>Ga0180434_10002821_pt1 | contig 22608 bp, 22 predicted proteins | sample SS_ome_7_FD_132453 | JGI IMG/M metagenome (GOLD analysis project Ga0180434, IMG submission 132453) | Hypersaline lake sediment archaeal communities from the Salton Sea, California, USA - SS_1_D_2 metaG | ecosystem: Environmental > Aquatic > Non-marine Saline and Alkaline > Hypersaline >...
GTCTCCTCGCTCCCCGTTGTTCCAGGAACGAGTCACCGTAGCCTCACCTCCCGTTTCGAGTACTTTTCTTAGCTGAGGCAACGATCCCGTTTCGAGTACCTTTTGGGTGAGGCAATGCGAGGGTTTGACGCGAAAAGACTGCGCTCGTACAGTGTCCTCATCGAAGGAGGCGTACCCATGTCAACCAACAAGCGCGGCCTCGTCGCACTGGTTCTATCGCTCGGGCTTCTCTTCGTCGCATCGGCCTCGGCTCTCGCAGACGGTGAGCGATGGACGTTTACCGATCTCTCGGCACAGCAGATCGAGGATATCCTCGATACGCTGGGAGCCGTGATGACCTACGAACGCGACACGGACGGCGCAGGCGACCCGATGTGGCGCATATCCATCACCGAGTCAGGATTGAACTTCAGCCTCTACGTCTACGACGACGATGAGGACGACCCTGACAACTACGAGAGCCTGCTGGCCCGATCCGGATTCGCCATGTCCAGTCCACCAACGATCTGGACCGTTAACGGGTACAACCAGGACAAGCGCTTCTCCAGAGCGTTCTTGGACGAGGACGGAGACCCGATCATCGAAGCGGACCTGGATGTGCAAGGTGGCGTGACGGACGAGATCATCAAGCGATTCCTGCTGCGGTTCATGGTCAGCGTAGGGAGCTTCGCGAGCTGGATCGGGTTTCAGTAGTCCGCGTGTGGAGGCCCTGGCAAGCAAAGCCTCGCACGGAGCAGGAATTCGAGCCCGGCGGGTCGCGTGAGGCGAGTCATATCGACCGTTGGCTCGTGACCTCCCGTACGCCTCTGATTTGACGTCGCTTCCGGGGAAACCTACGCTGGCGGGGGGGGGTGAGAGGGATGAACGACGTTCTCATGCTCGTCGGCTCGGGGATCGCCATGCTTCTGGGGACTGTCCACTTCGCGTCGACGGTGCCCGCTCTCAAGGGCTTCAAGGATACGCCGGTCAACGAAGCCGGGATGGTTCGCGCCATGTGGCACGGCGTCGGGTTCATGTTTGTTTTCCTCGGCGGCCTGCCGATGGCGATGGTCCTGCTCGGGATCTACGTCGGCCGCGGCGCTACCGTCGTCGGGATCGCAGCCACCGCCTACGCCGGGGTCATGGCGATCGCCAGCTTCATCGCCTACCGACGGACGACCGCCGCCATGGGCAAGGCCATTCCGTTCCTCTTCGCTGCCATCGCCGTGCTGATTGCGCTCGGAACGTTCCTCTGAACGGTGATGTAGATCACATTGGCAACTGCGCCCATTGCCGGTCGGTTCAAAGCGCGAAGGTCGCGATGCACGAATCGAAGACCGTGCAGTTGTGGCCGGAGACACGCCCGTGAACCCAAAGGGGAGGCCCGGGCGGCGAGGCCGAGATGGGCGGTAGGTCCAAGCGAATCGCAGCAGACGGCCTCCGGCTTCGGCATCGCACGGACTCGAGCGGTGGATCGCCGACAAGAAAGCCGAACCGTGCGCCGTCAATGCGTGCCGCTGTCCATCTCCTCGAGGTACAACTGCTTGCCCATTTGCACGATTCCGGCGGCCTTCATCTTCTCCTGCAGGTCGGGAGAGGCCATGAACGCTCGGGTCTGTTCCTCGCTCTGCTGCACCGCCAGAACCGTGATAACGTTCGGATCGTCAGCGTTTCGGTAGACCGTGAAAGAGATCTCGCCGGCCGCCTTCCGTGCCTCGAGGCTCTCGTCGTGTCCAGCCTTCCATCGCTCGTAGTCCTCCACTCGGAACCCGACGTGAAGCTGCGTAACCATCCGTTTGCCTCCCTTTCTACGGTTTACGAGGCATCCTACGTAGATGCGCGGCGCTCATCAATCAACCGGACGTTCTTTCCGATCATCGGGCGGTCCCGCTCGTGTCGACCGAACCGATGGGCTACGATCTGGATCCGTCGCAGCGGATGCGATGATTCGGAGGGAAGTCGATACCGACCACACGATGCATGCCGGGTACATGCTGATCCTTGCGGGAGTCACGGCGACGCTCGCCGTCGCCGCGCCGTCGATGGCGATGCCGGTCCTCTTCGCGGAGATCGCCGAGGACCTTCAGCTGAGCCTCGTCCAGGTCGGGGCGGTCTGGGGGATCGCCTCGTTCGCCGGACTGTTCGCCAGCCTCGCCAGCGGGATGATCGTCGATCGCTTCGGGACGAAGCGGACCCTCGTCACCTCGTGTCTCCTGCTCGGCCTGACCGGTGCGTCGAGGGGACTGGCAAACGGCCTGACCACGATGACGTTCGCCGTCTTCCTGAACGGGCTCGTGGCGGCGGCAATTCCGATCAACCTCCACAAGGTCTGCACGATGTGGTTCTCGGGAAAGAGACGCGGTTCGGCCCACGCGGCCGTCTCCGGCGGGATGGCGCTCGGCTTCATGATCGGATCGCTCGTCAGCGCGACCGTTCTCTCCCGCTGGCTCGGCGGCTGGCGGCACGTCCTGTTTCTCTACGGGGGGATCGGCGTCCTGATGAGCCTCCCCTGGGCGCTGACGCGGGTCGCCCCGCGCGAGCGTGCACGGTTGACGGAAGGGAGCAACGGCCCATCGATCCGGCGGACGCTCTCTCACGTGGTCCGCCTTCGCGACGTCTGGGTTCTGGGCGTCGCGCTGCTCGGCGTCGGAGGCGCCGTTCAGGGGCTTCTCGGATACCTACCGCTCTACCTTCGCGGGATCGAGTGGTCCGCGGCCCGCGCCGACGCCTCCTTGGCCGGATTCCACACCGTCAGCCTGCTCGCCGTCTTCCCGTTGGCGATGCTCTCCGATCGTGTCGGTCCGAGGAGGAGGCTTTTGGCCGCGGCGGCGCTGGCGATCGCCACGGGGATCGGTCTCCTCTCCATCGTCGACGGCGCGATCATCTGGTTCGCCGTCCTGATGGCCGGCGCCGTGCGCGACGGCTTCATGGCGGTGTTCATGGCCGCAACGACCGAGGTCAACGGCGTCGGAGCGGAGTACGCCGGGACGGCGATCGGGCTGGCGATGACGCTGTCGCGCGTCGGCGGTCTGATCGCTCCCCCGCTCGGCAACGCCTTTGCCGTCTACGGCCCGCGCTTTCCGTTCGTCCTGTGGGCCGGCATGGCGCTCCTCGGACTCGCCGCGTTGGGGTTCCTGCGCCGGGGGAACACGGACGTCCAGCCGGTGGGATAGGGTTGGTGCTCCCGATCTACAGCGGTCGCAATCCAATCAGCCCGCCGGCCCACGCTGGGCCTTTCTGCGCGAACCCTCTACGCCAGCGGCTCGAATCGGGCCTGGAAGAAGCGCAGCTTCTCCGGCTCGTAGACCATCTTCAGCCCGCGGATCGCATCGTGTTCCTCGAGCAGCGCCGCGCCGCTCTCGGCCACGACGTCCATGTGCAGGTTCGTGTAGACGCGGCGCGGGACGGTCAGTCGGACGAGCTCGAGCTTCGGGTGACGGTGATCGCCCGTCTCCGGATCGCGGCCGGCGCTGACGATGCCGCGCTCCATCGAGCGCACGCCGGAGTCGACGTACAGCGCCGCAGCGAGGGCCTGGGCCGGGAAGCAATCCTGCGGCATCTCGGGGAGAAACCGCCGGGCGTCGATGAACACGGCGTGGCCTCCGACCGGCTCGACGATCGGGACCCCGGCGTCGAGCAGCCGGCCGCCGAGGTACTCGACCTGGCGCACGCGGGCCGCGACGTGCGCGTCCTCGATCATCTCCTCGATCCCGCGGGCCAGCGCCTCCATGTCGCGGCCGGACATCCCGCCGTAGGTGTGGAGCCCCTCGAAGACGACGACCATCTCCTTGGCGCGGAGGAAGAAGTCGTCGTTGTTCGTCGCCAGGAAGCCGCCGATGTTGACGAGGTTGTCCTTCTTCGACGACATCGTGCACCCCTCGCCGTGGCTCATCATCTCCTTGAAGATCTCGCGGATCGAGCGATCGGCGTACCCCTCCTCGCGCTGCTGGATGAAGTAGCAGTTCTCCAGCGCCCGGGTCGCGTCGAAGATGATCGGGATTCCGTGCCGATCGGCCCACGTCGAGACCTCGTGCAGGTTGGCCATCGAGAACGGCTGACCGCCGGCCATGTTGACGCACGGCGCGATCGAGAGGTAGGCGATCGCGTCGGCCCCCTTCTCCGCGACCAGCCTGTCGAGCTTGGCGATGTCGACGTTCCCCTTAAACGGATGGCGGTTTTCCGGGTCGTGCGCCTCGTCGATGATGCAGTCGTGGAAGATCCCCCCGGCGCGCTCGACGTGCTCACGCGTGGTGGTGAAGTACATGTTCATCGGCACGACCTGCCCCGGCACGATCCGAAGCTGCGAGGTGATGTGCTCCGCGGCGCGGCCCTGATGGGTCGGGACGACGTGCTTGAACCCGTAGACCTCGCGGACCGCCTCCTCGAGATGGTAGAAGTTGCGCGATCCGGCGTACGCCTCGTCGCCGAGCATCAGGCCGGCCCACTGGTGATCGCTCATCGCCGACGTCCCCGAGTCGGTCAACAGGTCGATGGTCACGTCCTCGCTGTGCAGGAGAAAGGTGTTGTAGCCGGCCTCGCGAATCTTCTCCTCTCGGTAGGCCGGCGTAGTGACCTTGATCGGCTCGACGGCCTTGATCTTGTACGGCTCCGCAATGGTCCGCTTCGTCATCTGGTGCCCCCTTCATCCGAGCCGGCGCGGTGCATCGGCTCACCTTTCGCACTCGGGCGTAACGGGAACCCGCTGGTCTCTGACGAAGCGAGTGTAGAAGGCGAAACGACGCGGCGCAACGGGATGCCCGTGCGAAAGCCACGTTCCCGCGGCATGGCCTCGGTATCTTCCGGTCGATCAGCAGTTCGTACTCCAACCGGACTGCAGCCGAGGAGGCGCTGTCGTGCTTTGCTGGCCGGATGACGGGGACAACCCCCGACTCTCGACGACGATCTCACGGAGCAATCTCGACCGACCGCGTGCAAGGCTTCCCTGGAATGAAGGAAGCTTGTGCACCGTAGGAATCCATTCCCGCGCAGTCCCCGTCTGTGCACAGCCCGGGCTCCATACCGAGGCTCGTATTCACACGGACCCCGGCTTCACGCCGGAATCTCCGCGCAGACCTCCTCGACCCAACCCTTCACGCGCGAATCGACCGCCTCGGCGTCCTTCAGGGTCGGCGCGTCGAGCGCGAGTTCGCCGACCACACGAGCCCCGGCCGCCAGGTCCCGCATGGTGCGAAACGCTCGCTTGTCCCCCATCCCGCCCATCGTGCAGAACAGGGCGATTGGTCTGCCGTCCCACCCCTGCGTCGGCAGAAACGCCTGGATCGCCGGTACCGCGTTCATCCTCCAAATGGGCGTGCCAATGAACACGAGATCGTACTCGTCGAGCGATCGCTCGAACGGCCTCAACTTCGGCATGCGCTTGAAGACCGCGTCAAACGCGGCTCGAACGTTCCCGCCACGCTTACCGGCTTCGACGATCTCCTCGATGTCGGCGTCCGCCGATCGAGCGATCCGCTCGGCCACGGACTCGGTATGCCCAGACTTCGAGTAGTAGACCACGAGCGTTCTCATCTCTCCCCTCCGCGTGCTGTTTGTTCGCTCAGCATACCACACCGCGCTTTGCTTCCAACCTGCGGACCAATCGTGCGCTACGGCGGGCTTGGGTCGAGAATTGCCCACGCACGCGCCAGCTGCGCCTCGACGGCCGCCGGGGCGGTCCCGCCCTTCGACGTCCGCTGCGACACGGCGCGGTGCACGTCGAACACGTCGTGGATGTCGTCGTCGAATCCGGGGTGCACTTCCTTGTAGGACGGAAGGGGAAGCCGGTCGACCGACGTGCCGAGCGCCTCGGCGCGGCGGACGATCTGCCCGACGGCGCAATGCGCCTCGCGGAACGGAACGCCCTTTCGAACCAGGTAATCGGCGAGGTCGGTGGCCAGGAGATCCGGGGAGCGCGCGCCGGCCATGGCGGCCGCGTTGACCTTCGTTCGCCGGATCACCTCGGCGACGATCGGCAGCACGATGCCGAGCGTGTCGAGCGCGTCGAACAGCCCCTCCTTGTCCTCCTGCAGGTCCTTGTTGTAGCCGGACGGCAGGCCCTTCAGCGTAACGAGCAGGGCGGTGAGGTGCCCGATGACGCGTCCTGTCTTCCCGCGGACGAGTTCGAGCGCGTCCGGGTTTCGCTTCTGCGGCATCAGGCTCGATCCCGTGCAGTGGCCTTCGTGCAGCGTGACGAACCCGAACGCGTCGCTCGACCAGAGGATCAGCGTCTCGGCCAGCGAACTCAGATGCGTCTGCAACAGGCTCGCGGCGAACAGGAACTCCAAGACGAAGTCGCGATCCTCGACGGAGTCGAGGCTGTTTTCCGACGCGCCGTCGAAGCCGAGAACGGCCGCCAGCCGTTCACGATCGACGCCGAGCGGATTGCCGGCGAGCGCGCCGGAGCCGAGCGGGCAGACGTTCGCCCTTTGCCGCGCCGCAAGCAATCGCTCGTAGTCGCGGTCGAGCTTCCAGAAAAACGACATGAGCCAGTGACTAAACAGAATCGGTTGGGCGGGCCGAAGATGCGTGTACCCTGGCATGATCACGCTCTTGTGTCCCTCCGCCTTGGTCACGATCTCTCCCTGAAGGTGACGCACCTGCTCGCGGAGCGCGTCGATCGATCGCACGAGGTAGAGCCGCAAATCGGTCGCCACTTGATCGTTGCGAGAGCGTCCGGCGTGGATCCGGCCGGCCGGATCTCCGATTAACTCGCGAAGCCGTCGCTCCACGGCGGTGTGAATGTCCTCGTCACCGGGGTGCGGCTCGAACGCGCCGGCGGCGAACTCCTCGGCGATCGTCCCGAGTCCCGCGACGATCGCGTCGCAACCGTCGGCCTCGAGCTGGCCGGCGTCGCGGAGGGCGGCCGCGTACGCGACGGCCCCCTCGACATCGACGGCGGCGAGTCGCACGTCGAACGAGAGAGACGCGTTCAGGGTTCGAACGCACGGGGCGAGCGGCTCGGTGAACCGCCCACCCCACATCGTCGTAGACTGCAGATAATCCGCCATCTCGCTAACTCCGCAGCCCGACGTTGGCGAACTCGGCGACCCGCTGGCCGGAATGGCCGGTGACGATCAGCGGCAGGCCGAACAGGTTGATGAATCCGGTCGCGTCGGCCTGGTTGTAGACGTTGTCCTGCCCGAACGTCGCGAGATCTTCGCTGTAAAGAGAGAACGGCGACGTCCGGCCGACGACGGAGCACCCCCCCTTGTACAGCTTCATCCGAACCGACCCGGTGACGGTCTTCGCCAGCTCGCCGACGAACGCGTCGAACGCCTCCCGAAGCGGTGTGAACCACATCCCGTTGTACACGAGCTCGGCGTATCGTTGGGCGATCAGCGCCTTGTGATGGGCGGCTCGGCGATCGAGGCAGAGGGACTCCAGTGCGGCGAGCGCCTTGTAGAGGATCGTGCCCCCCGGCGTCTCGTATACGCCGCGCGACTTCATCCCGACGAGGCGATTTTCGACGATGTCCTCGCGTCCGATGCCGTGTACGCCGCCGATCTCGTTGAGCACGGACATCAGCTCGACCGCCCCCATCGTGTTGCCGTCGAGACCGATCGGCGCTCCGTGTGCGAAGTCGATCACAACGTACTCCGGATCGTCCGGCGCCGCCTCCGGAGAGGCCGTCAGACAGAACAGGCTCTCGCCCGGCTCGTGCCAAGGATCCTCGAGGTCACCGCCCTCGTGACTGATGTGCCAGAGGTTGCGATCGCGGCTGTAGATCGACGCGATCGAACTCGCCACCGGGATTCCGTGTGCCTCGGCGTACGCCAGCGCGTCCTCGCGCGATTCGATCGTCCATGCCGGATCGCGCCACGGGGCGATCACCGGGAGCGTCGGGGCGAGCGCCTTGAACGTGAGCTCGAAGCGGACCTGGTCGTTTCCCTTACCCGTGCAGCCGTGCGAGAGGGCATCGGCCTCCTCCTGATGCGCCACCTCGACCATCTTCTTGGCGACGACCGGACGGGCGGCCGCGGTTCCGAGGAGATAGGTCCCCTCGTAGATCGCCCCGGCCCGCAGCGCGGGGAACGCGTACTCCGTCAGGAACTCCTCGCGCAGGTCGACGACGATCGCCTTGCTCGCACCGCTCGCGAACGCCTTCTCCTCGAGTCCTTCGAGCTCTTCCGCTCCCTGCCCCACGTTGGCGGTGAACGTAACGACCTCGCATCCGTAGTTCTCCTTCAACCAGGGGACGATGACCGACGTGTCGAGTCCCCCGGAATACGCCAGCAAGACCTTCTGATGATTGCTCATGATGCTGTCCTCTCTCCCGTCCAACGGTTCCCGTTTCGTGTGAACCTTCCGAATGGCAAACCCTGCCGTGAGGGAAACGGACGGCCGGGCAGCATCCTGAGCCGCGACCAGGAATCTCTAGGCAAGAGAAGGGCGAATCGAGGGGACGCGGTCAGGCAGCTACCCGACCGACGTACGTGCGCGAAGGTATGCGTACTCCCCAAAGGTGTGCATTGCGGCCCACTATAGCCGTGCAGGTGGCACGGGTCAAGGATACGCAAGTTGAGACACCTGATCAGGGTATCGAAGCCGCCGGACGCAGCGCCTCCAGCAGCCCCGCCATGTCGAGGATCGCTCGGACCGCCCACGGCTGATCGACGAGCCGGCCGGGGAGGTACGTGGGGGGATGATCGGCGTCGTAGGCGGCATTGACAGCGTTCCCCTGCGGGGGCAGATTGACGCGGACCCACGGAACCGCCTCCGGCGGCTGCCCGCTCGAGTCTCGACGGCATCCTCCCCGGCTTGACTCCTCCGGCGTGTCTGGCGAGACTGTGTGCGCTCTCACTGCAAAGGAGGTCAGATGAAGCGGTTGTTGATTGCTCTCGCGATGGTTTCCGCGTTGGCCGTTTCCGCAACTGCGACCACCGTGGTGCTGGTCGCCGGACAGCAGTACGATGCCGGCAAGGTATACGTCTCCGCCGACCAGCATCTGCTGACTGTCGAGATCGAGGCGGACAACGGATGGGTTCTGCTGGAGACGCACGTCTACGTCGGGACGCAGCCCCCATCGAAGAGCGCGCCGGGGCGTTTCCCCTACAAGCACGAAGCGCTCGGCGGGGCGTCGTCCGACTCGGACGAGATCGTGCTGGACGACCTCGAATTGGACTGCCCGTCGACGCTCTACATCGCCGTCCACGCCGTAGTCAAGGGCGAGGACAACGAGCACGGCACGGAGACCGCCTGGGGAGATGGCGACGAGATCCGCCCCGGCAAGAACTGGGCGATGTACTTCTCGACGACTGTCTACTGCGGAGGCGCGAAGTAGCCGGGATCCGACGAGCGTAGATCGAACATCGTCGATGCGTCGAAACTCAGGAAGAGCGAGACGCACCGCATCTGTCTCCTGCCGCGAGCCAGAAGCCGCGCGAATGGATGGAGCTTCCCACGGGGGATCGTTCGTCCTTCTGGCGGGGTCTGCTTGCATTTCGTGGTTGACAGGCCCGTTCTTCGCCGCCGGACTCCACGCCCTGGAGCTCGAACGCGTCCGTCGGCTTCCGGCGTCGCGCGTCGCTACTGGATCGTGATGATGAAGAAGACCTGCCTCGGCGCCCAGATCTCTTCCATGCCGAGGGAGTACGTCCCGGCCGCTGCGTAGGTGTGTGTCACCGTCCCGTGCGCCTTCTGGGTGGTGACCGCGACGTGGTCGGCGAAGTGATCGCCCCACGAGATTGAATACTCGATTCCGAATCGGCCCCAGTACTCCACCGTCACCGTCCGGCCCTCGATGCCGACGAGCTCCAAGTGGCAGACAGCCGCCGAAACGAGGGCGGTGGCCTCGGCCACGACGTGGTCTTCGACGTCCACCAGCGTGATCCGATACTCGGTGGGGATCTGCTCCCCGGAGCGCTCGCCCTCGACGGCCTGATAGAAGTGCTCGTAAGTGTCTTCCCAAGGGGCCACGTCGGTGACGCCGTACGAGGTGTCCACGTCCCCCCACAGGATCCGGTACCCCAGGGAGGGAATCCCCGTGACCTGGACTCGGACCCACCCCTGATCCTCTCCGACGACCTGCAGCTCGGCCTCGACCGGCGGGGCGATATCCGGCGGCGAGGCGCAGCCGGCCAAAAGCAACAGCGCAAGCACCCAACCCCGTCGCCTCATGATCCCTCCTTCACGTGACGGACCGCCCCGTCGTATCCCCAATTACCTCATCAGTCTACGGACGTCCGCCCACAGGGAGCAACTGCGCTGCGCCTCGGGCTGCCAGGGACCCCTCCCCTACGCGGACTGCGCCCCTCGGAAGCACGGCACCTTCGGCCACACCCTAACACGCCGAGCTTGCCGATCGCCGCCCGAACGCTTCCACTGACGGCTCCGGCTCCGTACGAAATCCAATGGTAGTCCCCTTGCTCGGCCGTGCGCCTCCGGCGCTCCGGAGGTGGCTACGACACGCCGCCGAGCTCGTTCGCCTCGTTCTCCGGCCACCGGTCGAAGTACCCGTCGGCGAAGGACGGGGACACGATCGAGATCGCCGCCTGGAGGAAGGAGGCGGCGCCTTCGAGAAGCAGGTAGAACGGTCCGTGCCGGTAGCCCTGCATCGTGTGGCCGTACTCGTGCCGGACGGCGAACTCGGTGAGGCAGGACGCGGGGACGAACAGGTACCGACCGAGCGACGCGCCGACCGGCCCCCCGGTCACGACGACGATCGTCGTCTCGTTCATCTCTTGCGTGTGTACGACGCGCCCGGTCGCTTGCAGAAGCGCGTAGTAGAGGATCCCGAGGACGTTCTGCGGCAGACAGAACGTCGCGTGCGCCAGGCTGCGGCGGAGTACCGTCTCCGCCGGGATCGGCGGGACGTTCTCGACGATGGCCTCGAGACGCTCGGCGATCCCAGTCCGATCCGTGGACTGACTCACGGAGCCCGGATCGTGCTGGGCGGCCGAGCACGGTCGATCGACCGGAAGGCCCACGAGCCCTCCGAGAAGCCCGAGCAACGCCGCGAAGCAAGCAAGCCGCTCTACCGATCTTGTCCGCATACGAAGAGCATAGCCGGTTTGCCGTGGCTTCACCTCTCATGACGCTTGACATCGCCGCAGGTATGTGCATAATCAATTTGTTGGATGATCAAACTATTGGACGAACCAATCTCTGGAGGATGACATGCCGCTGTCGAAGAAGCAGTGTATCCAGCTGAACCAGTCGGTGTTCAGCGTGGCGAACGCGTACCGCTCCCGCATGGTCCGCGAAGGAGCCGTGGAGGCATCCGGGCTCGCGCTTCCCGACCGGTCGACGCTGATGGTGCTCGGCCAGTTCGAGCCGACGACCGCGCGCGACCTCTCGAAGCGGATGGACATCAACCCGGGCACGATCTCGGTGTACGTCCAGCGACTGGTCGAACGGGGCCTGGTCGAGAAGCGGCAGGACGAAGCGGATCGGCGGACGTGGTGGCTCTCGCTCACCGAGGACGGGAAGGTCGCCTACCGGGAGACGATCGACGGCGCCGCGGCGTACACGCGGGCGTTCCTCGATCCGCTCACCGACGAGGAGCAGCGGACGTTGCACCGGCTGATGCTGAAGGTCGCCGAAGGGCTGGGATACGCGTGGTAGTCGTACGGCGCGCTGCCGCGCGCGTCGGCGTTCCCCGATCGATCCTCCACTACGAGTTCGACGGGGCGATCGCGCGTTTCCTGGAGGCGCTCGGGATCGACGTCGTCCTCTCCCCGCCGACGAACCGGGAGATCTTCCTCGCCGGCAAGCACGTCGTGATCGACGAGCTGTGCTTCCCGATCAAGATCTTCGTCGGCCACGTCGCGTATCTCGCAACGCTGAACGTCGACCGGATCGTCGTGCCGGTCGTCGTCGGTCACGTGAACGACCGCGTCTTCCCCTGCCATCCGCGATGTCGGTTGGCGGACATCGTTCGTGCCCTCGGCCTCTGCGACGAGACCCGGCTCCTCTCGCCGGCGTTCCGCTTCGACGCGGGCGGCCTCTGCGCCGAAGGGTTCCACGAGCTGGCCCGATCGCTCGACTTTTCCGAAAAGGAGAGCCACCGTGCGTTGCCGACGCCTCAGACCCGGGATTCCAGACCGGTCGTCCCGAGCGCGCCGCACGCCGGTCCGAGCGTCGGGATCGTCGGGCGGCCGTACGTGGTCAAGGACGCGTGGGCCAACAACCACCTCGCCCAACGGCTGGAGTCCCTCGGCTGCCGCGTCCTGACCGAGGACGGCGTTCAGCCGATCGGCTATTCGCCGGAGGGAACGGGACTTCACTTCGACCTCGCCGCCCGAACGCTCGTCCTGGCCGGCCTGTGGGATCGCGATCCCGAGATCGCCGGCATCGTCTTCCTCCTCCCGTTCAACTGCGGCCCCGACGGCGACATCGCGCGCCATCTCCAGCGGACCGTCGACACGCCGATGCTGACCCTCGTCCTCGACGAGCTGCAGTCGAGCGCCGGGCTGGTCACGCGGCTCGAGGCGTTCGTCGACTTGCTCGAGCGAGAACCCGTTGCGACGAGAGGTCGATCCCGGTGAACCACTTCACCTTCTCCTGGGGGAGCAACTACATCGCGGTGCGCGGGCTGCTGCGAGCGCTCGGCCACGAACTGGCCACCCCGCCTCGAATCGGTCCGGCGATCGCCGAGCGCGGCACCGAGCTGGCGCATCCGTTCCTCTGCTTCTCGGGCAAGCTCGTCCTCGGGCAGCTCGCCGCGCAGCTGGAGCGAGGCGACCGCCGGCTCGCGTTCATGTCTTCCCTCGGCCCGGAGGCGTGTCGGTGCGCCGACACGAGCGACTACCTCCGCTCGCTGTTCGCCGACTGCGACGGCTTCACCGCCCACCGAATCGGTGGGGGAGGCTTCGGAGACGCGCTGTCCAATCTGCGTTCGCACTTCGGATTTCGTGTGCGGAGGCGCGATTGCTTCCGGGCGTACGCCGTCTTCTTCGGCAAGGTCGACCTGCTGCACAAGGTCGACAAGCGGTGCACCGCGCTGCGGTGCCTTTCCTCGACACCGGAGCGGGTCCGCGAGCTGGAGCGCGAAGCGCTCGACCTCGTCGATCGCTCGGCCGGACCGTTCGCCTTGTGGAGGACGTCGAGATGGTTCGACCGGGAAGCGGCCGGGCTCCCCCTCCGACCCGAGCCGCCGTCCCTCCGGATCGGGGTCGTCGGCGGCGAGCACATCCTGAGCGAGCTCGACTCGATCATGGCGGTGGTCAAGGGGGTCGCCGAGCGCGGGATCCTCCTCGATTGGCGAAGCGGCTTTCGCCTGCTGGCCCGCACCTCGGAGGAGCGGCTGGCCCCGCTCAAGGAGAAGTGCCGTCCGTATCTCCACTCCGCGCCCTCGACATCCGAGATCTTCTCGTGCGCCCACGCGACCGACTTCATCGACGAGGGCTACGACGGGATCCTCCACGTCTACGCGTTCGGCTGCATGCCCCAGACGGCGCTGAAGCCGGTCCTCCAGCGGGTGGCCCAGGATGCAAGCGTGCCGCTGCTTTCGCTTTCGATCGGCGATCGGTTCGCCGAGGAAGGCCTGGAGAACCGCCTTGAGGCGTTCATCGATCTGCTGGAGGCGAGGAAGAGCAAAGGAGCGACGAAGTGAAGCGCAGAGTCTGGATCGGGATCGACGTCGGGTCGATCACGAGCAAGGTGGTCGCGATCGATGAGCGGGAACGGATGCTTGCATCGACGTACGAGCGGACGCGCGGACGCGTCGTGGAGTCCGTCAAGGACAGTCTTCGAAAAGCAGTCGGCGCGCTCGTCGGCCACGCCGTCGCCGGCTGCGGCACGACCGGGAGCGCCCGCAAGCTCGTCGGCGCGCTCGTCGACGCCGACGTGGTGAAGAACGAGATCACTGCGCACGCACGGGCGTGCCTGTCGCTGCACCCTGATGCGCGGACGATCCTCGAGATCGGCGGCGAGGACTCGAAGATCATCATCCTGCGGGACGGTGTTCCGGTCGACTTCGCCATGAACACGGTCTGCGCTGCAGGCACGGGCGCGTTCCTCGATCAGCTCGCCACGCGGCTCGGCGTCCCGGTCGAGCGGCTCGGCGACCTCGCCGCCGCCTCGACCCGGGACGTCGCGATCGCCGGACGGTGCACCGTCTTCGCCGAGAGCGACATCATCTTCAAGCAGCAGACCGGGCACCGAATCGAGGACATCGTCGCCGGCGCCTGCCGGTCGCTCGTCCGCAACTACCTGAACGACGTCGGCAAAGGGAAGGCGATCGAGCCGCCGGTCCTCTTCCTCGGCGGCGTCGCGGCGAATCGCGGGATCGAGGCGGCGTTCGAGGAGGCGCTCGGCGTCCCGGTCACCGTCCCCGAGCATTACAACGTGATGGGCGCGTTCGGCGCGGCGCTCGTCGCCAAGGAAACCGTGGTGTCGGCGACAAAGATGCGCTCCCTGGACGAGATTCGGTCGTCCGACTTCCGGGCCGAGACGTTCACCTGCCCGCACTGTCCCAACGCGTGCGAGATCGTCCGGTTCGTCGAATCCGGATCGCCGGTCGCAACCCTCGGCGGACGGTGCGAGCGCTGGACGGCCGAGGCAACTCGGGCCTCCGTGCCGGTACACGGCACTGAGTCCACACCAACGTAAGCAGACCGCGCGCAGAGGCCTCGGCATGCGAGGCCCCGCGCGTAGGAGAATCCTGAAACTGGGATTCTCCCAATCGACCCAGCGATCGTCCTATCGCCTCCTGCGGATCAAGTCATCACACAGCGTCAGCGCACGAAGGGGCACACGACGAACCGGCCCCTTCGTGCACGTGCATGTCGAGCTCCGTGCTCGGCATCGCACGCATTCGTGTACGTGCAGCCTCGACCTTGCGTCGAGGCTTGCACGCCCACACGAGCGAAGCTCGTGCTTCGCGCGATCCTGACCTTGCGTCAGGATCTGCGCGCCCTAGTCCATCTCGGTGAACGCGAACGACCCGGATTCGAACAGCTCGACGCAGGCCTCGACGACGGCCGCGTCGAACCGCACCCCGGCGCCGTCGCGAATCTCGGCCATCGCCTCCTCGATTCCAAGCGCCGGGCGATACGGACGATGCGACGACATCGCCTCGACGACGTCGGCGACGGCGAGAATCCGTGCTTCGAGGAGGATCTCGTCTCCTTTCAGACCGTCGGGGTAGCCCGACCCGTCGAGCCGCTCGTGGTGCTGGATCACGATATCGGGTACCGGCCACGGGAACTCCACCGCCCCGAGGATGGCACGCGCTGTGTGCGGATGGCTCTTGATCAGGCCGTACTCCGCCTCCGTCAACCGACTCGGCTTGCTCAGCAGCTCGGCCGGGATCGCCAGCTTGCCGATGTCGTGCATCAACCCCGCGACCCGCAGCCCTTCGATGCGTTCCTCCTCGAGGCCGAGCGCCTCGGCGATGGCGACGGCAAGCTCGGTCACGCGGCGCTGATGCCCGGCGGTGTACGGATCGCGCACCTCGGCCGCGGCGGCGAGCGCCTCGACCGTTTGGCTGAGCGCACGAGACAGGCTGTTGTAGCTCGCCTCCAGCTCCGCCTTGGCTTCGCTGAGTTCCTCGACATTCCGCTCGAGCGCGGCCGCGTGCCGCTCGACGTCCTGGAGAAGCTGTGCCTGTTCAAGGGCGATCGCCAGCTGATTCGCCAGTTCGGTCGCCGCTTGAACCGTGTCCTTGGGCGTCTCATGCGGTGAAGAGAATCCGATGTTGAGCGATCCGATCAGCTCGTCGCGAGCGCGGAGTGGCACGACGATGTACGAACGAATCCCCGCCTCGAGGAGCCGTTCCTGCTTCTCCGAACGTTCGACGACCGCCGCGACGTCGTCGATCACCCGAACGCTACCAGCGGCCAACTCGTCGATCACCCCGAGGTACTCAATCGGCAGGACGTCGCCCGCCTTCATGAGCCCCTGACCCTCATTCCGCGCTGCGAGGATCGTCGCCTGCCCGCTGGAGAGATCGAACGAGGCAACGCTCGTCTGTGCGCAGAGGACGATCGACTGCAGCGACTCCAGAGCGATCTCGGCCACCGACTCCGGCGATCGCGCTTCGAGAATGGCGACGTCGATCTCCCGGAGGGTCTCCAGCCGCTGGGCGTGGCGCCGAAGCGCCTCTTCCGCTTCCTGACGGCGAGCGAGCTCTTCCTGGAGGTCGAGCGAACGTTTCTCCAACTTCGCGACGAGCCGGTCGCTGTAGAGCCGGAGGACCTCGGCCTCCTCCTCCAGCTCCGGCTCTCGTCCGGCGGCTCCCTTCTCCGCCTTTTCGAGGACGGCCTCGATCCGGGCGAGGAACGCGTCCGGCTCGGTCGGTTTGCGGATGAAGTCGTCGGCGCCGATCTTCATCGCGAAGTCGGCGTCGCTGTCCTGGGTGTAGGTGGCCGTGTAGAAGACGAACAGCCTGTCGCGGAGCGCGTCGTCCTTTCGGATCTCCCGACAGAGCCGGAACCCATCCATCACCGGCATCAGGATGTCGGAGATGATCAGATCGGGCGGCTCGGCCCGCGCCCGCTCCAGCGCCTCCTCGCCGTTCGTCGCGATGCCGACGTCGTGCCCGTGCCCGGTCAACAGCGCCTGCAGCAGGTACCGGGCGTCCTCCTTGTCGTCCACGATGAGGACCTTCATCGGACATCTCCTTCATGTTCGCTGCGGACATCGCTAGGCGCCGCAGCATCGTTGCTCGCCAAGCTCTCCATTTCGTCGATGAACGTGTCCGGCTCGATCGGCTTCTCGACGTAGCCGGTACAGCCGGCGGCCATGACCTCCTCCCGATCGCCGGGCATGGCATACGACGTAACCGCAACGATGGGGATCGCCGAGACCGAGGGATCCGCCTTGAGCGTTCGGGCCACCTCGTGGCCGCTCATCGTCGGAAGTTGAATGTCGAGGAGGATCACGTCGGGCACCTCGGCGCGCGCCGCCGCGATCCCTTCGCGTCCGTCCCGCGCAGCCACCGTACGGTATCCGCGCGCCTCGAGCAGATACTTCATCAGGTACAAGTTCTGCTCGTTGTCCTCGATGATCAGAACCGTTTTCGCCACGGCGCGACCTCAGCCTCCCTTCGGGATCCGAACCGTGAACAGACTTCCACGTCCCGTCTCGCTTTCCACCTCGATCGTGCCTCCCAGCCGCTCGCTCAGCCGCTTGCAGATCGAGAGGCCGAGGCCGGTGCCTTCGTATTTCCTCGTCAAGCCGGTGTCGATCTGCTGGAACGGGACGAACAGCTTCGCGAGATCCTCCTCGCCGATCCCGATCCCGGTGTCTTCCACCGTGATGACGACGCTCGCCCCGTCCTCGACGCAGCCGACTCGTACGCTTCCGGTCTCGGTGAACTTGGCCGTGTTGCTGAGCAGGTTCATCACGATCTGCCTGACGCGACGTCGGTCGCTCCGGATGACCCCGACGTCGGGCGCGATGTCGACCTGCAGAACGAGTCCCTTCTCCTCCGCCATGGGGCGGGCGGCGTTTGTCGTTTCCCGGATCAGGTCGGAAAGATCGAACGGCTCCGAGACGACCTCGAGCTGGTCCGCCTCGATCTTCGAGATGTCGAGAACGTCGTTGATCAGGTCGAGGAGATGTCTCGCGCTCGATTGCACCATGCCGAGCTGCTTCGCCTGCTCCGCGGTGAGCGGGCCGGCCAGTTCCTGGAGCAGGATGCCGGTGAAGCCGATGATCGAATTGAGCGGGGTGCGAAGCTCGTGCGACATCGTCGCCAGGAAAGCGGACTTGAGTCGATCGGCCGCCTCGGCCTTCTCCTTCGCTTCCTCCAGCTGTTGAGCCGCGTACTTCCGCTCGCTGATGTCCACGTGGGTCCCGACCATGCGCGTCGGGTTGTCCTCTTCATCCCGCACGAGGAACGCGCGCGACAGCACCGTGACGTACACCCCGTCCCGATGCAGCACCCGAAACTCGGCCTGGTATCGATCGGACTCCCCGGACAGGTACTCCGATTCGGCCCGTAGCACCCGCTCGCGATCCTTCGGATGCAGGAGCCTTCGGAACGCCTCGATCGTCGGCTCGAGCTCGTCCGCGTCGTATCCAAGCATGTACGCCCAGCGCGGGGAGTAGTAGACCTCGCCCGTGAGGAGGTTCCAGTCCCAAAGCCCGTCCGTCGCCCCGCGCATCGCGAGTTCGAACCGCTCCTCGCTTCGCCGGTGTGCTTCCTCCGCCCGCGCCCGACGGCGCGCCTCGCGGCGGACCATCAGGACGCCAACGAACAGCACCACGATGATCGCGCCGGCCGCGAGAAGCCCCGGAAGAAGCCACGGAGGCCGGCGGATGACGGTCTGCCGCCCCGGCGTCACCAGCAGGTGCTCTTCCAGCGCTTGGTAGTAGACGGAATCGGGATCCTCTTTGAGCTCGGCCAGGCGGTGATCGATCCGGTCAATAAGAAGAGGAGTCAGCGGACCATCGAGCGGCAGCGCGAACCGCAGCTCGATCGGGTTGAAGACGATCGGCGTTCGCTCGACGCCGAAGTCCACTTCGAACGTCAGGCCGAACACGCGGTTGACCACGCCAACGTCCGCTTCTCCGGAAGCGAGTGCTTGGAAGACCTCGGTGTAATTATCTCGTTCGATAAACGTGCATCGGATGCCGAATCGCTCAACCAGATCGACGATCCCACCCGGATCGACGGTGTGGGTGCTTCCCCGCATGACCGCGACGCGGAGGCCCTCCAGCTCGGGGAGGGAAAGGACCTTCAGGCCCGGCCGCGTGTAGACGGTTCCCCAGTTCACCAAGACCGTCTCCTCGTTGAACGCGTACAGTTCCTGACGCGGAGCCGTGTACGCGACGTCGACCATCAGGTCGATCTCGCCGCGGTCGAGGCGCGCCATCGACTCGGTCCACGTTCCCTGGACGTACTCGATGACCCAGCCCTCTTCGGCGGTGATGTGCTCGAGCAGGGCGGGATAGAGGCCGGAGACGGCGCCGGCCTCGTCGATCGCTACCTTCGGCGGGTTGTCGTAGACGCCGACGCGAACGGTCTGCTGAGCCGCCGCGGGCATGCAGAGGAGAAGGACGAAAAGAAACGCGAGCCAAGAGAACTTGGAAGCGACCGTCCACACCCGTTCGTCACTCCGGCGCACTCCGCGCCAAGAGCAGCCCATGCTCCACTCCTTTGTGTGCGCGGTTCACCATAGCACAGACCGGGCAATCAAGCGAATGATTGTTTGTCAGAGGCACAAGCAGGATAGCTTAGGCAGAAAGGACCCTCTGAGGCGACGCGTCCTTCGGGAACGAGTTGATGACGGAGTGGCCCGGCGGCAGAGCGGAGGACGCGAGATGGGGCATGCGTCCCTCGATTCTACGGTTTCCTCCAACGCGCCTGTCCCTTGACCGCGTGGTCGCTTCCGACTAGCGTTGCATCCACGAAGCGAGGAGGACACACCATGGCCGAGAAGTCGATCGTCATCATCGGAGCAGGCATCGCCGGCCTCTCCGCCGGCTGCTACGCCCGGATGAACGGGTACGAGACCGAGATCTTCGAGATGCACACCATCCCCGGCGGCGTCTGCACCGCCTGGAAGCGAAACGGGTACACGATCGACGCCTGCATTCACTGGCTCGTCGGTTCGGCGCCCGGCGTGGGCTACCACAAGCTGTGGAGGGAAGTCGGTGCGGTTCAGGGGTTCGAGATGCTCAATCTCGACGAGTACCTGCGCGTCGAGGGGCCCGACGGGAAGACCCTGATTCTGTACTCCGACGTCGGCCGGCTGGAGAAGCACCTACTCGAGCTCGCCCCGGAGGACGCTCGAACGATTCGTGCGCTCACGAAAGCGATCCGCAAGTTCGCGCGGTTCGACTTCCGCGTCGACAAGGCGCCCGAGCTGTACACGCTTGGGGACAAGCTGGGCATGCTCCTCGCGATGCTTCCGTTCGCCGGAACGTTCATGCGCTGGCGGAAGGTGTCCGTCCGCGACTTCGCGAGCAAGCTCAAGAACCCGTTCCTCCGGGAGACGTTCGCGAGTATGGGCGAAGAGGCGGAGGACTACCCGATGCTCGTCCTTCTGATGCCCCTCGCCTGGCTGAACAGGAAGGTGGCGGGCTATCCGCTCGGGGGCTCGATCCCGTTCGCCCGCGCCATCGAGAAGCGGTTCCTCGATCTCGGCGGCTCGATCCAGTACGGGGCGCGGGTCGTCGAGATCCTGACCGAGGCCGGCGACCGTGGGGATCGTGCCGTCGGCGTTCGGCTCGAGGACGGGACCGAGCACCGCGCCGACGTCGTGATCTCCGCCGCCGACGGGCGCACGACGATCTTCGACATGCTCGGCGGCCGGTACGTCGACGAGACGATCCAAGGCTACTACGAGACGATGAAGCTCTTCCCGCCGCTTCTGTACATCGGATTGGGAATCGCCGATCCGCTGACGGACATTCCGTCGACGGTCTCCGGGATCACCTTCCCGCTCTCCCCGCCGATCGAGATCGACGGGAAGCGTCGCGAGCGGCTGTCGTTCAAGGTCTACAACTTCGATCCCCAGCTTGCGCCGGCAGGGAAGTCCGTCGTCGTCCTGATGCTCTCGAGCGACTACGACCGATGGGTGGAACTGAGCAAGGATCCTCAAACGTACGCCGCCGAAAAGGAGTCCGCCTGCGAGGCGGCCCTCGACGCGCTCGAACAGCGGATCCCCGGGATTCGCGAGAAGGTCGAGATGCGGGACGTGGCGACGCCCGTGACCTGGGAGCGCTTCACCGGCAACTGGCGCGGCTCGTACGAAGGGTGGCTGCCGAGCGGGAACAGCTTGATGATGTCGATGAAGAAGACCCTGCCCGGGCTCGACGGCTTCCACATGATCGGACAGTGGACGACGCCGGGCGGCGGCCTTCCGCCGGCCGTCTCCTCCGGCCGCCACGTCGTCCAGGTGCTCTGCAAGCAGGACGGGAAGCGGTTCGTCGCGACCGAGCCGTAGCGAGGGCGACACCGGCGACTCGGAGATCGCGGAGCCGGTGTCGCCCTTGATCCCTATCCCGCGGGGTCCGGGAGGCGCGTGGCCGAGGCCTTGCGGAACGTGTAGCCGCAGACGGCGCAGCAGTAGACGGGGTCGCGTGCGTTGCCCGGATTGACGCGAATGCATCGATGCGACCGGCATCGCGGGCACGTCCATCCGCCCACGTCGGGCGGCGCCCCGCGTGGAGCGGCCTTCGGCTTGCTCAGCGGCTCACGCAGCCAGGAGACGCCGCGGACGATCGTTGCCTGCTTCTTCTCGCGCTTCTGCTCTTGCTCACGGTACAGAAGCAGAAGCTGTTGCTGAAGGAGCAGCCCGAGTCCCGGAACACCGCCCAAGTTGTTGCTGAGCATCTCAACACGATGTTTGGCGGAGCCAAACTCGCACGTGCTCGAAGAGCACGCACTCGCAAGCGAAGAGCACCTGTGATTCGCGCCTCCTTCTTCGGTGAGGTGCCCTACCTATGCGGCGGCAGACGCCGGGTGTCGCTTCAGAAGTGTAGATTCTGTGTGGTTCGCACGCGTCCAAGGGCCGGTTCGTCGCAGCGATGAGGTCGGGAGATTCATCGGGAGTAAATATCAATGTAAGAGGTGTTACATTCCTGCCTTGACTTATCAGTAACGAAATGTAAGAATGTGACATACCACTCAGGAAGGGGGTTGACATGGTCGGCAAGAAGACAGTGTGGATCATCCGCGCGAAGCAGGACTTCATCGCTTCGCTTGAGCCGCGCTTCTGCGGATGCTTCTGTGGGCGTGGCGGATCACTATTCACACCGTGATTCCAGCCCATGCCACATGGAATTCGGAGTCGGCTGGTGGGGGGGAAGTGATTCACAACCTCCCACCGCCGACCGAATCGTAGAGAGAGGAGGCAGGGTTGGGAGATGAGCGGTTCACTCTGTCAGGCTATACCGTGAGCGTCCCGGCGAGCGCGGAGCACCGGATTCTTCACTCGACGCTCTACAAGTCGACTGCTGTGGTCTCGACAGCAGTCGGTGATGTGCTGGAGAGAAGCAACGGCTTCACAGCCGACGAGTTCGGATTAGTCATCACTCGAGACGAGTTCCAGCAACTCGTGGCCCAAGAGATTGTCGTCCCCGAGGGTCTTGACGAGGCAGCCCGCCTTAGGTACCTGATCCAGTCGGCGAGATATAACTACTCCGCACTGGAGGTCATGTTCCTGACGACGCGCTCCTGCAACTTCAGGTGCAGGTACTGCACCGAAGGCGGATACTTCGCGGATTCCGACATGGACAGCGAGACGATCGAGTCGGCCGTCAAGTACCTCCGAGATATGATGACTGCCAAGGGCACGAAGCACTTGAAGGTGGGATTCTACGGCGGCGAGCCGCTGCTCAACACCGACGCAATCCTGTATTCAACGCAACTCCTCCGTGAGACGTGCGAGGGAATTGGGGTGGAACTCCTCCTGTTCATCATCACGAATGGCTTCCTCCTTGTGCCATCAACTTTCAACGCACTCGCAACCACGGGCATTCAGTGCTTCCAGATCACACTCGATGGCCCGCAGCGTGTCCACGATTCGAGACGAAGCCTGGAAGGTGGAGCAGGAACTTGGCAGCGGATCATGAGCAACATTGAGTACGTGGTGACATCCCCTCACTTGCAGTCATTGTGGCCTGCCCCCTACGACTGTACCACATGTAAGTAAAGATCGGCCCTCTTCTTGTTGGCACGTCGTTGCATCTCGATCTCACGGCTCCGATGATGCGTCGAAGGACGGCCTCGCTCCA
>Ga0180434_10002823_pt1 | contig 22603 bp, 26 predicted proteins | sample SS_ome_7_FD_132453 | JGI IMG/M metagenome (GOLD analysis project Ga0180434, IMG submission 132453) | Hypersaline lake sediment archaeal communities from the Salton Sea, California, USA - SS_1_D_2 metaG | ecosystem: Environmental > Aquatic > Non-marine Saline and Alkaline > Hypersaline >...
AAGCGGGTGTTGACGGCCTATCAGCAGGTGAAGCTCGACATTGAAACCGAAGCGCTCGAGCGGCAATTCGCCATTGGTGATCTCAAGCGCAAGATCAGCGTCACCGAAGCCCAGATCGCCTACGACGGCAAGGTGATGGCTGGACGTGATGGCGTCATGATTGATCTTCAGGTGATCCCAGGTCAGACGGTCAAAGTCAGCGACCGCTTGGGAACCATCTTGGGATCGTCTGAGGCCGGAGAAAGCAAGGCTCCCCAGCTCAATGCCGTGGCCTATTTCAAGCCGGCTGATGCGCGCCGTCTACCGCTGGGCTTACCGGTTGAGGTGGTGCCTGATTGGCAGCAGCGTGGACGCTTTGGCGGGATCGTTGGCAAGGTCACGAGCGTTCTCACCCTCCCCTCGACTGAAGACGATGTGTCCACCACAACGGGTAACCCGCAGCTGGCCAAGGAGCTCACCAAAGATGGGCCGGTGATGCGCGCTGAAATTGAGTTGGTGCGCAGCAAAGGCAGCATGGATGGCTACCGCTGGACGCTCTCATTGGGCAGTGGCGTGTTCCCAATCCGCGAGGGCTTAACCGCCACCACCCATGCCTATGTGGAGTGGCGCTCCCCCTTGAGTTATGTGATTCCTGGCCTGCGCTCGCTGACCGGTGGGTTCCGCACCTTGCGCATCGATCGCCTCTGGAACCGCCCCTTCTTGGTTCAACCCGACACGATTGAGTGATCCAGTGACTCGACTTCCTCGCATTCGCAATCCATTGCTGCGGCGTGAACTGCCCTGGCTGGTAGCTGATGTGGTGTTGTTGCTGATTTTGTTCAATGCCAATGCCCCCGAGCTCTGGTTCTGGCTCGTGGTGCTGTTGGTGATCTTGGCTTACCGCTATGAGCGCTGGTGGTCATCGCGGCCCCAAAACGACGACTCACGTGATTGAGCTTGTGCTGGCTTAGCTGCTCTGCCAATCGGCCCATTGCCGTTCAGTTTGCTCAATGGTGCGCTGGATTTGGCGGCAGCGACTAATGCGACTGGCCATCCGCTCCAGCTGCTGAAAGCTGAGATCACCGGTGTTGGCTTGCTGCAGATTTTGGTAAAAGCTTCTCCAGCGCTCGGGCGGTTGGAACGGCACAGCTGGCGCTGGCGGCAGCCTGTTGCTGTGGGTCTCCACTGTCAGTAGGAGGCGCTGCCAAAGGGCAAGCCGTTCGCTAACAGCATTCAGCAAGGCTGATTCGGCTTGGTGAATCACACGCAGGCTTTCAAGATCAGGCCTGACCGATGGGTAACGCAGTAGTCCGTTAATGGCGATGATTAGCCGCGAGGAACAGCTGATCAGATCATTAATCAGCAGGTAGCGGGGATGCCGCATTGGGTTTTCGCCGAGTTCTTGGGCCACACTCGGCAGCTCTTTGCGCAGGCTGATCAGTTGGTTGCGCAGTTGTTGATGCATCACCTGAGCGCTGCGGCGATTGACCGCTCCCCCTTCGATTTGGCGCACGCTCTCCTGTAGGCCTGCCTGGATGCCAACCAGCAAGTTGGCGTAGTGCTTAAACACCTCAACGCCACTGCGCATCGGCCAAAACAGCTGCAGCGCTAAGACCGTGAGGATGACCCCAAACGCCGTCCAGAACAGCCGGATGGTGATCCAAATGGGGATGTCCCCGCCATGGATCAGCCAGCCCATCACGACGATCAGCCCGCCGACTTTGTAGCCCACCTTGAGCTTCAGTAAGCCACCCAGCAGCCTTAGGGTCCCCAGGGTGATGGCAATGGCCAAAGCCAGGGGAATGTCTTTGAGCCCCCAAAAGGAGACGTAGAGCAGGGCTCCACCGAGGATCGTGCCCAGGATGCGTTGGCGACCGAGTTCCAGTGATGCGCCGTAGGTGCCACCGGCTGTGGCAAAGACCGCAAGCGGCACGTAATACCCAAAAGGGATGCCGCTGAGGTAGCTAAAGCCATTGCCTAGCCCCGCCGTGAATGCCATGCGTAGATCGCGGCGGGTGATCAGCACGGCACACTCCTGGCCAGGGCCCGAAGGGAGCCATGCAGGGGTTGCTGCTCCTGGGCCAAGGCGAGCATCGCGAACAGCGGCAGCTGCTCACGCTGTGTCGTGGTGTGCCATTGCTTCAGGCTGGCTGGCGCTTGTGATCCGAGCACGCCACTGCGGAGCTCATTGGCCATGGCCTCCACGCTGCTTTCAACCAGTTCGGCTCGCCGCAGCACAGCTTCTGGCAGCTCGGCCATCATCTGCTCCCAGGCCAGCCAGTGGAAGTAGCCCTGCTGCCACAACAGCAGGCGCCGATTCCAGCCCCGTCTCTTGAGCTGGCTGCGGCGAGAGCTGCGTTGTTCTTGACTCACCAGCGACTCGATGCGCTGCAGCCTGATGGACAGTGGAGACGGTGGCAGTGGCACCGGACGGGGCCCCTTGTGGGTTAGCCAATCGCGGTAGCGCTGCAATTGATCGCCAATGGCTCGTCGTAAGTAGGCATCGGATTGGTTGAGCTCTTCATAGACACCACGCGGCCAAAACAACAGGCCAACCAGCAGGGCAATGATGCAGCCAATGATCGTGTCGAGGCCGCGATTGAAGACGTACTCCCAGTTGAGTGCCGTGTAGTCGGGAATCATCAAAAACATCACGCTCAGCAGACCAGCGGTGTTCAATCCACCGGACCAACCCAGCACCCGCAGCACCGGGATCATCACCAGCAGCGACACCAACACCCCGACCCAGCCTTGAACGATGGTGTGAACGATGAAAGTGATCAGCCCGCCCATGGCGGTGCCAAGAATCCGATTGCTGGCGGCTTTGGCTGTTTGGTCATCGTTGTCATCCACCACCACCACCACAGCGACGAGCGGATACCAAACAAATTCAATGCGCTCAGTCCACAGCGCCACCCCAGCGGTGATGAAGGCTGCCGTGAACAGCTTCAGGCTGTTGCGCACCAGCTCGCTCTTCACGCTTGGATGGCTCTGCCTGCAGTGCCGTCAGTGTGGGGGCAATTCAGGCGGTCTTCAACGCCTCGGGCAATAAGCCGGCATCATCCAACTCCGGCAGCAGCCAACCCGGAATGCCATCGCGCTGCCAATCCCAAAGGCCATGCCGTTTGCTGATGAAGATGGTTTCACCAGCGCTGTAGGCCTGCAGCACAGCCCCGCGCTCCATGGCTTCCAGAGCATCTTCGCGGCGGATCCGCTGCAGGCGGCTAAGGGCGTCGGTATCCGGCAACGATTGGGGGGGTGTTGGAGAACACAGTCTGCAACGCCGAGCTAGTGATCGCCACGCATGCTCTGGCCGCGCAATTCGACGCCTTCATCGTCTTGGTGATGAACCGAAGCCTCCCCATTGGGCAGGGCGGGCTCCACCTCTTGCCGTCGTGGCTGCTTTTTGAGCCGTTGCTTCAGGCTTTCATCCACGACTCCCTTGGACTCTGGTGACGGCGTTGCCTCAGCCATGGCAGCCACGGGCACTGTGAAAGAAGGTTGGATGTCTTAGATCGAAAAAAGGTTAAGAACGGCTGCTCTGTCTAGCTTCCAGTTAATTCCGAGATCTGGTTGATGGCTGTTCCTGCGAGTCGCAATCTGCGCATCACCACAGGGGTTCTTCTGTTGCTCGGGGGGCTGGCCGCCATCGTGTTTCCGTTCATCTCCGCTTTGGCGGTCACGATTGGCTTTGGTGCTGTGGCCTTAGCCGCTGGTGTGAGCCAGTTGTTGCGCGTCGGCGCTGCAGCCGATGGACGGGGTAAGGCGTTTCGCCTGCTCTCAGCGCTCCTCTATCTCGGTGGCGGCCTGTTTGTGCTGTTGTTTCCGCTGGATAGCACCTTCAGCTTGACCTTATTTATCGGTGCTCTGTTGGTGATTGAAGGGGTGATGGAGCTCGCATCCGCTGCCTCCCATAACGATGCAGCCCGCAACCTGGTGCTGGTGGATGGGGTGATCACCTGCCTGTTGGGCGGGCTTGTCCTGGCGGAATGGCCCAGTGACACGCTCTGGGCCATGGGCACGCTGTTCGGTGTGGCCCTGATGATCAGTGCCTTCCGCATGTTCAGCACCAGCGGTGGTGATGCTGCTGCAGCGGGCTAATCAGAGGCGGCGGCGGAAGGCATCGCCGTAGCCGCCGCGCTCACTGCTGTCTTCGTTGCGGCTGAGTTTCCAGACGTTGCGGCTGATGCGCTTGGCCTGAACACCGCCACGTTCAACCATGGCGGAACCGGGCCGAGCACCGAGCAAGGCGCCCACTTCGCTGGTGCTTAAAGGCGCTCCAGTGCGAATCGCTAAATCGATGAGTTCCAGGCGTTGTCGCAGGCTGTGCAGATCAGCCTGTCCCTCTTGGGATTCCTGCCAGATGGTGGTGAAGCTGTTGTCTTCTCCGTTCAGGCGCTGCATCAAGCCCAAACCCATGAAGGCCAGAGCCTGCTCAGGCTTGACGCCGTCTTCCATGGCCTTGGAGATCCATTCGTTGGCTTGGGGGTCCACCGTGGTCTGCTGCCCGTTGCTTTTGGCCATGGCTAAGGAGTCCGTTGGCCGGAAGGTACCGACTGCGGACCGCAGCGCAAGGGCTACTCAGCTGCGACGTAACCAGTCCGGGGCGCCGCTGAACCAATCGCCGAGATCGTCGTCGGGATTGTTGGGGGCCTTGGCGTCGCCATCCACATCACCCAAATCGAGCGCGGTCAGCAGTTGATCCACCCCCGTAGCGGCTGGGCCACGCTGAAGCCTGCGTGCTGTGCGCAACCAGCTGGCGACGGTGGCATCACGGTCGGCGAATTTCTGCACATAGATGCGATCGCCGAGGCTGACTTCGTCTTGATGGGCAATGCGCCGCAGGATTCCCTGAAGCTTGAGGCGGGTGTTGGAGGTGAGCACGGTCGCAACGTCCTCTGATTACTCCTGGTGATAGGTGTGATCAGCGCTCGTGCTGTATCGAGTCGAACGAAAAAAATATGTAGCCCTGGCCGTTAAAGTCCCCACCGACTTGGGACTCATGGCCACCTGGCGGATTTAGCTGCCGATCGATCCGCCCGGAATCTGCGCTTGGCCCAGCGCAAAGGTGGATCCTCTGTGGCGATTACCGGTACGCGGGTGGACCCCGAGGCCAATGGCCCCAGCTGCGTCACGGTGACCACCGACAGCGAAGGGCATCGGATCACCAGGCAAGGCAGTGATGTGGGCGCCATTGAGCTGCGCACCCATGTCTTTATTGATTCCCTGCAGCCCCAGTTGGCGGCCTACATGGGCACCGTCTCCCAGGGCTTTTTGCCAATCCCAGGTGATGCCTGTCTCTGGCTGGAAGTGTCGCCGGGCATGGCGGTTCACCGCGTCACCGACATTGCCCTTAAGGCCAGCACAGTCCGGCTTGGCCAGATGGTGGTGGAGCGGGCCTTTGGTTCGCTGGCCCTTTATCACCGCGACCAAAGCACGGTGCTGCATTCCGGCCAGGTGGTGCTGGAAGCCATTGGCAGCCGCATTGAACAGCGCAGCCCTTGCACCGTTACCTGGACGGAGATCATCCGGGCAATCACGCCTGACCATGCCGTGCTGATTAACCGTCAGAACCGCCGCGGTTCGATGATTCAGGCCGGCATGAGCATGTTCATCCTCGAAACCGAACCCGCTGGCTATGTGCTCATCGCCGCCAATGAAGCGGAAAAGGCTTCCAACATCACCGTTGTTGATGTCAAAGCAGTGGGTGCCTTCGGGCGTCTGACCTTGGCGGGCCGCGAGGGTGATGTGGAGGAAGCCGCGGCTGCCGCGATGCGGGCGGTGGCCAGCATCAACAGCAACAGCTCCACTTAAACCCCAAACAATTGCCGCATCTGCTGGGCGATCTGGCGCATCGCTTTGCCGCGGCTGCCTAGTTTGCTGCGTTGGTGTTGATTCATCGCGGCGTAGGTGCAAGCGGCCTCACGCACCCAGAAAATGCTGTCGTAGCCAGCATTTTGCCCTGGGCTCTGCAGCAGAATTTCGCCGCGGCATATGCCCTCGGCTTCCAGCTTGATCTCCCCATCGGGATTGGCCACGGCCACGGCGCTGTGGAAGCTGGCACTGCGATAGGGCCCATCGCCGAGTTCCCCCAGCAGCCTTCCGATGCGCTCGTCATTGCTGCTGCCGTAGCGAGCTGAATAGAGCCCAGGCGCGCCGCCAAGGGCATCAACTGCAATGCCGGAGTCATCGGCCAAGGTCCAGTGGCCGGTGAGGCGAGCCACTTCAGCGGCTTTCAGCCGTGCGTTTTCCAGATAGGTGTTGCCCGTTTCTTCAATGTCGATGCTCTCGGGCTGTTGCTGCACCCTCAGTTGCACCGGCGCCAACATCGCCTGCAATTCCGCCACCTTGCTGGGGTTGCTGCTGGCGATGATCAACAGCTCAGGTGTCGATGCGGGCACAGCTGCAGCGGAGCGGCTGCCCATTGTGGACCGTGGTCAGCCGATGGAGTGCTGATTAGACCGGGTTATTGAGAGGTGCCATGGACACAGCCCTGGTTCTGCAGAACCTGCTCTCACCGGCAATTCTGTTTTTCTTCCTGGGGGTTTTTGCGGTTCTGCTGGGCTCCGATTTGGAGATTCCAGCGCCGCTGCCCAAGCTGTTTTCCCTCTACCTGCTGCTTTCGATTGGCTTTAAAGGGGGCGTCGAACTGCAAGCCAGTGGACTTGGCTCCGACGTGCTGTTGACCATTGGGGCGGCCTTATTGATGGCGGTGCTGGTGCCATTGGCCGCTTTTGGCGTGCTTCGCACCCAGTTCGATGTCTTTAACGCGGCTGCTTTGGCTGGGGCCTACGGCTCGATCAGTGCCGTGACGTTCATCACGGCCGAAAGCTTTCTGCGGGTGCTGCAGATTCCATCCGATGGCTACATGGTGGCGGCCCTAGCGCTCATGGAATCGCCGGCCATCATCGTGGCGCTGCTGTTGGTGAAGTTGGCGGCGCAAGATCGCGGGGCTGCCGCTGAAACCGGATGGGGGTCGGTGCTGCACGAGGCCTTTCTCAACAGCTCGGTGTTTTTGCTGGTTGGCAGCCTGCTGATCGGCCTGTTGGTGGCGCAATACAGCCCCAGCGGGATCGCCAAGATGGAGCCCTTCACCGGCCAGTTGTTCTACGGAGCGCTCTGCTTTTTTCTGCTGGATATGGGCATCGTGGCGGCCCAACGGCTGGCGGATCTCCAGCAGGCCGGAGCTTTCCTGATTGGTTTTTCGCTGCTGACGCCCCTGGTCAATGCCTCTGTGGGTTTGGGGCTTTCCAGTGTTCTGCATCTCAGTCAGGGCAATGCCCTGCTGTTCATGGTGTTGTGCGCTAGCGCCTCCTACATCGCCGTGCCTGCCGCGATGCGGATGACGGTGCCGGAGGCCAATCCAAGCCTCTACATCTCGAGTGCTTTGGGGATGACCTTTCCCTTCAACATCATCGTTGGCATCCCCCTCTATCTCTCAGTCATTGAGCGCGTTCTTCCGGCGGGGGCGCTGTGATGAAACGGCTTGATCTGCTGGTCAATGAACGGGAGCTTGAGCTGTTGCTCAAGCGCTTGGAGCAAGTCGGCGTGCCCGGCTATTCGGTGAATCGCCACGTCACCGGTCGCGGCGGCAGCGGCACCGTTGTCTCCGAAGCAATGGAGTTCAGCGGCCTTGGAGCCAATGCCCATGTGATCGTTTTTTGTGATTCCTCGCTGCTCGAGTCTTTGGCGGCTGAGTTGAAGCCACTTTTGAAGACCTATGGCGGCGTCGCTTATGTCAGCGATGCACAGCCGTTGTAACGATTCAGACAGAAATGATGAGCGCTGCTTATCTGACCCCCTTTAGACGCTGATTGGTCAGGGGTCTCAAACGTCTTGACGGATGACTGGGCCACAGAGCAGTGTTAGCCGCGAACTTCCGCCTCTTTCTGGAGCTGGCAATGGCAACTGAAACCATGGGCATTGCCCTCGGCATGATTGAAACCCGCGGCTTGGTCCCCGCGATCGAAGCAGCTGACGCCATGACCAAGGCCGCCGAAGTGCGCCTGATCGGTCGTGAATTCGTCGGCGGCGGCTACGTCACCGTTCTGGTGCGCGGCGAAACCGGTGCTGTGAACGCAGCTGTTCGTGCTGGTGCTGATGCTTGCGAGCGCGTCGGTGACGGCCTCGTGGCAGCCCACATCATTGCCCGCCCCCACCGCGAAGTTGAGCCTGCTCTCGGCGGCAGCAGCAACTTCCTCGGCTCCAAGGACTGAGATCCAGCCGATCCGCTTCGCGGACGCTGATCCCAACCATTGATCTCATCCCATCGGAGTTATCCCTATGAGCAAGAAGTACGACGCCGGGGTAAAGGAGTACAGGGACACTTACTGGACTCCTGATTACGTTCCCCTCGATACCGACCTGCTGGCCTGCTTCAAGTGCACCGGCCAGGAAGGTGTTCCCAAGGAAGAAGTCGCCGCTGCTGTGGCTGCTGAATCTTCCACCGGTACCTGGTCCACTGTGTGGTCCGAGCTCCTCACCGACCTCGACTTCTACAAGGGCCGTTGCTATCGCATCGAAGACGTGCCTGGCGACAAAGAGTCGTTCTACGCCTTCATCGCCTATCCCCTCGACCTGTTCGAGGAAGGCTCCATCACCAACGTTCTGACCTCCCTGGTCGGCAATGTTTTTGGTTTCAAGGCTCTGCGCCACCTGCGTCTGGAAGACATCCGCTTCCCGCTGGCCTTCATCAAGACCTGCTACGGCCCGCCGAACGGCATCGTGGTCGAGCGCGACCGGATGAATAAGTACGGCCGCCCGCTGCTGGGTTGCACCATCAAGCCGAAGCTCGGCCTGAGCGGTAAGAACTACGGCCGCGTGGTCTACGAATGCCTCCGCGGTGGTCTCGACTTCACCAAGGACGACGAGAACATCAACTCCCAGCCCTTCCAGCGCTGGCAGAACCGCTTCGAGTTTGTTGCCGAAGCGATTCGCCTGGCTGAGCAGGAAACCGGCGAGAAGAAAGGTCACTACCTGAACGTGACCGCCAACACGCCGGAAGAGATGTATGAGCGCGCTGAGTTCGCCAAAGAACTCGGTATGCCGATCGTCATGCACGACTTCATCACCGGTGGCTTCACCGCCAACACCGGTTTGTCGAAGTGGTGCCGCAAGAACGGCATGCTCCTGCACATCCACCGCGCCATGCACGCGGTGATCGACCGTCATCCCAAGCACGGCATCCACTTCCGTGTGCTGGCCAAGTGCCTGCGCCTCTCCGGTGGTGACCAGCTCCACACCGGCACCGTGGTGGGCAAGCTCGAGGGTGACCGTCAAACCACCCTGGGTTACATCGACCAGCTGCGTGAGTCCTTCGTTCCCGAAGACCGCAGCCGTGGCAACTTCTTCGATCAGGACTGGGGCTCCATGCCCGGCGTCTTCGCCGTTGCTTCCGGCGGTATCCACGTCTGGCACATGCCCGCCCTGGTCACCATCTTCGGCGACGATTCCGTCCTGCAGTTCGGTGGTGGTACCCACGGTCACCCCTGGGGTTCCGCTGCTGGTGCAGCTGCCAACCGCGTGGCCCTCGAGGCTTGCGTCAAGGCCCGCAACGCCGGTCGTCACCTGGAGAAGGAGAGCCGCGACATCCTCATGGAAGCCGCGAAGCACAGCCCCGAGCTGGCCATCGCTCTCGAGACTTGGAAGGAGATCAAGTTCGAGTTCGACACTGTCGACAAGCTCGACGTCCAGAGCTGATCAAGCCATCGGCCGGTTAATGCAACCGGCCAAATCCATTTCACACACCCAGGAACAACATGCCTTTCCAGAGCACCGTGGGTGACTACCAAACAGTCGCCACCCTGGAGACCTTCGGCTTCCTCCCGCCGATGACCCAGGACGAGATCTACGACCAGATCGCTTACATCATTGCCCAGGGTTGGAGCCCGCTCATCGAGCACGTCCACCCCAGCAATTCCATGGCCACCTACTGGTCCTATTGGAAGCTTCCCTTCTTTGGCGAAAAGGACCTCAACCTGATCGTCAGTGAGCTCGAGGCTTGCCATCGCGCCTACCCCGACCACCACGTCCGGATGGTTGGTTACGACGCCTACACCCAAAGCCAGGGTTCTTGCTTCGTGGTTTTCGAAGGCCGCTGAGCCCTTCTCTGATTTCTGATCAGACCGGTCCCCGCTGCGGCGGGGACCACTTACCAAGATTTTTTTTCCGGGGGCGGATATGGCAACACAATCCAGTCGTGAGGCCGCTTTGGCCCGTCGCATGGCCCTCTCCAGTGGTGGTAAGACCGCGGAGAAGCGCTTATCAACGAGTGCCGGTCGTGTGCGGACCGCTGCGGAGGCACGCCCGAGCCGTACGGCGGCTCCTGCCATCCCACCCCGTCAAGCGTCAGCCGCCGCTCCAGTCGCTGCTGCAGAGATCAGCAGCCATGCGCCGGTTCGCCGCTCAACCCCCACTCGCGTTGCGAATCCAAGCCGCGAGCTCGTATTAGCTCGCCGTGAGGCCCTCTCTCGTCGCGGCAAACGAGCTGATACCAGCAGTGATCGCAACCGCGCCGAGGCATTCCACAAAGAGCAAGCTGCCGCTCCCGCCCCTGCTGCAGCCAAAAAAGACTGCGATTGCCATAAGACCCGTTCAGACGCTCCGGCGGCAGCAGCTGCTCCTGCTCCCACCAGCTTGAGCTTGGATGCCAAATCCGCTGCTAGCAAGCGCGCGACCCCCCGCCGCGCTGCTCAGCACAACCCCAGCCGGTCACTCGTGCTGGCACGGCGGGAAGCCCAGTCCAAGCGCGGTAAGGCTGCAACCACCTCTCAGTCCAGCGGTACCGCTGCTGTGGCGCGTCAGGGCAACCCCGACATGAGCAGCCGCGAATTGGCGCTCAAGGTGCGTGAACTACGCAGCAAGAGCGGTGCTGCATCCAAATTCGGTGGCAAAGCTGCTGGTGCACCCACCCGTCCAACGGGCCCCAATCGCCATGGCGCCAAGCAAGCCGCTGCGGCTGATGCCCATTGGAAAGTTGGCGCCAGTGAGACGCTCAGCGGTCAAACCGTCACCGGGACCCAAGCCAACCGCTCGCCGAAGACCACCGGCAATGAAGCGTCCACCTGCCGTTCGATCACGGGTACTGAATACCTCGGTGCCGAAGTGTTCCAAGCGTTCTGTCAGGGGCAGCCAGCTGCTCAGCAACCCGCCAAGGTCCGCGTCACCTCCACCAGCCGCGGCAATGCGGTGACTGGTAATGAAGTCGGCCGCAGCGAGAAGGTCACCGGCGATGAGCCTGGAACCTGCAAAGCCGTGACCGGCACCGAATACATCGGCGCTGATCAAGCCTCGGCCTACTGCGGTGGTGTGACTCCCTCTGTGGCCAAGGTTGGCCGCGGGGTCACCGCGGGCGGTCAAGCCGTCTCCGGCGTGATGGTGGGCCGCAGTGAGAAGGTCACCGGTAATGAATCCGGTTCCGGTCTGCAGCTCACCGGTGATCAATACATCGGTTCAGAAGCTCCCATTGCAGGCCGCGGCCCCACCAAAGTCACCAGCCTCAACACCCTTCGGGGGACTGGTGTTACTGGAACCGCCGTTGGCCGCGCCTCCCGCATGACCGGCAACGAAGCCGGAAGCTGCCGCGCCATCACTGGCGATGAATACATCGGCTCTCAGCAATACGAGGGGTTCTGCGGCACCCGGCCTCCCGCCGAAGCTCCCAAAGTGGGCTTCAGCATCACCAACCGCAATCAGGTGGTGAGCGGCACTCGCACAGGCCGTTCGGCGATGGTCACCGGTGATGAGCCCGGCAGCTGCAAAGCCGTCACGGGTACCCCTTACGCCGGCCTTGAGCAGTCGGGTGAGTTTTGTGGCGCGCGCGCCGTGGACAGCGTGCGTGAGCGCACCCCCGTCCGTAACTCCAACCGCATGACCGGCATTCAGCCCGGAATTGGCGGTGCGATGACCGGCGCTGAGCGCGGCGCTTGTGAAGACGTCACCGGCACTCCTTATGTGGGTGCTGATCAGCAGGCTGCCAACTGTGCCTCCGGCCGCGGCGCTGATTTCCCCCAGGCACTGCAAGGTCAAAGCTGGCAGCAGTTCAGTGTTCAATCGCCGGCCCAGGCCGCCATGGATGAGCGCGCCCGCACCGGCCAGGTCACCGGCAGCACCTATGAGCAGGGTGGTCGCATCACCGGCCCCTTCGACATGGCTGGCGGCAAGGTCACCGGCACCGAGCAGTTCCGTTTTGATCGCAACGATGCCGCCGCTCTGCAGGCCAGGGTTCAAGCCCAGGCTCCAGTGTCAATGGATGAGGATCAGCGCCCCACCTCCCGGGTGACCGGCGAGGGTTCAGGCACCAAGGTCACTGGCGATGACTGGGATCGAGGCAGTCACGTGACAGGCACCGAAGGTGCCTCGGCACGCCGCCGCAACCCCTCGCGGGTCGGCCCCATGAACGCCATGGTGATGATGCAGCAGAAGCGCAACGACGAAGTTCCTTTGCCTGTGAGCCCGGTGACTGGTTCCAGCGGCAACACCGATAAGGGTTCTCTCATCACCGTTTCCGGTGGCGCACGCGGCTGATGCGTGCCCGTCGCGGCAATGTTCAGCGCCCCATGGCACCGACGGCTCCGCGCCGTCGTCCTGCCATGGTGAGCAGCCTGGCCGACCGTGCTGGCGGAAACGCCGCTGCGCGTCGACCCAGCTCAGCTGTTTGGCCGCGTGATCAACACCCCCTGAGTGATCCAACCCGTAATGCGGAGTTGCATCGTTACGAGCAGGAGGTCAAAGGAGCGTTTGATCGCATCGTTCCGGTGCTGCAGCAGCTCTCGTTTCAGCAGCATGAACCCCGTTTTCCTGAGGTTGCTCAAGCCTTGGCCCATGCGGAGCTGGGCTTTGCCTTGCCGCAGCCGATCCTCGAGAACGCCTGGGTTGGTCAACTCGACATGCGCACCCTCTACGCGTGGTGCGTGTTTGAGACCTACCAGCGCATCAGCAATCAGTTCTTTTCAGATGATCCTCTGGCGGGCAATCAAGGTGACGCCTTTGAGCAGTTCCTCTTCGACTGCGGCTTTCATCTGCTCGATATCACCCCCTGCGCCGATGGCCGCCTAGCCCATGCCATCGCCTACGCCCTGCGCATTCCGCTGAGCTGCGTTCGCCGCCGCCCCCATGCCGGGGCCCTGTTTGACATTGAGGACACTGTTGAGCGCTGGGTCAAAACCGAGCATCGCCGCTCCCGCGAGGGCTATCCCAACGCGGCCCATGACCCGACCCGCTACCTGAAGTGCGTCGTTTATCACTTCAGTTCCATCGATCCCAGCCATGAGGGCTGCGCCGCCCATGGTTCCGATGACGGGCTCGCCGTCTCCGCTGGCATGGCACGGCTCAAGGCCTTCCGTGAAGCTGTCGAAAAGGGCTTTTGTTGCGGGGCTTCCGTTGACCTGCTGTTGATCGGCCTTGACACCGACACCGATGCCATTCGCGTGCACGTTCCCGATCGCGATGGCGAGGCTTCCCTGGATCAGTGGGTGGATGCCCGCGAGCTCTATGCCGAGACCCTTGGTTTGGATTCCGCCGCTGCCCGCGCCCACATCGCAGCAGCCGTGCAAGCCGGTTGCTCTGGGCCGACCGATCCCGGCATGAACCAATTCATTGCCCGTTTGATCGAGAACAACATTTCCCAGATCGACTACGTCAAACAGTTCCACGGCGGGAACTACAGCGATGCCGGCCATGCCGAGCGCTTCATCGGTGTGGGCATTGGTTTTAAGGAGATTCATCTGCGCAACCTCACCTACTTCGCCCACCTCGACACGGTGGAGGAGGGAGCTCCGGATCTCGATGTCGGCATCAAGATCTTCAGCGGTCTCAATGTCACCCGCGGACTGCCCATCCCCGTGGTGGTGCGTTTTGACTACCGCGGCAGTGTGCCGGGAGCCCGCGAGCGCGCCATCGCCAACGGTGAGCGGGTCATGGCGGCGATGCAAAACCGCTACAGCGATCTCTTTGAGAAGGGCCTGCTGCATCTGTTGCTGTCGGTCCGCGACCGCAACCACTTCGTGCCGTCTGAAACGGTACGGTCCACCATCACCATCCCCACCCCAGGAGGTCACTGAGCATGATCATCGTCAAGGTCATCAAGCCACTGGTCTCCACGAACCGGATTCCAGATTTTGAGCACAAGCACCTGCAGGTCGTTCAAGACGGCAGTTCCAAAAAAGTGGCGGTTGATGCTGTTGGCGCTAAGCCAGGCGACTGGGTCATCTGCGTCGGTAGTTCAGCGGCCCGTGAAGCGGCTGGGAGTAAGTCCTACCCCAGCGATTTAACGATTGTCGGGATCATCGATCACTGGGACCCCGATGCGCCCAAACCGGCGGAAGCAAGCTGATGGAAATCATGCAAGTGGTGGGGTCGTTGGTGTGCAGCTATCGGGTTGGTGGGCTCGATCACATGAATCTGCGCGTCTTGGAGAACAACAAGGGCAAGCAGTTAGTCGCCGTTGACCCGGTGGGGGCTTCCCCAGGGAACTGGGTCTTCACTGCTAGTGGTTCGGCGGCCCGCTTTGCTTGCCCGGATCCAACGGTGCAAACCGATCTCACCATCGGCGGAATCATTGATTTCTGGGCTCCCGACGGCTGACCCGGATCTCAACCCTCCCCTCTTGATCCCCTCGACACCTCCAGCACCCCATGGCCACTCCGACTCCCCGTAAACCCTCTAGCGGTAGCAGCTCACCTCGGGCTCAAAGTGCAGCCCCTGGCGCCAATCAGCCCGCCAAGGCTCTGCCCCCTGCAGAAGCCACCACTCAAAAGGCAGCGGCTAAGCCGGCGGCCACAGCCAAGCCCAGGACCACCCCAGCCCGGAAGCCTCCAGCGCGTCAGAGCGCAGCAGCCACAGTCGATCGGGTGCAGGGGATTGCCCTGGGGATGATTGAGACCCGCGGTCTGGTGCCTGCGATCGAGGCGGCTGATGCCATGACCAAGGCCGCTGAAGTGACGATGATTGCTCGGGAGTTTGTGGGCGGCGGTTACGTCACCGTGATGGTGCGCGGCGAGACCGGTGCAGTGAATGCGGCGGTGCGTGCTGGCGCCGATGCCTGTGAGCGGGTTGGTGATGGCCTGGTGGCCGCCCACATCATTGCCCGCCCCCATGGGGAGGTTGAGCCTGCCTTAACCGCGAGCGGACAACGCCGTAGCTGATCCTGATGGCGCGCCAGCTCCACCACCGCGTTCTGGCGGCTTTGGGTCAGGCGTTAAGCCTGGAACTCACAGCCGTTCAGCAGTATCTGACCCATGCCGCTTTGCTGGAGGCCTGGGGAGATCCGCTGACGGCCGATCGTTTTCGCCAAGAAACGGTGGAGGAGATGCGCCACAGCGAGCGCATCATCCAGCGGATGGTGAGCCTGGGCCTGGCCCCGGCGGCGTCCCAGCTGCAGCCGGTAGCAACGGCTACCGATCTGCGCGGTCTGCTGGAGGTAAACACCCTCCTCGAAGATCAATTGGTGCGCCATTACGCCGAGGCCCAGCGCTTCTGCCAGTTGGTTGGTGATGCCGAGCAGGCTGCTTTTTTCTCTGAGCTGCTGGCCGAAGAAACCGCACACGCCCAGGATCTTGCCCAATGGTTGCGGGAGCTAAACGGTCCCGGCGTTAACTCGATACATTCTCCTGACTTGCGACCCCCAGCCCGCGCCGCTTGAACGCCCATCTCCCACTGTCCATCCAGCTCTCATGGCTGATTCCGTTGTACGGATTCAGCGGAGTGCTCCTGTCGCTGCCCTGGGCGACCGGTTGGGTGAAGCGCAACGGCCCGCGCCCTGCCGCCTACTTGAACCTGTTGATGACCGTTCTGGGCGTTGCCCACGGCAGCTTGATCCTGGCTTGGGTTCAGCAGAACGGTGGTGTGGTGATCGAGTGGCCCTGGTTTGAAACCTCTGGCCTGGATTTGCGCATTGGCTTTGACCTGAGCCTCACCAACCTGGCGGCCCTGGAGTTCGTCACGATCATGAGCCTGCTGGGGCAGGTGTTTGCCCTCGGCTACCTCGATAAGGAGTGGTCATTAGCCCGCTTCTATGCGCTGCTGGGCTTCTTCGAGGGGGCGATGGCTGGCGTGGTGCTGAGCAGCAACTTGTTCTTGAGCTACTTCGTACTCGAGATGCTCACCCTCTCCACCTATCTGCTGGTGGGCTTTTGGTACGCCCAGCCCCTGGTGGTCACCGCTGCCCGCGACGCGTTCCTCACCAAGCGCGTGGGTGATGTGCTGCTGTTGATGAGTGTGGTGGCTCTTGCTGCCTGGGCTGGATCCCTGGATTTCGAAGATCTCTATGCCTGGGCTGCTCAGGTGAAAGCCGATGGCTCGGTGAGTCCCTTGCTTGGCACGTTGATCGGCTTGGGTTTGATTGCCGGCCCCATGGGCAAATGTGCCCAGTTCCCTATGCACCTCTGGCTGGATGAAGCCATGGAGGGTCCCAATCCTGCGTCGATTTTGCGCAATTCAGCGGTGGTCACCTGTGGAGCCTTGGTGCTGCTCAAGGTCATGCCGCTGCTGCAGCTCTCTCCAGTGGCCATTGATGTGTTGCTGATCGTGGGCACCATCAGCGCCATTGGTGGCGCGCTGGTGGCGATTGCCCAAGTTGATATCAAGCGGGCGTTTTCCTACGGCACCACCTCTTATCTGGGGTTGGTGTTCGTGGCCATTGCTGTGCAGCAACCGATCGTTGCGGTGCTGCTGCTGTTTGCCCATGGCCTGGCCAAGGCGTTGATCTTCATGAGTGTGGGCAGCGTGATTGCCACCACCAACTGCCAAGACATCACCGAGCTGGGTGGTTTGGGCCCACGCATGCCAGCCACCACAGGCAGCTACTTGATTGCGGGAGCTGGCCTCACCGGGGTTCTGCCTTTGGGCTGTTTTTGGTGTTTTGGTTTGTTGGTGGATGGGCTCTGGCCCAATTACCCCTGGCTGGTGCCTGTTGTTCTGCTCACCAACGCCCTCACGGCCTTCAACCTGGTGCGGGTGTTCCGCCAGGTGTTCCTCGATAAGCCCCATCCCAAAACCAAGCGCACACCTGAGGTGAATTGGCTGATGGCCCTGCCGATGGTGAGCCTGGCCGTGGTGGTGTTGCTGGTGCCCCTGATCTTCCACCGCATCTACCCCATTGCTGGGGTCGAAGTGGTGACCATGGTCAGCATGGTGGCGGTGGTGGTCAGCAGCCTGGTTGGGGTGGCATCGGCTGCGGCCATCTCACTGGATAAATTCGGCTCACGCTCTGTTTTCAAGCCCCTGCGAACCCTGCAGGATTTGCTGGCGTACGACTTCTACACCGAGCGTTTTTATCGCTCCACCGTGGTGGCATTTGTGGCTTTTTTGGCCCGCATCACCGATGCCTTCGATCGCTTGCTGCTCAACCGCTTTGTGAATCGCATCGGCAGCAGTTCCATGGTGTCGGCTGAAGGTCTGCGACTTGCCGTCAGTGGGCAGACCCAGTCCTATGTGCTGACGGTTCTGCTGGCCATCGTGCTGCTGCTTTCAGCGCTGGTTTGGTGGAGGGCTGCCTGATGCTCACGGCTCTGTTACTGATCCCCTTCCTTGGGGGCCTGCTGCTGCTGCTGCTGCCCTCCAGCGTGGCTCCAGTTCGCATGCGCAGCGTGGCGATCGTGTTCTTGTCGCTGCAGCTGCTGCTTTCGGTGGCGCTGTTGATTCCGTTTGACCCGTCGGTAGGAACGCCCCAGCTGGTGGAGTTCACCCCTTGGGTCAGCCGCATTGGTTTGGATTACCGCCTGGCGGTGGATGGCCTGTCGCTGCCGTTGATCCTGATCAACGCCGCGTTGACGTTGGTTTCGGCGGTTTGCACCCGCGATTTTGACCAGCGTCCGCGCATCTACTTCTCAATGCTGCTGCTGATTAGCGGCGCAGTGAACGGAGCCTTTTTGGCCGACAACCTGCTGCTGTTCGTCATCTTTTACGAGCTGGAGCTGATCCCTCTATGGCTGCTGATCGCGGTTTGGGGCGGTGCCAATCGGGGCTATGCCTCCACCAAGTTTTTGATCTTCACCGCGGTTTCAGGCTTTTTGATCCTGGCGGCCTTCTTCGGTTTGGCCCTGGTCAGCGGCAGCGTCAACTTCAACATCACCCCAGCGCTCACTGAAAACTTGCCGGTGGCCACGCAGCTGGTGCTGCTGGTCACGCTGCTGATTGGCTTTGGCATCAAGATTCCGCTGGTGCCCTTCCATGTCTGGCTACCGGATGCCCACACCCAGGCCTCCACTCCGGTGTCAGTGATGTTGGCCGGTGTCTTGCTCAAGCTCGGCACCTATGGCTTGCTCCGCTTTGGCCTTGGCCTGTTCCAAGAGGTTTGGCCCTTGGTGGCCCCCTGGCTGGCGATTTGGGCGGCGATTTCGGTTCTGTATGGATCGCTGGCGGCCATTGCCCAGAGCGACATGAAGCGGATGGTGGCGTTTAGCTCGGTGGGTCACATGGGCTATGTGTTGCTTGCCGCTGCGGCAGCCACGCCCACCGCCTTGTTGGGGGCTGTGTTCCAGATGGTGAGCCACGGCGTGATCTCAGCCCTGCTGTTCCTTTTGGTGGGCACCGTTTATCGCAAAACCGGTACGCGTGATCTCAGTGTGATCCGCGGGTTGTTAAATCCTGAGCGCGGTTTACCTCTCACCGGCACCTTGATGATTCTTGGGGTGATGGCCAGTGCCGGACTGCCTGGCATGGCCGGATTCATCTCTGAATTCCTGGTGTTCCAAGGCAGTATCCAAACCTTCCCGTTGGCCACCTTGCTCAGCATGGTGGGTTCTGGCCTGACGGCGGTGTATTTCCTCCTGCTGGTGAACCGCGCGTTCTTTGGTCGTTTGGCGGTGACTCCGGTCGAAGATCCAGTGGCCCATGGTCGTTTGGATGTGCAATTGGCCGCTGTGGCTCCGCGGGAAACCATTCCGGCCGTGGCGTTGGCCCTCTCGGTGGTGGGCCTGGGTTTGATCCCTTCGGCCCTCTCACGCATTAGTGATTCCGCCACGCAACTGATGGCGCAACTGCCAGGAGGTATGGGCTAATGCCAGTCATTCCAGCCGAGCAGGTCCACGCCGGGCCCCATCCAACCCAGGAGCAGATCGTTCAAACCCTGCTCGCCGGCCAAACCCTGCTGGATGACACGCCGGATCATGTGATCCAGGTGGTCGACGTGCTCAAAAGCTATGGCGAGGTGCTGGATGCCTACAGCATCAATCTCATCTACCAAGCCGAAGAGCAGTTCCTCAATCCCTTCCCGGTTCTGAAATACCTCGACGGGGATGTTTCGCCGGCCAAGTTGTGGCGCCATTTTTGGCACGATCGCATCAACTTTGAATACGCCGAGTACTGCATGAAGGCCATGCTTTGGCATGGCACCGGTGGTTTGGACGAGTATCTCGATTCGCCTGAATTCGCGAGTAATTGCGAGGCGATCATTGCCTGCAAGCGCCGGCGTGATCCCCTGCAAGGGCTGCTGCATCCCCTCTTCCCTCAGTTCCTGCCTGAACTGATTCGCACCGCTGCCACCACCCATGCCTTGGGGCAGTTTTGGCGGGTCATGAGCGATTTGTTCATTGACCTTGCTGAAGCCGAAGCCAACGGTGAGGTGACCTCCATCGCCGGGGTGGTGGATTTCATTCGTGATCGGCTGGTGGCCGCTGCTGGCAACCCGATCACCTACAAGGTCCGCATCGCTGGGCAAGACTTCTGGGTGCTGCCGCCTGAGGCGGGGCTCACCTTCTTGGTGGACGTGGCTGTTCCTTATGTGGAAGCGGTGTTCTTGCGCGGTACCCCGTTCCTGGGAACCGTCTCGTTCAATGCCCAGGCCAAGCAGATTTCAGCGGATCAATCGAGCTTTAAGTACGGCGCCCTCTACGCCGATCCGCTGCCGAGCATGGGCGCTGGTATCCCCCCAAGCCTTTGCATGCAAGACATGTACCGGCACCTGCCGGAGCGCCTGCACAACTGGTATCAGAACTGCACCAGGGGTGAAGGCGATGTGCGCGTGAAGATCTGCCAGAGCTTCCAAAAGTCGATGTTCTGCGTCACCAACGCCGCCATCAAAGGCACCTTCCCGCACCCCCTCGACAGCACTGATCAGGCTGAACAAGAGGCCAATGCTGCCTACGCCAACGCCTGGGCGAGCCGGCTGGTCGTCGCCCGCACCAACGCCCTGGGGTAGGTTCCAGAAATGGACCAACCCTGGACATTGCGCAAGCGCCCAGAGCGTTTAGAGCGCCGCATTGAGTTTGCGGATTACGAGCAAACCCGCGATTTTCTCGAGCAACTCAACAGCCTTTCGGAGCAGCAATCCCGCTACCCCGACACCAGCTTCGGCCGCACCTACGTCAACCTGACCATCGCGCCGGAGTCCGGTGAGGAGATCACTGAGGCCGACCATCAGCTGGGCGCTCAGATCGACAGCCTCTTACCGGCGTCTTGAATTGATCTGCAGCAGGTCTTTGACCTGTTGCACCTGTGAGGCCAAGGCTGGATTGCTGGCCAGTTTCTTTTCAACCTGCTGCACCGCATACATGACGGTGGTGTGGTCTTTGCCGCCGAAGTGATCGCCAATTTTGGGAAGACTCAGGTCGGTGCACTGACGCATTAAGTGCATGCCCACTTGGCGAGCCTGGCTAACCGCGCGTTTGCGGCTGCTGCTGCACATGTCTTCGGTGCTAACGCCAAACACCTCGGCCACCTTTTCGAGCACGACCTTGGGGTTGATGTCTCCTTCTGGCATGCCAGTGCCCAGCAGAGGCGCCACGGCATCAACCGTCATCGGCAGACCCGTAATTGAGGCAAAGGCCACAGCTCGGGTGAGGGCACCTTCCAATTCGCGAATGTTGGAGGTGAAGCGCCCGGCGATGTACTGGATTAGATCGCGGGGTAACCGCATCTGTTCCTGCTCAGCTTTTTTGTGCAAGATCGCCATGCGGGTTTCCAGATCGGGCGCCTGGATGTCGGCGATCAGCCCCATGGAGAAACGCGAGATCAAGCGTTCTTGCAGGCGCTGGATTTGGCTGGGGGGCCGGTCGCTGGCGATCACGATTTGGCGGCCTGCTTCATGCAAGGCGTTGAAGGTGTGGAAGAACTCCTCTTGGGTGTATTCCTTGCCCTCGATGAACTGAATGTCATCGACCATGATCAAATCCGCGGCCCGGTAGCGATCGCGGAAGGCCTGCATGCCGTCTTTGCGAATGGCCAGGATTAAGTCATTGGTGAACGTCTCTGTTGAGACGTAAAACACACGCGAGTCGGGATCAATTTCGAGGCGGTAGTGGCCAATCGCCTGCATGAGGTGAGTCTTGCCAAGCCCAACGCCTCCACACAGGAACAGCGGGTTGAACTCACGTCCTGGTGACTCGGCAACTGCTAGTGCCGCCGCGTGGGCCATGCGGCTGTTGGGGCCCACAACAAAACGTTGGAAGGTGTAACGGGGATTGAGGTTGGATTTCTGGCGTGTTTTGGGTGTTCCCGGCTGACTGACCGGCAGCGGCGTTGGAGCTGGAGCTGGCGTGGCTTCAACGCTGCCAACCGGTTCACTGCTGGCTTCATCACCAGCTTGGATTTGCACCTCCACCGGTCCGCCACTGATGGCGCTGGCCACTTCAGCGATCAAGCCCAGGTAGTTGCGCCGCAGCCAGCCGGCGGCAAATGGGTTGGGAGCTTCCAGCACCAGGCGGCGCTGTTCAGCGCTGACGCAAACGGCTGGACGGATCCAAGTTTCAAAAGTTGGCTTGCTCAGGTTCGACTGCAGCTCAGCTCGGACCTGATCCCAGAGATTGCTGTTGGGAACTGGGGAGGCCGCCACGTGAAGAACCGATCGACCCGCCAGGGAGACCGAATATAGGGGGCGCGGCGGCGACCAACTGACTAACGCGATACTGATCTGAAGTGTCATACCGCTGCCCCCTTTCAGAGCCTTGTCCCGATCCTTTTTTGTCTCTGCGAGCTCCCTGACCGCCCTGGCTGGCATGGCTGTTCTGATGGGCTGCCAGGGCGGCGTGCGGCAGCAGGGGGATGCTCAAGTTCCCGTGATCAGTGATGCGCCGGCGGCGGCGCCGTTGAAGCCGGGCACCAGCTTTGTGGCCGATGCCGTGGCCAAGGTGGGGCCAGCGGTGGTGCGCATCGACACGCGCCGCCAGGTGGCGAACCCCATGGGCATGTTTGGTGGTGGCCCTCCGGTGCAGCAGCAACAGGGCCAGGGTTCAGGTTTCATCACCCGCTCCGATGGTGTGTTGCTCACCAATGCCCATGTGGTGGAAGGAGCCGGCACGGTGACGGTGACCTTGCCCGATGGACGCAGCTTTCCCGGCAAGGTTCTCGGCGCAGACACCTTGACCGATGTGGCCGTGGTCAAGGTGGCAGCCCAAGGGCTGCCTGTGGCACCGCTTGCCAATTCAGCTGATGTCAGGCCGGGTCAGTGGGCCATTGCCATCGGCAACCCCCTGGGGCTCGACAACACGGTGACGATGGGAATCGTTAGTGCCATTGCCCGCCACAACGCCCTTGGCGGCGGGCAGCGGGTGGCTTACATCCAGACCGATGCCGCTGTGAACCCTGGCAACAGCGGCGGCCCGCTGATCAATGATCGCGGCCAGGTGATTGGCATGAACACCGCCATCCGCCAAGCCCCAGGGGCAGGCCTGAGTTTTGCTATCCCGAT
>Ga0180434_10002824_pt1 | contig 22599 bp, 18 predicted proteins | sample SS_ome_7_FD_132453 | JGI IMG/M metagenome (GOLD analysis project Ga0180434, IMG submission 132453) | Hypersaline lake sediment archaeal communities from the Salton Sea, California, USA - SS_1_D_2 metaG | ecosystem: Environmental > Aquatic > Non-marine Saline and Alkaline > Hypersaline >...
CCTTGCGTCGGCGTGAGCGAGATGGCGTGATCCTCGGTTGCGAACCCGAACGCAACATAATATATCTTATCGGACGTTCGGGTGGGGCGGAAAAATAGCCTTTTTGCCCTTTCGAGGCATTAAGATCATATACATTGTTTTATAATCTCATAAGTGGTTTTTGGACTCTACAGCCACTTCACAGCTCTATTCGCTCCTTTTGTCTCAATTATCAACTCACGTATCAATCGGAACACCTTGAACGCGCCCAACCCACCTTGGATACGTTTGTTGTGATCGTCTCAGGACGTCAACTCGGTAACGTCGCTAGCCAATTTAGGGGTGAGTCGCTATTATACCGCCCCATGGCATCACACGCAGGAATTCGTTCTCGGAAAGCAACCAGTGGCGAGCGGGCGGGGGCAACCTTTACCTACTTTAAGCGGCTTTTGATCCACTATGTCTGGCCACAAAAGCGTTATTTGTTCCCTTCGATCGCTTGTACGCTCGTCATGGCCGTCACTTACTGTGCGAGTATCGGTGCGACGCTACCGATTCTCAAGGTCATGATTGCCGACGAGGGGCTCCACGGATGGGTTGATCGCTTTGTTGCGCAAAAGCGACTCGGTTGTGAACTCATCAATTATAAGTCCATTCTTCGCGACAAGGTTTACTATACACCGGACAACGGGACGAAACCAACGCCAATTCCGGATAACACGGCTGAGGTTCTCGCGATGAAGGAAACATCGCCACTGGCCCAAGCGGGGGTTCGTGTCGGTGACTTCATCCTCGCGATTGACGGTAAGACGGGTTCGATTATCGATATTTACCGCGGTCTTGTTACGGCGGATAAGGCGTTTAGGCTGACGGTTCGTACGGCAAATGGCGAACGACGCGATACACATGCAGTGGCCCCGCCGGCCGTGGAAACAAAATACGTGTTGGCACGTCGTGCCGTTGCACTCATCCCTGCCTCCAGTCAAATGGCAACGCTGCTTAGTGTGCTCGGTCTCCTGGTCGCCATGGCGGTGATTGGAAATACCGCGCGCGTTTTTGCGGAGTACTTCGCCGCCCTGGTCAACACGCGAGCGATCGTCGATCTTCGTCGGGAAATGTACAGCCATGTCTTGAATCTGCCCCTAAGTCGTTTTGCTGAAAGCACTTCCGATACGATCAGCAAGTTTACGCAAGATATGGGCGACATCTTCCGAGGCTTGACGAACTTCTTTCAGAAGGTGTTGGCTGAACCGTTCAAGGCCATCGGCGTCGTGATCTTTGCGATGAAACTCAACTGGCAACTGACGGTTGTCGTGATGCTTGGCGCTCCGTTGGCGATCGGACTGTTTCGCAAACTGGGTAAGAGAATTCGTCGCGCCAACCGGAAGCTATTGGCGGGTTACGGTCAGATGCTGGGACGTCTAGAAAGCTCGTTGTCCGGGATGCGCGTCGTCAAGGCTTACACGCGCGAGAACTACGAACGCCGGAAACTGTTTCGTATTGACCGCCGGTTGCTCAGGCAGCAGTTGCACATGCAGTTCATCGAAGCCCTCACGTCACCGCTGATCGAAACGTTAGGATTTATTGCCGGTGCAGCGGCGATTATCTACTTTGCAAAAGGGATCTTCGACCACCGGATGGATCACGAAGAGTTCATGACGATGCTGATCTGTATGGCAGCTATTTTTGATCCAGTTCGTAAACTCAGCAGTGTTTATCCCAAGCTACAACGAGCCAACGCAGCCTGTCGCCGAATCTTTGAGCTGATTGACAGCCCCAATGAGTACGCGCAGGATGCCGGTAAGCCGAAGCTTGCTCCCCTGCAACACGCCATCACGTTCGATGACGTTACCTTCCGATATCCGAACGCGGATCGGCCTGCGGTTCGTAACCTTTCGCTGACGGTCGAGAAAGGGGAGATCATCGCGATCGTTGGGCCTAATGGGTCCGGCAAGACAACGCTTTTGAGCTTACTGCTTAGGTTTTTCCCTTTGGAGTCGGGTCGCATTCTCGTCGATGGTCAGGATATCAATCAGGTCACGTTACGCTCGCTTCGGCGCCAGTTTAGCCTGATTACGCAAGAAAGCGTCATGTTTCACGACAGTGTCAGCGCCAACATCGCTTATGGCAGACCTAGCGCAACACCGAGTGAGATCGAAGCGGCGTCACGAAAGGGTTTTGCTGACGAGTTCATCCAGCAGATGCCCTATAAGTATGAAACGATGGTGGGTGAACATGGTGCTACCCTTTCCGGCGGTCAACGGCAACGTATCGCGATCGCGCGGGCCATCCTTCGCGATGCCCCGATTCTCATCTTTGACGAGGCAACCAGTCAGGTTGATCCCGAATCGGAAATGAAGATTCATCAAGCACTCGACACGGTGCTCCAGGAGCGTACGGCTTTTATCATCGCGCATCGCCACAGTACAATCGGCGGTGCCAACCGTATTGTGGTTATGGACGACGGGCAACTCATTGCCGTCGGCACCCATGACGAACTGGCCGAATCGTGCCCGCTTTACCGCCGATTGTATGAGACCCAATTCTGCAATAGTGAATAGTTTTGTTTGCCAAGCGAGTCGTCCCGTTACCCCCCCCCGCCCAAAGGTACCACGACCGGATCGGTTGACCGCCCTGCTTTGATCCCTTGCCCGTTGCGGTTATCCTTTACGATGTGAACATTCGCCTGCCCAAAACGGTTCGAAGCATTCGTCGGGTCCAGACCATTGCTCGCGTCATGACCACGCACGGTTTCGGCCACCTTGTCGAGAAACTCCATCTCGGACGATACGTACCGCTGCCCAAACGCTGGGAGGCAACGATTACGCCCCCTCTGGACACCGAAGCCGGTGCGAGCCTGGGACGTCGTATTGTCCGGGTCTGTGAGGAGCTCGGCCCCACATTCATCAAGTTGGGGCAAATGCTTTCCACGCGACCCGATATTGTGCCTGCGGACATCGTCACCGAACTTGCCAAGCTTCAGGATCAAGTTCCCCCCTTCGATACTAACGAAGCGAAGCGAATTATTGCCGCCGATCTCGGTGCCCCTGTCGAGGCGTGCTTCACCGGCTTTGAAGACTCGCCTTTTGCCAGCGGGTCGATTGCCCAGGTCCATCGGGCCACAACAAAACCCAACGGCGATCGACCGACACAAGCCGTCGTCGTCAAGGTCAAACGACCCGACATCGAAGATACCGTACGGCTCGACATGACCATTCTTCGGTGGATTGCTGATTTGGCAGAACGATTGCCACCCGAGTTCGGGATCTTTCAACCTCATCAGATCGTCGATGAATTCGAGCGAAGTCTGTTGCGCGAGATGGACTTCATCAATGAAGCCAGCACCATTTCTCGCTTCGTCGAAGCCATGGGCGTCGATCCGGGGTTCCGCATTCCTGAGGTTCATTGGGAACTTACCGGTCCGAATGTCCTGACCCTGGAACGACTGCACGGCGTAAGTGCCCAGACGGTTTTGACGAAGCCGGACCCGAGAATCGACCGCCGGGCGTTGGCTCACCGAATTGCTCAGGCGTTTGTTCGTCAATTCTTTGAAACCGGCCTCTTTCATGCCGACCCCCATCCGGGCAATCTCCTCATCGAACCCCCCGCAAACGTCGCCCTGATCGACTTCGGAATCACCGGCCAAATCGACGAAGAAATGCTCGGACAATTGGTGGTCGCGCTCGTGGCGGCCTTTAATCGTGAATCCGAGCTGCTCGTCGAGGTCCTTGCCGATATGGATGCCCTCGGCGACACAACCGATCGCCGACAGCTTCAGCGCGATTTTGCTGAACTCATTGATAAGTATTATGGGCTACCGTTGCACCGCTTTGATTTGCAGAAGCTCTTTTTTGAAATCACGGGCCTGGTACGCCGAAATAAAGTCACGCTGCCTCGCGAGTCAGTTTTGATGGGTAAATCGCTCGTGGCAGTGAGCGGCCTGTGTCTTCAACTCGATCCTGAACTCGATATACTCGTTCTCGTGAAGCCGAGGTTTGCCGATCTGATTCGCAAGCGTTTAGCCCCCTCACGATTGCTCAAATCGGCTACGATTTCGGGCTGGCACATGTTCAACCTCCTCAAAAGCGCACCCGGACAGATGCGCGATATTTTCAGACGTTTTGCACGAGGTCAATGGCAAATCCATATACGTCACGAGAATCTTGACCTGCTGGCTACCGAGATCGACCGCGCAAGTAACCGGCTAGGTTTTGCCGTTATTATCGGAGCGATCATCGTGGGGAGCTCATGGGTCATCAGTACAGCCGGCGGTACGGCGGTTTTCCTCGACATTCCACTGTGGGCGTTCGGCGTTGCCGGCTATCTCATCGCAGGGGTCATGGGGCTTGGTCTAGTCGTAGCGATTCTCCGGAGCGGAAAACTTTCTTAACAAGACCGTAGCGATGCCAACGCCATCGGCCCTCACCGTACGCGACAAATAGGGCTACGATTCCACCCCCCCTATCGGCCGAATTGCAGTGAACCACTCGCCTTTACCGAATTGCTTCTATTGGGTGAGATTTTCTGTGTTCCGATTTGATTTCGCGCGCATTGAATTCTACAAATAGATGGAAGCTGTCGTGTCCCCTTTCAACGGCCCCGTGTTTCTCGGATGGAAACACGGGGTTTTTTTTGTTACGTGGTCCAATATGGCTACATGGAAGAAAACGAAACTTGAGCATCCGTTGGTGATCATTCTTTCCAGTGGGGTGGACGCGGTCGAGCGGAAGGCGAACGTGCTTGTCTGGTGCTGTTTTGCGAAAGGTGAGGCCAGGTCCGACAAACCGCCCCGCAAAATCTTTGCCGGGTAGGACTTGTCATCCGACGTGATTCGTAATACTTTACTAGGCGCGACCTGGGTGAAGTCGGGATGGCCGTTGCAGGCATCTATCCGGCTGAGCGGGTCGATTTTTGCCGATGTAGCTCAGTGGTAGAGCACAGCTTTCGTAAAGCTGGGGTCGTGGGTCCGAATCCCACCATCGGCTTTTTCTTTTGCGCCTTTGCCAAAACTCTCCATGGCGTTGCCAACCGCTTCCAACTTGTTTCGAGGCTCCTGCCGTTCGGGTCGGCGTCCAAGGTCCGGTAACACCTCAACCGCTCTGCTCCGCCGCCCCCCCCACTCTCGCACGGGCGGTATCGCGCCATTGTCCAGATTGACGTCCGTATGGTTCGCCAGGTCCATCAACCACCTTCGGCGTAACTCTTGATCTGGCCAAACTTGCGTTTTTATCAATAGCCACGAAATCGATGTGGGCACTTACGGATCATCCGAAAGCTAAAGTCACGGGCTGAAACTCAGCTGTGAATGTGAAGCGTCTCCAAGCGACGGATCACCTTTGACATGATATCCAGCACACGGTCGATCTCGTCCTCCGTTGTCCATTGGGAAAGGCTAAACCGAATCGCGCCGTGAACAACACGTTCATCAAATCCCATGGCGGCAAGGACGTGTGACGGCTCAAGCGAGCCGCTGCTACAAGCTGAGCCGCTGGACGCACAAACCCCCTCGTTGCTCAATAGCATCAGAATGGCTTCCGCTTCGAGTGCCTCAAAACTCACGTTGGATGTGTTCGGCAAACGGCTGTCGCGGTCACCATTGATGTGCACGGCCGTCGCACAAACGTCGCCGACTCGATCCACGATTCCCTGCTCCAAACGGTCGCGTAATCCACGGATATGTTGACTTCCTTCGTCCCAATGTTCGACCGCTAATTGCAGTGCTTCCGCCATCCCCACAATCCCCGCTACGTTTTCCGTTCCTGTTCGCAGGTCGCGTTCTTGATGTCCGCCCCACACGAATCGTCGTATGTGAACACCTCGTTTGACATACAGCGCGCCAATTCCCTTGGGACCATGGAATTTGTGTGCTGCCAGCGTCAGTAACTCAATGGGACTTTGGCCGACCTGCAACGGTAGCTTGCCCACCGTTTGGGTCGCATCGACGTGAAACGGGACACCTCGATTCGCAGCGATCTCGCCCAGTTTCTCGATGGGAAAAATAACACCGGTTTCGTTGTTGGCGGACATCACACTCGCCAGAGCCGTGTCCTCGGTCAACGAGGATTCGAACTCGTCCAGATCCAGCCGCCCCCTCTTGTCCACATTCAAATAGGTAACACGATAACCTTCGCGTTGAAGCTGCTGAGCCAACCGCAGTACGGAATCGTGCTCCACCTGGGTGGTCACGAAGTGCCGTTTGTCCGGCTGAGCTGCCAAGACACCCCGAATGGCCATATTGTTCGCTTCGGTTCCCCCGCTCGTGAAGACAATCTCCCTCGGCTTGACCCCAAGGGCCGACGCCACCTGCTCGCGAGCAGTCTCGACCGCATATCGAATACGTTGACCGAAGTGATGAATGCTTGATGGATTTGCATATTGGTCGCGTAGGTAAGGCAACATCGCCTCACACACGTGCGGATCCATCATGGTCGTCGCATTGTTGTCCAGATAGATTAGACTCACCACTCGGTATCCAGCCGGCTTATGCAGGCAACTGCCATGGCGCACGCCACGGACGCGTGAGATAACGATTGGCCTCGGGATCGTCCTTGATTGTTTCCGTAGCCTTGTCGAACACTAACCGGCGTCCAACAAGGGTTGAGATGTTACTGAGATGGCAAAGCACCGCACTCTTATGCCCTTGTTCAATAGGGGCGGCCGGCGAAGCCGTTCCCGCAACACAGTCGGCAAAATTGACCACGTGAGAAGGTACCAGAAGACTCCCCTTGTGCTTGACCGGTTGGCCGTCGATCGGGAAGAAGTCCCAACCACTGCGATCGATCACGATCGTTCCCTTGTCACCGGTAAGCTCCACACCGGTGGCCTTCCCGTGTAAAGGAAATTTCGTCCAGCTTCGTAATTCCCACACAACGGCCAAACCGGGATACTCGTAGAGCGCCGTCACGGTATCCGGCCACTCCTTGGCATCATCCACGACTTTGCTACCCGTGGCACAGACCGCATGCGGCACATGCAGATTCATCATATGGCGGATGCTGTCCAGCCAATGAATCCCCCAATTGCCCATGTCGCCGGTGCCATAGTCCTTCATGTAATGCCAGTTGTAGTGGACCTTCTGCTCATTATAAGGGCGCATCGGCGCCGGCCCGACCCACATCTCGTAGTCCAAGCTGCTCGGCGGCTCGGAATCAGGAACCTTGTTCACGACAACGCGTCTCTCCGATAGCCAGCCGCGACAAAACGCGACCTTCCCAAGTCCACCGGAGGCAATGAATTGACGGACATCCTTGAAATGCTGCCCGCTACGATGCTGCGTGCCAACTTCGACGACCAGATTCGGGTGCCGTTTCTGAGCTGCTACCATCGCTTTGCCTTCGTTGATGTCGTAGGAGGCGGGCTTCTCCACGTAAACGTGTTTACCCGCATCCAACGCAAGAAGGGTCATCAACGCATGCCAGTGATCCGGTGTCGCAACAACCACCGCATCGACCTGCTTGTCATCGAGGACCCTACGAAAGTCCTTTTCCAATTTCGGCCGGCGAGATAACTTGTTTTCCAGCTTACGCATGGCCACGTCGATCATGGCATCGTCACAGTCACACAACGTGACGATATCGAACCGCCCTGTGTTCAGCATCGCTGCCGCAACGACGTTGCCACGACTGCGACAACCCAATATGGCCACACGAATACGTTCATTGGCATCAACCAATGATTTAGCCGAGGCCGACGTGGCAGCCGGAACCGCCGCCAAAGCCGCCGAGGTCTTTAGAAATGCGCGTCTTGATATGGAATGCATCATGATCCTTTCGTACGTCGTCTCATTGGCCTCGTGGCGGTGTTTCCATGGATACCGGCTCTAAGTCGCCGCTCTCGGTCAGTTGGAGTTTCTGGATCTTCGCTTCGGCATCCGCCAGGACGGATCGGCAATATTGGATGAGCTTCATGCCCTTCTCATACTCGGAAATCGCATCCTGCAAACCAATTTTGCCCTCCTCAATCCCCGTCACAATACCTTCGAGCTGCGACAACGCTTCCTCGAAGCTGGGCTGATCTTGACCTTCTTTTTTCGCCATAATCCATCCCTTATGATAATCCTGTTATGATAATGCCGACCGCGTTATTGTAGTTTTTCGCCGGCCTTATTGCACGTTTCCCCATCAGAGCACGCACGGCCAGGAAGCAGACCAAGCGTACGAACACGCCTGTGAGAAACGGTATTTAGCAGGAAAAATGGTTCAATGCTTGCCGAAACATTATCATAAGCGGTCAGCGGTTGCAGGACGTCGCAGGTAGGCCGCTGACGGGAGGTTCGGTTCATGAGAATCGTCATTGCAGGCGCGGGGGAGGTGGGATGTCATTCGGCGGAGGTCCTGGCCGCTGATGGCCATGAGATCACCCTCCTCGATCGCCACGCTGACAGAATCGAATCGTTGGCCGAAAACCTCGATCTTCGTACGCTTGTTGGCTCAGCCACACACGCCGAAGTCTTGTTGGAAGCCGGCGTTAAACAGGCGGACCTATTCGTCGCGGCCACGGATGCGGATGAGATCAATCTCTTGGCGGCTTCCCTGGCCAAGGGCATTGGGGCCGCCAAAGCCATCGCGCGGGTTCATCACAGCGCCTACTATGACCGCCGAGGCATCGACTACGCCCGTCACCTCGGTATCGACCGGCTGGTATGCCCGGAATACCTCACCTCGCTCGCGATCGCCGGCGTGCTACGGGACCCTGCGGTACAAGCCATCGAACACTTTGCCCGTGGCCAAATCATTATGGAGCGGATCGATGTCAGCGACCGTGCGGAAGTGATCGGCAAACCTTTCAAGTCCCTTTCGCTGCCACCGGGATTTCGAATCGGTACCGTTAAACGTCAAGAACGAATCGTCGTACCGACAGGCGAGACGATTCTCAATGCCGGCGACCAGATTACCCTCGTCGGCTCAATCGCGACTTTTGATAAAGTGCTCCGGCTGTTTCGCCGTGGTGAGCGGCGTCGCAGAAAAATTGTCGTAATGGGCGGTTCCGCCGTCAGCGTCTGGCTATCGCGTGCGTTGGATCCTCGGACGTTTGTGATCCGTCTCTTTGTGATCGATCGACCGCGTGCAGAAGAACTGGCGGCAAAGTTGCCTCACGTCACCGTACTCGAAGCCGATCCCATTGCCCCCGAAACGTTTGCGGAAGAAAACGTCGGCGAAGCTGACGCGTTTGTCGCTGCCACCGTAGACGACGAGACCAATATCCTTGCCGCCCTCCAGGCGAAGCATCTTGGCGTTAAACAAACCATGGCGGCGATCGCCCGCTCCACCTATCACCAGCTCATCGAAGAATTGGGCATCGATCGTGTGTTCAGTCCTCGTATCGTCGCTAGCCGCGAGATTCAACGTCTGGCGCATCGTGACGTCGTTCATAAGATCGCCCAGTTGGATGAGCACGGCGCCGGTATCTACGAGATCGACGTGACGCGTGGCGCCTCAACGATCGGCAGGACAATCGCCCAAATGCAATTACCTCAAGGTTGCGTCCTGATCGCGATCCAGCGCCGCGATGATGTTCGCGTCCCGGGCCCTACCGACCGACTCGAAATCGGCGACACCGTGGTTGCGATCGCACACGAGGGCTTGATTTCAAAGCTCAATACCCTCTTTTCGTGAGCAGGAAGACCGATGCGTATTCGATTTGTGATTCACCAACTCGGGATACTCCTGCTCCTACTGAGTGCCGCCATGCTCCCGTCAGCAGCATGGTCCATTTATGACTACTACTTCGTCCCCGCACTCACCGGCGAAGGAGAAGCAGGGATCGCTCTGCTCATCAGCGCTTTGATCGGGGCGATCATGGGCACCGCCATCTTCCGCCGTGCCCGCCCCGACCAGAAACCGCTCGGTAGGCGAGAAGCGCTGCTGCTCGTCGCGCTTAGCTGGGTGCTGGGAGCTGCCCTGTCGGCTGCGCCTTTCCGAATCTGGGCGGCTATTCACGAGTCCACTGCGGGGGCCCCCCATCCATTCGGCTCATTCGTCAACTGTTACTTTGAAGCCATGAGCGGTCTGACCACCACTGGTGCTTCCGTCCTCACCGACATCGAAGCGGTACCGCGAAGCCTACTCTTCTGGCGAGCCTTTACGCACTGGTTGGGCGGTCTCGGGATTGTCGTGCTGTTCGTGGCGGTGTTGCCTATCCTCGGCGTGGGCGGGAAGAGGCTTTTTCGGTTTGAGACGCCAGGCCCCAAGAAAGAAGGCGTTCGGCCTCGTATCCGTGCTGCCGCCCAGGTCCTCTGGTTGATCTACCTCGGCATCACGGTGGCTGAGGTTCTCGCCCTCAAGCTCGCGGGTCTGGGATGGTTCGACGCAATAACCCAATCGTTTGCCACGCTGGCGACGGGTGGTTTCAGTACGAGAAACGCCAGCATCACGGGCTTCGGCCTACCTGGCATCGAAATAATCATTATTGTTTTCATGGTGATGGCTGGAATCAACTTTGCCTTGTACGACCAGCTTCTCTCCGGGCGGTGGCGGGACGTGCTTCGCAATCCGGAACTGCGCGCCTACGTCTTATTCCTTCTCATCGCTACTGTGCTCATTGGCGCGCTCGCCACCGACACCGGCGTCGTCGATATGAATGGGAAACCGGAATCGGGCTTTTGGCCCACCCTTCGCCACAGCCTCTTTACCGTCGTTTCCATCCAAACCACGACCGGTTTTGGAACCGCCGATTTCGACCAATGGGACTTCCCTGCAAAGATGCTACTCATCACCCTCATGTTCGTTGGAGGATGCGGCGGCTCAACCGGGGGCGGAATCAAAGTCATACGGGTCGTCGTACTGGCAAAAGTCTTATGGGCGGAGTTGGAGGCCGTTTTTCGCCCCAATGTCGTCCGCACCATTCGAGTAGGCCAATCGACCGTCGACGCTCAGCTTCGCAGCGCCACGCTCGTCTACTTTCTCCTCATCGGCATCATCGTGGTTGTTGCCACCGGATTGGTCATCTGGCTTGAGACCCCCGCAAAGATCGAAGCCTTGGGCGGCGATCCAGCCGCCACCGCCTTCAGTGCGGTTGTCGCCACGCTAAACAATATTGGGCCGGGCCTGGATTTAGTCGGCCCTACCAGGAATTACGCGTGGCTGAGCCATCCCACCAAGGTGCTCCTCACCGTAACCATGGTCCTCGGCCGGCTGGAACTCTACGCCTTTCTGGTTCTGCTCGTACCTGGGTTCTGGAAAGAGGACTGAGGGCCTTGGGCCGTCCAGGCAGCGTAATCCCGTCCAGGCAGCGTAACCGTTGTGTCACTCTGACTCTGATTTTCCGTAAGGGCTCGTTTGCCTCTTCGGCTCGTTCCGCGATGTTTTTTACTCCGCCCAGAACAAAAAAAAAGCCTGGCCGCGGGTAGACGGACAAGGGGGGGATTGTCCATCCATGTGGGGTGCGGCCAGGCATATCAAGCATCACCGCGAGAGGACCTCCGGCACTTCAGGCCAACCCGCAGGGTGACTCACATCGTGTGATACTCACAACTTAGTATTATGCACCGCCCCGTCTTTCTGTCAAGGTTAAATTGAATTTCATCTTTTATCTCGTCAAACGAAAGCCGCACAAGAGGTCTGTCGCCCAAGACCTCCCAAGGCCATAAATACCGTACTTCCGGTAGGTTAGTTTCCGAGGTTCTTAACCCAAGCCAAACCGGCGTCGCCATGGACTGGATCGACGTAGGGTACAACCTCACCTCCGAAAACCTCCGGCCGATGCTCTTTCATCACCGTCTCTGCTACCACCCATCCCAAGGCCGCCCCGAAAATCAAATCAGAGAAACTGTGTTCACCGCTGTCGAGCCGCTCAATACCCACCAACGCCGTCAGCCCGAACATCGGTACGCCTACCAGGGGCCCGTAGGCATGATGGAGAACCGTCGCGATCGTCATGGTGCTCGAGACATGGCCCGATGGCCAGGCGTACTGCTCGCCATTCGGCGATTCGGTGTTGGCCATAACCTTGAGTGCCATCGTGCTCAACCCGTTGATCGCGAGTGCACTGAACAACCGCTTACCGATCTCATAGGTTTTGGCATCTTGAAGTTGCTGACCGGTCAAGTACCAGAGACCGGCCAAAGCAAAATGGGTACCGGGGTTGCCCATCGCACCGAAAGCGTCGCGCCAATCTTCTTTGAACGTGTGTTTTCTTTCATAGTAGTCCTCGATATCGTCATCGACTTCAAAGCGCAGCGATAGCGATGCTCCACCGGCACCCACAAGAAAGAGAACGTTCCAGGGATTGGTATAGATCGCTTTGGTATCCTCCCATAAAACACGTGGGCTTTCCTTGACATCACGCACCACCGTGTCCATGAAATCAGGTAAGGGGCCTCGTTCGATTGGGGCAGCTTCGGATTGCTCACTCGATAACGCTGAGGGTTCGGTCTCCTGGCTTCTTCCCTCTACAGCATCTGGGACACTCAAGTTATCGATATCGTTCGCGATTGCATTGTCCTGCGGTCCCCCATCGGAAGCGAGACGAGCAAACCCCAGCTCAACAGGCCCGGTCAAATCACACGCATTGCGAACCAACGCATTAGGCCTCACCGCACTCTTCATGTTGCCTCGATGGACGTCGGTATACCGACCACTGTAAGCATGACACTCGGCCTCACCCTGGGCGGCCATCAAGCGCCCTCTGGCCACATCTTGTGCGTAGGAGCCCAGGTCATAGGCAGACGTTGAGGATTTCGCGCAACCGATACAGACAACCATGGTACCCGCAACGAAAAGAACACCAATGCGTAAAAGAAATCGTGTGTTCATGATCAGGGCGTCCCCAATAAGACTGTGTCTGGGCTATCCTGTGGCAACCGGTACTTCTTGACGAGAAGGCGAAGCTTGGGCTGATCCGGCTTCAACTCGAGCGAACGATGCCAGTGTTCGACCGCCTGAGATCGCAATTTGACATCACGCGGATTCTGCAGATACATCGCCATCCGTACGACACCGAGTCCTGCCTGCGTTTCAGGCATCCTCGGATCCAACGTTGCCGCCCACTCGTAACGTTTCAAGGCTTCAGCGTACTCACGCTGGCGAAAGAAGCAATAGCCTAGCCGCCAGTAAGCGACCGCCAACTCCGGATCGAGTTCGATACTGCGTTCCAAAGCTTTTTGCGCTCCGCGGAATCGCCCCTGCTTCATCAACGCCGTTGCCAGATTGACCAAAACCATGGGTTGCTTGGGGTCTCGTTCCAACGACTCGTTGTAAGCGTGGATAGCTCGGTAGTACTTTCCCTGAGCCTCATATAACGCACCCAGGTTCGTGTGACCTGCAGGAGCGCCCGGATCGATTGCGATGGCCTGCGTGTAACAATCGATCGCCTCCTGGAGTTCACCCGCCTGATGGTAACATACCCCCAAATTCAAACGTGCCTCGAAACTCGCAGGATCAAGGTCACATGCATGCGCATAGGCACGAACGGCATCGAGGAATCGAGCTAGCTGATGATAGGTTTTCGCAAGTGCAAAAGCATCGTCGAAACTGCCGGGGTCCAGCTTGAGCGCTTCGGCAAAAGCCTGAGCCGCTGCCTCGTAGTTCCCCTTCAGCTTGTGAACCCAACCCATTCCCGAATAGGCCACCGCGAGTTTGGGATGTAGTTCGACAGCGTTCTCAAACTCAGCGAGCGCCTCATCCAGCTCTTCTGCCTCGAGCAAGTGCTGGCCACGCTGCACCGAGGCGTCGGCTCGCAAACCCGCAAACGGTCGCAGCGTCGCACCCGGCGTGCATCCGACGAGAACCACGAGAAATGCCGTGATCGGCAAGGCCGACATCGCCCACCTGCGTCGCGATACCCTCCATAAAGCTATACCCGCACTCATAACCATGTTATCGGACACGGCAAGGTTTCTTCTTGATACTGGTGACCACCACCGCACGACAGACCAGCCCACTCAGCCCCAATCACGTTCCGTCACACCTGACACGCTCCCGACTCACCGCATACCCACCATTTACAGCCGATCACGCAAAGCACAACCCTTCTGTGAGCAGACGATGTCAGTTTGATTTTCGCCTTGGGTGGCCTAAGATGCCACAGATGGATCGTTCGACGCGACAAGGCCCTGTTCGCCCCACAAGCTGGAGTGTTCCGATGCACTATCTTGTGGCCATTCCTATTTTCAACGAAGCCGACACGGTCAACGGCGTCCTTCGCCAGGTGCGTCGATATGCCACCGATATTCTCGTGGTGGACGACGGCTCGACGGACGATACCCCCAAACGACTCGATGCGGAATCCGGCATTTCTCGCATCCGACACGTCGATAACCGTGGCTACGGCCAAAGCCTGATTGACGCGTTCGGTTTTGCCATCCAAGCCGGTTACGACTGGCTCATCACGATCGACTGTGACGAACAACATGAACCGGCGCGGATCCCCGCCTTTCTGGCAGCCGCTACTCGCGATGACGCTGACATCATAAGCGGCTCTCGCTACCTCCGTGACAGGGTTGTCAATTCACAGCCTCCGCCTGACCGCCGGGCGATCAACCAGAAGATTACGGAGGTACTCAACCGGACGCTGGGATTGGGCATCACCGACGCGTTTTGCGGCTTCAAGGCCTACCGCATCTGTGCATTAAAGCGACTAAATCTCACGGTTCCTGGCTACGCGATGCCGTTACAGTTGTGGGTGCAAGCCGCCCGGCAAGGCCTTCGCATCAGGGAAATTCCGGTCCGCCTCATTTACAAGAACCTCAATCGGCAATTTGGGGGAACGCTGGACGACCCGGATGCCCGTCTGCTCTACTATCACGAGGTGCTCGTCCACGAAATGGGTGCCCAACTACGTGGACTGATGCCCGTAGGACCCAATCGTTTCCGCGAATGCACCTGCAGCTTTTGTGACTGAATATGCCGGGTGCCATGAGCCAAACCACACGATTCAATATGCTGGATTTCGACAAGCTGCAAACACCGCCGGATGATGGCGCGATTCTCATCGAGCCTTTGCCAGCCGAATGGCCAAGACTTCTCGATGAGAATCGACGTCGGAGCAAACAACACGACATCAGGCTCGCCGGCATCCCATTGGCGACGGTCCGCCAACTCACGCGTCGTCGATTCACGGAAACCGACATCGACCGGCCAGTTATCGCAGCCGGCCATCAACCGTCATTCGTTCATCCTGGCGTGTGGGCCAAACATGTCGTTGTTCGTCACATGGCAGACAAGCACCAGGCCATCGGCGTCGATTTCGTGGTGGATAATGACGCCCCCGCCTCGTCAACCCTACAAGTTCCTTTTGTCGGCCCTGATACACTTCTGACATTACAGGATGTACCGTTCAGCCATGGACCGATGGGCTCGGCCTACGAAGGTCAACCTCCTCTTGATGACGCGCAATTGGCCGAAATGCGTCGCGACCTGTCGCAGAAGCTCGGGCTGATCTGGGAACAATCCCTGATGGCATCCTACATGGAAGGGCTGGCATCGGCCCCCAAAACAAGCGATGTGGTCGAGCAATATTGGGCGGGCCGGAAACCCATCGATGTCCGCTTCGGCGCCGATCTGACTGAAACGCGCGTCAGCAAAGTGTTCGGCGGTCCTTTTCTGGCTGAACTGCTTCTACGGGCGGATGCGTTTGCCGCCAGCTACAACGAAGCCCTTGCCGAGTACCGTCACCATGAGCGTATCCGCACCGCGAACCGCCCGCTGCCTGACCTACAAACTGACGGGGGGGAAATCGAGACGGCCCTGTGGATCTATCGCCCGATGGAGCGACGCCGACGATTGTGGATTGAGCGTCAAGCCGACCAACTCTTGTGCTATGCGGACCATGTGCGCGTTGGCGTCATCGGCATCAAGGAACTCACACGCGATCCCGATCGCGCGGTCGCTATGTTATGCCCATGGCTCGTCAGACCGCGGGCGCTGACGTTGACGCTTTGGGCACGACTGCTGGCCTGTGATCTTTTCGTACACGGCATTGGCGGTGCCCAATACGACCGGATCACCGATGGCATCTTCAAGCGATTCTTCGCCTACGATCCGCCGGCGTATACCTGCATTTCGGCAACATTGAGGATGCCTTTACCACGACGTGCTGTATCACTTGGAGACGGTGCGGTCGCCCGTCACCGCGTTCGTGATTTTCGCTACAATCCTCAACGATATCTCTCGGATGCACCGAAAGAATGGCTTAACGAGCGCGAGGACCTCATCCGGGATTCGCAACGCCTCCGTGCGGCAAGCGGCTCCAGGGCAGGGCGGCGACAGGTCTTTCTTGGTATCCGCCAAATCAACGCCAGAATCGCCAGGTGGCGACCGGAAATCGCTGACGAGCTGGTCCACCGCTGGCAACAAATCGAACAACAAATACAAAGCAACCACCTTGCGGATTCACGTGAATACTTCTACATCCTCCAGCCACATAAGCGGCTGGAGGCGTTGGCGAGCCGACTGCGGGAAATCATGGACCGGTGATGCTATAATGCCCGGGACCCGCGACCTGTCAGCGGATGTCCGTTGACCTTTTGAAAAGACAAAACCGGGAGTACGCCATGACCGAAGCAAACGATCAAAAACCCAAAATCATCGTCGATTCCGACTGGAAGGAAGAGGTTCGCCAAGAAAAAGAAGCACTGGATCGCGAAACGCAGGAGGTTGGGCAAGCCGCCGGATTGCCCGCTCCCCACCTTGCGGAAATCGTCCAGATGCTTGTGGTACAGGCAAGTATCGGTTTCGGCGGCTTTCAGGATCCGCAATCTGGCGAGCGTATTCCACCTCAGTTGCCTGTCGCCAAGCACTACATCGACTTGCTTGAGCTGTTCCAGCAGAAAACCGTAAATAACGTCGACGAGGAGGAAAAAAAACTCATCGAGCATACCCTCCACGAGCTGCGAATCGCGTTTGTGCAGATGGCAGGTGCCGGTGCAGCTCCGACGGACAAAGACAAGAGCTGATCAGGCAAGCAAGCAGCCGCGATCCGTCGCACGTTCATCGACAAGCTGAGGACACTACGCAGGACCGACATGTTCATTCCGATCTCGACCAACACTTCAATCCACCGAACGCCTTGGGTGAACTACGGACTCATTGCACTGAATGTGATCATCTACCTGCTCGATACGCAGGTGGGGGGTACCGCTCAGGCCCGAACGATCGTCGGTCAACAAATTGACAAGGGCGTGCTCTACGCAGACGCCCCGCTGCTGTACCAATTTATCAGCTACCAGTTCTTGCACGCCCACTTCGGCCATATTGCTGGTAACATGCTTTTTCTTTGGGTCTTTGGTAACCCCGTCAATGCCAAGATGGGGCACGGACCCTATCTCTTTTTCTACCTCGCCGGCGGCGTGTTTGCTGCGACCGGCTATGCCCTCAACCATGATCATGCGATGGTCGGTGCTTCGGGTTCGATCGCGGCCGTAACAGCCGCTTACCTCGCCCTTTTTCCTCGCAGCTATATCACCATCCTCTATTGGTGGTTCTTCATCGGAACTTTCGAGCTGCCCAGTATAATCATGATCGTTTTCAAGCTCATCATCTACGATAACATCATCGCGCCCAAGCTGGGCGGACCGGGTAACGTCGCGTTTGCCGCCCACTTGGCGGGTTACGCGTTCGGACTCGCTGCCGTCACAGCGATGTTGCTTCTCCGCGTCCTACCCCGCGATCAGTTCGACATCGTGGCCCTCGGTCGGCGATGGTTCCAGCGACGTGCAATGCGCACGGTTATGGCCGATCCCAACGCCCGCGTGAGGGCGCAATACGGGCGGGTTGCACGTCCCGTTACCGTCGAACCTCATGAAGTTCGCACCGTCGAAAACGCACGCCCGGATCAAGTCACTGAACTGCGCATGAGAATCGCCGAAGCCTTGTCTCGGCTTGACCGCGATACCGCCGCCCGGATCTACGGGCAACTGATGGAAGTGGACCCCCATCAGGTGTTGGCGCGCCAGCAACAGCTCGAGGTCGCCAATCAGTTGTACACATTGAACCTGTTACCACAGGCGGTCGCCGCTTACGAAAAATTCCTCAGTCACTACGCCCCGTCTGACGAAGCGGACCAAGTCGAGCTGCTACTGGGTATCATCTACGCACGTGACCTGAAGCAATATGAGGTGGCGGAGGAACACTTGCAGCAATCGCTCAGCCGGTTCACCGACGAGAAGCGTCGTGATCAGTGTCGCCATTGGCTCAACGTCGTCAACGAAGCCCTCGGCCGCCCAGCCACCGGATCTTAGAGGCGTGCTTCCAACCCGACTAGGTGTTGGTCGTTCCGAAGCAATGAACCCGTGTTTAGGCCTCGTCGGCGACATTCGCACAGACTTGAGGTCGCCAGAGTTCGGAAAAAGACAGGATGAGTAACCAAGCGAAACCACGTATTGTCCAAGTCGAGGTTGTGCCTCGATCCTATCCCGTCGTCATTGGGCCGGACACGCTGTCCACCGTCGGGCCACGGTTAGCCAAACTCGTGAAATCCAGACGAATCGCCGTTGTGACCGACACAAACGTCGGCCCACTGTACGGTGACGAGACGGTGGCTTCTCTCGAAGAGGCTGGGTTCGTCACCACCCTACTGACCGTCCCTGCCGGTGAGGTTGCCAAATCGCTCCACCATGTGAGCAAACTTTACGACGAATTGGCACGCCTCAAGATCGATCGTACATCCGCACTCGTGTCGCTCGGCGGAGGTGTGGTCAGCGACCTGACGGGCTTTGTGGCTTCCACCTGGCTTCGCGGCATCCCCTTTGCGTCATGCTCGACAACGATCGAAGCGGACGTGGACGCCAGTGTCGGCGGCAAAACGGGCATCAATCACGCCAGTGGCAAGAACATGATCGGTGCTTTTCACCAGCCCTTATTCGTGATCATCGACACGACAACCCTACGTACCTTGAGCGAACGCGACTATATTGCCGGGTTGGCGGAGAGCATCAAGCATGCCGTCATCCGCGACGCAGCTTTCTTTGAATGGCACGAAGCAAACGCGGAACGCGTCCGCTCTCGCCAACTCGACATTCTGCCGGAACTTATCGAGCGTAATGTGCACATCAAAGCCGACATCGTTATCCAAGATGAACGAGAAACCACGGGTGTCCGGGCACTGCTCAACTTTGGCCACACGGTCGGGCATGCGATCGAAACCATGATGGCCCGACGTAGTGAACCCTGGCGCCATGGCGAAGCGGTCGCCGCAGGCATGGTGGCGGCCGCTGAAATGAGCGTAGTAGCCCACCGACTTGATCGCGATTCCGCCGAAAGAATTATCTCGGTCATCGCGCATACCGGACTGCCCATCTCGGCCCCGCTCGCGCATCTTCGTGGCGACATCATCAATCTCATGCGTGCCGACAAAAAAGTATCTGCTGGTAAGATTCGCTTCGTCCTCGCGGACAAGCTGGGCCACGCCACGCTGTGCGACGGTATCAAGGAATCATGGATTGAAGCTGGTTTGGATCGCGTGCTGACCCGACCTTGCTAAAATCCCTTGCCTCATCCTTCGAGTTCGAGCTTCCTCACGGTGACCTTGTCCAGAACGACCTTGTCAGGCTTGAGCCCCAGGCCGGCCGACGCAATCAGAGGTCGGCCAACACCTCGGATACCTCCGGGTCCACCGCGAAAAGGTTGAACTCTGAGCAGTATCTCAGGGAAGCCATACTCGACATGCGCAAAGTCGGTGAGACCGGAGCAGGCCCGGGCGGCTGCGGCAAGGAGCGTGCTTTCCCCGACAAGCACTCCATGATGGATGCGAACACCTGCCCTCTTGGCCATATCCAGCAACTCAAGGAATCCGGTAAACCCGCCCACTTTTGCCAAGCGGAGGTTCCATAGCTTCGTAGCGTCTGCATCGATCAAACGTCGTGCATCTTCTCGCGAGCAAAGGGACTCGTCGGCCATGACGTCGATTCCCGTCTCATGTTGGATGCGGGCCAGACCCTCCACATCGCCCGCAGGGATGGGCTGCTCCAGCGAGGACACGTTGTACCGCCTCAGGGTTTCTGCCATGGCCAGTGATTCTTCCACGGTCCGGGCCGCATTGGCATCGACGCGTATGTCACGCTGCGGTCCCAGGACCTCTCTTGCCATTCGCAAACGCAGCTCATCGTCCGGACGACCCGTTTTGAGTTTGAAGTCCCGGAAGCCAGCCACTTTGCTGGCACGGCTAATCCACTTGATGGACCTTGGGCCTCCGCCGCCGAGTGGGCAGGTCAACACCTGGGAAGTGGGTGTTTGTCCGAATAGGCGCGAACCGGCGGTGGCTGTGACTCTGCCCCACAGGTCGTAAATGGCAATGTCCACACCGCCATAAGAGCCCGTTCTTCGTGCCTCATCGGCTTCCTGGTAGACGGGGCGCAGGGCGTCGGTTGGCAGTAATGACTGCGGATACGCCAGAGATCGGACTGCGGGCCACCAGCGTTCCTTGATGTCGTCCCAAGCCGAAACCACGGTTTCGCCGGTAAGATAGGGCCGTGCCAGCGATTCGCCATACCCGGCGTGTCCCGTGTCCGAATAGACCGTGAGAATCAGGTTGTTGGCCTCCCTTCGCTCCGCCAGCGCGTGCTTGAACGTAAAGCGGAAGGGAATGCGCACTTCCCGGAGCTCCAGTTTTGTCAGTCGAAAGGACATCGGATATCTCTGATAAACCTCCTGACATGTCATGCGGCGAAGTCACAATTTCATGAAAGACAATAAGGCCGAAAGCCTACCAAGACAACGGTCAATCTCGCTCATTCGCCCCTTTTCCGGGGCGGCCATATTTGCTTTCCTATTAGGCGGCTCTGCCAACCATGTGTCGTGTCATCCTGGCCCTCCGCACATCGGCTGTATGTGTCACTGTTCGGGCGGTGGTGGTTCATGTATGCCTTGCGAATCGGGAAGACTACCCGATAATTGAGTAGGCCTTGTACTTGAGGTACGGGCTCCGTTCTACTTGTCAATCGACGATCACCATACCAATGAGGTGTAACCATGAGTGTGAACGACGAAAACAGAAGAGCTCGGCACAAACTGTGGCCTGACACCGCCTTTCCGCGGTCCGTTGTGTTGTGCATGGCTGTCACCTCCTTGGTCGTGTGGCTTGGCGGTTGTGCCAGCCAGCAGGTAACACCTAAGACCGACACCGCTGAAACCGAACTCATTGCGGTTCGTGCCGAGCTTCAGGCGGAAATCGACGAGTTCATCGATTACTTCCGAACGACGATCGAGCGCGCGGCCGCCGATATCGAACGTAGGTCCGAATCGAAAGAACAACGCCGTGCCGCAGTTTTGTGGCGCGTCCGCATGATTTCGGAGTGCCGATCGGCCGCGGACGAGTCAGACGCCAGGGCGTCACTGTTGGATTTATGGGTGCTGTGTCAGCGGATGCTTGACTACTTTACGACAGGTGACGGAAAATCCTTGTTCGGGGTTCACCAGGAGATCGCTCGGGAGGCGGCTACGGTGATTCACGAGGCATTCGAGCGTCTTGCTCGCCAGTCTGTGTTGGAAGATTCTTTCGAGAGTCTACGATCGCGGGTCGTCGCCTATGCTCGTGAACATCCGATAGAGGGGCAATTCGCCGGGCCATCGGCTGAGGACCTCAGCGACAGCGCCGAAGGAACGGGATTACTCGATGCGGTGGTCGGTATTCCGTTATCACCGCTCACGACACTCTGGAAAATTGGACGGACGCAGGAGTCGGTTCACAACGTGTCGGTGTCGATGGACCGGTTCACAAATATCGTTAAGGACTTCCCCGCCAATACCCGTTGGCAAGCGCAACTACTGGCCATGAATTTGGAAGAGATGCCGGCCGTGTCGGAAACGATAACAAGTCTGAAGCAGTTTTCCGACAGTTCGGCACGATTTACGCAGGTCATGGATAACATGCCCCGTAAGGTACGCGAGGAGGCGGAGGAGCTGCTCGACCGTCTTGAAACGTCCCAACCGGAAATACGCACCACCATGGGGGAAGTGCAAAACACTTTCGCGTTGGTACAGTCAACCAACCATGACATCCAAGATACGATTGCTGAAGCAAACCGCTCGGTCGCGGGTGTTCAGGATGCGTCGGCCGCGTTGGAAAAAGCCGCCAACGCGGTAACGATAACGACCAAGGAAATCCTGAAGTTCGTACCCGCCGCGATGAAAGATGAATCCGGCCAGATCATCGGCCGGCCGCGAAACCCAAAAGTCAGGACGGATTCCGAGAATGAGGTCAAAACCAATGAGACGGCACCGGCCTCGTCAGATCGAACAACCGTACAAGAGGACACTTCTTTCAGCTTCCAAGCAGTGACCGCGAGTGCCAACGCCTTAGGGCGTACGTCCGAGGATCTGAATCGTCTCCTCGCAGACCTTCGCGATTTCCTCGACGACAAGACCTTCTCCAACGAAGTGGGAGCTCTCGATCAGCAATTGAGACGTTCAATTGACTCCACGGGGCTCAGGGTCGAGGGGATCGTGGACCATATCGCGAAGCGGTCGGCGCAGTTGCTGTTGCTGCTGTTTGCCCTGGTCGTTACATATCGAATCATCAGCACGAGGCTACCCCGTGCTCATGTGCCTTCGTGACTCGCGGCGCTGACGGAGATTTTGCGGGCAGGAGCTCAAAGGTTATTGGCAACGGCGATTGAGGCGGAGGTGGTGGCTCACATCGATGCTCACGCCCACGAGCGGGATGCGCTGGGGCAGCGGCTGGTTGTAC
>Ga0180434_10002826_pt1 | contig 22586 bp, 31 predicted proteins | sample SS_ome_7_FD_132453 | JGI IMG/M metagenome (GOLD analysis project Ga0180434, IMG submission 132453) | Hypersaline lake sediment archaeal communities from the Salton Sea, California, USA - SS_1_D_2 metaG | ecosystem: Environmental > Aquatic > Non-marine Saline and Alkaline > Hypersaline >...
GCCCCGCCCCGACGGTCACCATGAACATGATGACCCCCTCGTCGGACAACAAGCTGCACCCGGAGCAGAACCGGACGCTGTCCCCGGCGGAGGGCGCGATAATACAGACCGTGGACCGCTACCCCTGCGACTGGGGCCCCGACCCCTCCGACCGGGAGCTGTGCGACGCCCTGGGGGAGGCCGTGCCCCCGCTCTTCTTCGAGCGGCTGCTCTCCCACCTGTCGGGCCTGAACCCTTGACATCCCCGCCCCGCGCGCGTATGAATCCCTAGCGAGAAGAAAAGCCAGAGCTCTCCGCGGGAGGGCGGGCGTGGATTCGGTGCCTAATAGATGGAGGGCGAAAAGATGGAAGAGTTGATTCGGCTCATGGCCAGGCGGCCAGGGGCGACTCTGCTCGTGCTCCTTGTGGCGCTTGGGCTGTACTTCGGGCAGTCCCTGTTCTACACGGTCGCGGCGGACGAGGAGGCTGTCGTGCAGCGCTTCGGCAAGTACGACAGGACGGCGGGGCCGGGCTTGAGGTTCAAGCTCCCGGCCTTCATCGAGGAGTACACGAAGGTCCCGGTCAAGGCGGTGCAGACCATGGAGTTCGGCTTCGCCACGGCCCGGGCCGGGCAGCGGACGCAGTACCACGAGCCGACGCGGGACGACGAGGTCATGGCCCGCATGCTGACGGGCGACCTCAGCCTGGCGCACGTCGAGTGGACGGTGCTGTACAAGATCTACGACGCCAAGGCGTACCTGTTCAACGTGGGCGGCGAGGGCCGCACGCAGGCGGCCAACATCGAGGGCGTGATCCACGACGTGGCCGAGAACATCATGCGGCGCAGGGTCGGCGACATCAGCATCGACGAGGCCCTCACCACGGGCCGCGAGCAGGTCGGCGCCGGGGCCAAGCCCGAGATGCAGGCGAAGCTGGACGGCATCGGCGCGGGCGTCGAGATCGTCCGGGTGGACGTGCAGCAGGCGCAGCCCCCGAAGAAGGTCGTCGCCGCCTGGGACTCCGTGAACCAGGCCCGCCAGGACAAGGAGCGCATCATCAACGAGGCCAACGGCGAGCGGAACTCGGTGGTTCCGGCCGCCCGCGGCGAGAAGGACCGGGCCATCCGCGAGGCGCAGGGCTACGCCCTCCGCGTCGTCGAGACGGCCACCGGAAAGGCCGAGGCCTTCGTGGCGCAGGCCGAGGAGTACAAGAAGGCGCCCGAGGTCACGAAGACCCGGATTTACATCGAGGCGATGCAGGATGTGCTGGGCGGCGCGGAGGTCACGGTCATCGACGGCGCGCTCATGGACAACGCCCTGCCGCTCATCGACCTGAACGGCGGCAGCAACCCGCTGATCAAGAAGGGAGGCGAGTAAGGCCATGAAGAAGCTAGTCACACTCATCCTGCTGGCGGTGGTCGGCATCGTAGCGGCGGCCGCGACGTACACGGTCGACGAGACGGAGCAGATCGTAATCACGCGGTTCGGCAAGGCGGTCAAGGCCGTCAAGGAGCCGGGCCTGCACTTCAAGATCCCGATCGTCGACACGGCGATATCGCTCGAGAAGCGCATCATGCAGTGGGACGGCGACCCCGAGAACATGCCGACCCTCGACAAGAAGCGCATCTACGCGGACACGTTCGGGTTCTGGAACATCACCGACCCGATCAAGTTCTACACGTCGGTCAGGACGCTCGCGGGCGGCCAGAAGAAGCTCGACGATCTCGTCGACCCGGCCGTCCGGAACGTCGTGACGCGGCACAACCTCATCGAGGCCGTCCGCAGCACGGACACGCCGCTCGTCTTCTCCGTGGGCAACGAGACCCAGGGGGGGCGGCAGGCCACGATCGAGGTCGGGCGCGACGGCATGGAGACCGAGATCCTCGAGGAGGTCGCATCCTGCGGGCTGGACCAGTTCGGGATGGAGGTCGTCTTCGTCGGGTTCAAGCGCGTCAACTACGTGGGCACCGTCCGCGAGAAGGTGTACGGCCGCATGCAGGCCGAGCGGACGAGGATCGCCGACCTGCTGGTCTCGGAGGCCGAGGAGCAGGCGAACATCATCCGCGGAAACATGCAGTACGAGCTTGAGGAGATCGCGGCGGAGCAGAACCGCGAGGTCGCCAAGACGCGGGGCCAGGCCGACGCCGACGCCATCCGCATCTGGAGCGAGGCCATCGCGACCGCCCCGGACTTCTACTCGTTCCTGCGCACGATGCAGGCGCTCAAGGACATGCCGGAGGGATCCAGGATGGTCCTGACGACGGACAGCGAGTTCCTGAGCCCGCTCAAGGGCGGCAAGTGACGAGGGGGTGATGCCTGATGGAGGGGCCGCCCCGGAGGGGCGGCCCCTTTTTTGGATGGGAGTTCGAGAAATGAAGAAACGGTGGCTGGTGGTTCTGTTATTCGTCGCCGGAGGCTGCGCCGCGACGCCGAAGCCGCGATCCGCCGAGTGCCCCGGCTGGAGCAGGTATCCGATGGTGAATATGCTGAGGGCCGCGGAGGGCGATGTCTGCGGGCATTGCGACAGGTGCCGGGAAGGTGCCGGGCCGCTGGCCGAAACAATGAGAGAGTTGCAGGACGCGCGCTGACTGCGCGAGCAGAGAACAAAAATGAAAATCGCAGAATTCGCATTGGTGTTGACACTGGTTTTCTCGGCGCAGGCGCCCGCCGACCCGCCGCTGGAAAGGTATATCGCGCACACGGACGGCACGCCGGCCGCCAACACCGCCGCCGGCCGCGGCGCCGAGGCTCATGGCGGAGTCGCCCTCAGGGGCCTCGCCTCTGGGTCTGGCGTCGTGGTGCTGATCCCGACGCACGCCCGCGGGCCGTTGGCTGACACGCGGGGCGTCGTCGGCGTGGAGCCCGATGTGCTGCTGCACGCCGCCAAGCCGCCCGACGGCAGGGGCAAGCCGCCCAAAGATGACCCGCAGCCAGATCAAGTGCTGCCGTGGGGCGTCGACAGGATTGACGCCGACCTTGTGTCGGTTGACGTCTCCGGCGTGAGTATCGCCATATTGGACACTGGCATAGATGCCGACCACGAAGATCTGTTCGTCGCAGGCGGGGTCAACTTCGTCGGGCGCCGCAAGGTGAAGCCGAGCCGATGGGGCGATGACAACGGCCACGGGACGCATGTGTCCGGCACCGCCGCCGCCGCCGATAACGGGATCGGCGTGGTCGGCGCGGCTCCCGGCGCGAGCCTGTGGGCGGTCAAGGTGCTGGATTCCAGCGGCTCCGGCAGTCTCAGTGACGTTGTCAACGGCATATACTGGGCCGCCGACAACGGGATGGATGTTGTCAACATGAGCCTCGGCATAGAGAAGGATGTGCTCGACCAATTTCCGCTGGACAGGCAAGCGTTGCAGGACGCCGTGGACTACGCGTACGCCAGCGGCGTGGTCCTCGTAGCCTCGGCGGGCAACGAGGGCCCGGGCGAGGACACCGTCAATTACCCCGCGAGGTTCGCGTCGGTGATTGCCGTTGCGGCCACCGACGCGTCAGACGCGAGGGCGTGGTTCTCCAGCACGGGCGACGCGGTCGAGCTGGCGGCGCCGGGGACGGCGATCCTGTCCACGACGAACGACGGGCTTTACGGCACGAAGCAGGGCACATCCATGGCGTCGCCGCATGTGGCCGGGACCGCGGCCCTGATGATCGCCGCCGCCGAGGTCGAGGTGACGAACGAGGATGTGCGGTCGCGGCTGGCCGCGACGGCGGACAGCATCGGCGACCCGATGGAGTTCGGGCACGGGCTGGTGGACGCCGAGCAGGCGGCTGTGGGCACGGAGACGCCGTAGCGAGGGGAATGGCATGTTGAGGGCGTATGTTCACAGGGGCATGGTCGTGTTCTCGGAGCGGGAGTACCGCGGCGAGTCCCTGAAGGCCCTGCATTACGCCCTCGACAACCTTGTCCGGTGGGAGCGCAAGTGGTACGGCGTCAGCCTGCTTGAGGCCAAGAGGGCGGCCCAAATCTCCCAGAACCACCAGCACATGCCGAGCAAGCGCGCGGCCCAGGCGGCCGTCGACGAGGTCGTCGAGGCCATGCGGCGGGATCACCCGGAGCTGGCGAGGCACCTCGTGGCCGACTGGAGGCAGGGGCATCGGCGCGAGAGGGGCAACGTCGTGCTGCTCAGCTTCTGGCTGGACGCGCCGACCCGGGAGCGCAGGCGGGCCACGAAGCGGATGCTGAAGGCGAACATGCCGGAGGCGGCTAAAATTCTCTACAGGAGGCGAGGCGGTGGAGCGAAAAAGGATAGATAACCCCAAGCGGGGCTGCGGGCACCTGAAGGCGAACGCCATGTACCTCCGGGCGGACACGCACCCGGACGGCACCCTGCCAGCGTTCGTCTTACTCTGCCCGCCGGTGCCCTATGTGGAGAGGCATTACCGTGGCTGGAAGCCTTTCCAGGGCACGGCGTTCTGTCTCGCCGGAGCCGCCCCGCGGAGCTGCCTCGTCGAGGGCGACGACAAGAGCGCTGTGATCGGCAGCATGACGAGGAGGTTCACTACCGACCCTCCGGGGGATGTGGAGTCGTTGCTGGCGCGGCTCGCGGCTCGCGGGCTCCCTGCCGACCTCGGCCACGCCGATGTTGCTTGGGCGCCGGACCTCATCATGTGGGTGGGCAAGGACTTCTACACCGTCGGGTCGTTCATCGAGGAGGCCCGGCAGTACGGCGTCAACAAGAGGATACCGTCCACCGGGGAGCCCCCGCTGATCGTGCCTGGCGTGACGCGGCTCTTCCTGGCGCACCCGCACGCGTGCGACGGCGAGCCCGGGGTGTTCGGGTACACCTACCTCACCCGCGCGGTATACACGCGCGGCCCGAAGGCGGTGCCGAAGTGGGTGGACGATCTCGCGGCGCAGGGCCGGGTGGATGTGTGCGACATCGGGCCGGAGCACGACCCGGCGCAGGCCACGCCGCTGCTTGACGGTTTGGGAGAAGAGCGATGAGACAGTTCATGGTCATAGACACCAGCGCCGGGCCGGAGCAGAAGGTCGGCGACGTCGGCGGCCTGTCGCACGGCGTGTTCCAGGGCACCCCCGCCCGCGACGACCACCGGTTCCGCCAGATGGTGGTGTCCGGATGCACATACAGCGAGACGGAGCTGATCGCGTGGGCGAACGCCATGACGGAGCCGGGGACGCGCCGCGAGACCGACCCCCCCGCCCCCGCCGACTCCATCGAACGCGCGATGGGGATTCTGGAGCCGCGCGGCTGGATCGTGCTGGAGTTCCTGACGCGATGAAGTACTACTGCCGCTCCGGCGGGTTCCGCATGGTCCTCGACGCCCGCGACCCGGAGGCCGCGGCGCGGACCGTCGTCAAGAAGGCGCTGGATGCGATGCGGGACGACGGTCCCGCACTCAGTCTCCTGTTGGCCGTCAGCGAGCGGGGCTTCGACGACGACGACGCGATTCTCGCCCCGGTGATACCCCTGGCCAAGGAGCTCGGCAGCGCTATCGGCGCCTCCGGCTCCGAGCTGGCTAGGAGGTACGGCATCGACGCCTCCGGCCTGGATTCCGCCACCCGGAGATGGCTCCTCGGTGACTAGGCTCGCCCCTCCGGGGCTATAATCCGTCATGGACGCGTTCACGCTCACGCCGGAATACACACTCGACCTGTCGGATTTGACCAGGATCGTCGATTCCGTCGCCGCGGACTTCACGCTGCTGGATCTCGTGCGAATCGTGTTCGAGGCCGAGCGGAGGATTCCCGGGATCGCCGCCGCCTTCGGCATGGAGAAGATCGACGCCTTCTACGCGGAGGCCACGGGCGAGAGGGACGAGGGCGACGAGGACAACCTGCACCACCTTGAGCTGTACTGGAGCTTCGACCACGACGCGGAGGAGATTCCCCGGGCGCGCAGGTGGAACCGCCGCCGCCCGAAGGGCAGGCGCCGCATCCCGGATGTGAGGGAGACGCCCGATCGGGGCGGGATGCCGAACCTGATGTCCCTCCACGCCATCGGGGCGCACTGGACCGACAGCAACATCGAGTGCGACGACCCGGAGAGCTGCCTCCACCACCGGCAGTACTCGATCTGGGTCACGCCGCTCAACAACCTCGCGCACCTGCCGATCCGAATGGACACGGCGGCCAAAATCTACCGTCCGGCGCTCCGCGAGCTGCGGCACCCCGTGCGCCGCCTCCTCCGGATGTTGGGCCGCGTCGGGCGCCCGTTGCTGGATAGGTGGCATAGGAGGCTGGGAGTCCCGGTGATGAGCATCGAGATCGGGCCGACGCTCCACACGTTCGTCTCCAGCGTGCTGTGGGAGCTGACCTTCGGCGGGCCGCACCCCGACGACCGGGAGGCCAAGTCGGAGGAGCTACGGCGGTCGTGTGAGGAGGCGAGGGGAGCCAGCGAGAGGGGCGAGCTCACGAGCCACGACGACTTCCTCGACGAGCTGGACAGACACCGCGACGAAATGCGCGGCGAAACGGAGGCGGAATGAAGGCGACCGGGCACAAGGTGCTGGAGGCCATGGAGGCCGGACTGCATGTCGAGGCGGGCGAGCGGGTCTACGCGATGTCCGAGAGTGGCGACATCGCCGTCCGAATGGCGCGGATTGCGGACGGCAAGGAGAGCGAGTTCTGGTCCGACACCGGGATGCCGGTCGTGGTGTTCTTCAGAGAAGTCGTGGGGCGAATCAGCGACGAAGGTTTCGCAACCCTGATGGCTGACTTGGCCCTGGCGAAGGCGAGGCGAGCGTGAGGTACGACTTTAGGGAGATATGCACCGGGGGCACGGTGTCCGCGGCCAAGCAGGATTCGTCCGGCATGGCGACGATACGCATAGAGCCGAGCATTGGCCTGGCTTGGGACGGGAGGCTGCGCCCGCGGGAGGCCGCCGCCGTCGCGGCCGCCCTCGAAGGTCCGATTTCCGTAGGCGCGTCGAATCCTGTCCGGATAGGCCTGGAGAGCTTGGCTGTCCGCCGCACGGTGCACGGGGCGGAGATCGAGGTGACGGGCGTGATGGTGCACTCGGAGATAGATGTGAGGCTCGACATGAGCCAAGCGACCAGGCTCGCAGCCGTCCTGAGGCCCCCCGCCCCCCCGCCCCCGAGCTGGAACGCCGGCGCGGACAAACGCCGGGACGACGGGATGCGGAGGATATTCGGGTTGACTTCGCCACACAGGCGCGATATACTGGAATTGGCATGAAGGCTTACCGCTCAATCAGTTCCTCGTCGTTTATCGATCCGACGGATCGACCGGCGGGGCTGCGCGGATAAGCCGAGCAGCGTGGAAACCCAAGCCGGTCGATCCTGAAGGGTCGGCCGGCTTTTTTATTGGGGCCGTAGCTCAATTTGGCCAGAGCACCGGACTGTCGATCCGGAGGTTGCGGGTTCGAGTCCCGCCGGTCTCGTTGGAGGAAGAAGATGCTTCGTGTTCTGTCATCGTTTAGTTCGTCCATTAGCGGCCCTCGGGGTCGTCCGGGATGACCTGCGCGAAAGCGCGGTTCAGGCCGGCGACCCGGAAGGGTTGTCGGCCTTTTTTGTTGGAAGGTGAAGCCGCGGCCGGCGCGGCCCCCGTCTCGAAAGCGGGTGGTGCGGAGACGCATGGGGTTCGACTCCTCCGCCTTCCGTTGAGGGTTGGTAGCTCAGTCTGGTAAGAGCATCGGTCTGAAAAGCCGAGTGTCGCCGGTTCGACTCCGGCCCGACCCAGTGCAGGCTTGTAGTTTAGCTGGCAAAACGCCTTCCTGATAAGAAGGAGACCGCGGGTTCGAGTCCCGCCAAGCCTAGTTGGAGCATGATGTGGGGGTGGCCCCACCGCCGCCTGCTAAGCGGATGGATCGGAAACGGTTGCGGTTCGACTCCGCCGTGCTCCGTTTGGGAGCGTGAAGTCGTCGCGGGACGGCCGCCGCCTTGAAAGCGGATGGGGCGTATCGCCTGGGGTTCGACTCCTCCGCGCTCCGTGAGGGCTGGTAGCTCAGTTTGGTAGAGCAATGGGCTGAAAACCCGTGGTCGCCGGTTCAAATCCGGCCCAGCCCGCTTTGGAAGCCGATGCTGCGGCGGCGCGGCCCCCGCTTGGAAAGCGGGCGGATCGGTGAAACGGTTGCGGTTCGACTCCGCCGGCTTCCGTTATACGTCTGGCTGCCAGTTGTGTGGCCGCGGGTTCACCTCGTCGTCGAAATAGGCGCCGTCCGGCCTCGCCGCGACTATGACGGCCGCCCGGAGGACATAGAACTTCCGAAGTTCGTCTGGCACGCCGGCGAGTACCCCGTCCCGGTCGCCCAGCCAATCGCCGGCGCACGCCAGCAGGTCCGGGACGCTGATGTGGAAGTCTCTGTTGATGTCGGCCGGATGCGTGTCGGTGTCTGCCATGATTTCCTCCGGACCCGGCTCAGCCGGTCACACTTTATCAAGTTCGCATAGGCCGACCCGCCGTATGGGGAAGGGTGTTCTGTACGCGGGTCCGTGGTACGGTGAGTTCGGGTGGGAGCTCTGCGCGTGGAACCCGGCCGTGCGGCACATGGCTCCGCTCTACGACCGCGTCGTCGTCGCCTCGCACGCCGCCTCGGAGTACCTCTACGAGTTCGCGGACGAGTTCGTGCCCTTGGAGGCCGAGGGCTGGAGCATGTGGGAGGGCAAGCTGCGCAGCCCGCGACCCGTGATTGCGGCTGCCCGGACCGTGCGACCGCCGGAGGTGCTCGGGGGGTACGGCTCGAAGCTGGACTCCGTATTTCCACGATCCTGGCGGCGGCTGGCTCCCGAGACCCCGATCAAGGCGTCCGACGTGTTGTGCGCGTTCCGCCCGCCGAAGAAGCACATATCCAAGCCGCGCGCGAACAAGGCGAAGAGCTATCCCCGGGAGATGTGCGCCAAGCTGGTGGATATCCTCCTGTCCCGCGGGCTGAGCGTGGCCTGCTTTGGCGGCCGGGATAACTGGTGGTTCGAGGGCACTTCGGATTTACGGGGCAGGCCGTTGCCGGAGCAGTGCTCGGCTCTGGCCGCCGCGGGGTGCGCCGTCGGGCCCAGCTCGGGCACGATGCATCTGGCGAGCCTCTGCGGGTGCCCGCACGTGACTTGGTACACGCCCCAGACGCACCGGGGGCTGTCGAGGCGGTATGCGTCGGATTGGAATCCGTTTGGCACACCCGTGCAGTTCCTGCCCGGCCACCCGCCGACGCCAGAGCAGGTGGCGCACGCGGTTCGCCTTTTCATAAAGTCTTGACGCATGCGACGAAGCAGGAGGTGCGAGATGGATGAGGCGCTCAAGAAATTCACTAGCAATGTCCACGAGATGATGGGGTCGATCGAGGGCGTCGACGGCGTCCCCGTCGCCGACCGCCCCGTGTCGCTGGAGGACGCCGATCTTTTCAACGTCAGCGGCAACTGGCTGGGCGATGACGAGATCAAAGAGGCCCGCCGTTCCTTGGCCGCCGCAGTCGCGTCCGAGAAGTGGATGGAGGGCGCCAAGGCGGCGATCAAGCTGCTGAAGCTGTTCTAAACAGGCTGGATCCGCATGGACATGGACGCCATTGTCAGGGAGGCGACCCGGTGGGCATGCCGTGCGCGCGCCGCCCGGCTTCCGCAGGTGTCCGAGATCAAGCGGTTGCTCATGGCTCTGAATGTCGGCGTGCTCGATGTGGTCGCGACCCCGGACGCCGCCGGCGTCCGCCTCAAGGTCGTGCTCGACGACGGGTGGGAGTCGCTTGACGAGCGATGGACGTCGGCCGACAGCATGGCCGCCATGTTCAACGCGCTCGAGACCGGCGGCTTCCGGCATGTCCCCGGCACATCCGGGTTCGACGGGGAATCCACTGTGTTTGTCAAGGATGGCCTGGAGTTTGATTTCGCCCGCCCGCCGTTCGAGGGCTAGTTACCATTCCATCTGTAGCCCGAACTGCTCGACCAGCGCCTCAAGCGCCCCGTTCTGGCGGATTTTCGCGAACGCGGCGCGCTCAGCGACCACATTGTTCGCGTTCTCGCGTATCAGCTTCGCCGCCACCGGGTGCCTCGCCGTGATCTCGTCGTGTATCCGCCTGCTGTAGGGTTCCGGCAGGATTGTCAGGGCCATCCTCGCGCGGTTGTGCCAAATGGCGGCGTGGGACGCCGGATACGGCGCCGCGCTGCGGAAGATGTGCCCTATCTCGATGTCCGTGATGATTTTGCACTTTCCGCCGGCCAGCCAGGTCTTCAGGCTGAGGCACGCCTCCTGCCCGCCCCATGCGCTCAGGCCGCGGAGTCCGCCGATCTTCTCCCACCACGCCTTAGCGATGCCGTAGTTCGCCCCCAGGATGCAGGGAAGCTCGTACACGGTGCCGGTCTGCCGCCCCTGCCACTTCGGCTCCAGCCAGTGCACATCCGTCTTGCCCTTGCGGCCGGTGTGCACCCCCCGGATTATCATTGTCGCGCCGTAGTACCTGCCGTTCGGCCTCTCTATGTTCGGGGGCGTGCGTTTTTCGCCCTTGCCGCCCTTCCAGCCGAGCCCGAGGCAGGCCGTGCAGAAGGCCGTTTGCGGCTCCGACGCGAGGGCGTCCACCATCCTCTCCGCCCAGCGATCCTGTTTGAACCGCATGTGGGCGTCGATTATCATCAGGTTATCCGCGAGAGCCTGCGAGACTGCCCAGTCCTTCGTGGCGAAGAGCCCCAGCCTCCTGTCGTTGCGGTACGCCCGGACGCCTGGGACCCCGTCGAGGCTGACGGATTTGCCGGGGTCGGAGCAGTCGTCCACGGCCACCACCTCCACGAAGCCGGGCGGGGTGGTGGCCGCAATCGATCGCACGGTCTCCAGCGACTCCTCCCCCTCGTTCAAGTGGGCCATTATCACGCTCAATCGCGGCTTCCGCATGCACTGGCTCGGCGGAGTAAGACATTACAAGCTCTGACGATAGACTTTCCACGGAGGAGGCGGTCATGGCCAACGGCGGGTACACCCCATTCAGGTCCGGGCACAACTACACGGATGTCAACGAGCGGAGGCAGACGGAGGGGTACCGCGCGTACCGGGAGCGGTACGAGCAGTGGCCGAAGGCCCGGCGGGTGGCGGGTTTCCCGATTCACCTCGACCTGGAGCTGAGCAGCGCGTGCAACCTCCGCTGCCCGATGTGCCCCACGGTGCACATCTCGGACCCCAGTTTCAAGAAGCTGGGGTGCGAGTCGGCCATGATGCCTGCGGACATGTTCAAACGGGCCGTGGACGAGGCCAAGCAGCATGAGGATTTCTGCTCCATCAAGCTCAACTACCGGGGAGAGTCCACATTGCATCCGCAGATCGTGGAACTCATCGCGTACGCGCGGGACGCGGGCGTGATCGACATCATGCTGAACACCAACGGCAACTACCCCCTCTCGCTGAACAGCGAGATGGTGGACGCCGGACTGACCTGGATCGCGTTCTCGCTGGACGCCGCCCGGCCGGAGACATACCGCCGCTGCCGCGCCGGGGGCGACTTCTTCACGGCGTATCCCACCGCCATCGACATGTGCCGCTTCGCGGACAGGCTGGCGGTGCAGGTGGGCTTTGTTGTCCAGAAGGCCAACCGGGACGAGGCTCGGGAGTTCGCGGACTTCTGGTCCCGCATGCCAGTCAACCGCATACTCGTCAGCGACGCGTACAACTCCGGCGGGCTCATCGCGAACGAGAAGGCCATCCTGACCAAGCGGTACGAGCCGACGGAGCAGTTCTGCTGCCCGCAGCTTTGGCAGAGGCTCGTCCTCTGGAGCGACGGCCGCATCTTCGCGTGCTGCCACGCCTGGGACGCGCCCGAGGAACTCCATCTCGGCGACTTCCCCGGGACTCCGATCAAAGCCGCGTGGGACTCCGAGAAGCTCCAGGAGTTGCGGCGGATGCACACCGAGGGGCGGCACTGCGAGGTCGGGGCCTGCGAAAAGTGCCCGTACCCGAAGGAGCCAGTGGACACCCAGTCCAACGAGTAGCTTTTGTCTTGTTTGCCCTGGCGTCCCTCAGGCCGGAGGAGGTGCCGGATGGGCATGCTGCAAGATGACAAGGTGATTTTCTACCACCCGCTGAACGACGCGACGGAGCACACGCAGTCGCAGGCATGGGAAGGCACGGCGGACTACGGCGCGGGCAAAGTGTCGAACGCGGTGCAGCCAATCGTGTCGGACACCCCGACGCTCGGGGCAGAGAAGGAGTTCCTGTCGACCACAATCGCGACGGCTGTGGCCTGCACGGACCTCGACTCCACGCATTTCGTAGTGTGTTACCGCGACCTGACCGATGACTACGGCCGAGCCAAGGTGGGCACCGTCTCCGGCAGCGACATAACGTTCGGTGCGGCACACGAGTGGCTCTCCACCAACTACCCGGATTGGACGAGCGTCGCGAAAATCGACTCCACGCACTTCGTGCTGTGTTACGAGGACAAGAGCGACAGCGACCACGGCACGGCGAGGATCGGCACGGTCTCCGGGACGGACATAACCTTCGGGGCAGAGGCGGAGTTCGTGACTGGTGCCGGTGTCGGCACTTGGGGTCTGGAGGTGGCCGTGTTGGATTCGACCCATTTCGTCGTCTGCTACTCGGACGGCTCCGACTCGAACCACGGCGCGGCCAAGATCGGGCATGTCACGGGGACCTCCATCAGCTTCGGCGCCAAGACGGACTTCCAGCCGTCCAGCGTGGTGAACGGGGTGTCCTGCGCGGATCTCGACTCCACGCACTTCGTGGTGTGCTACACGGACGGGGGCGCATCGAACGCGGGGACGGCGAAGCTGGGAACGGTTGCGGGAACCTCCATTACCTTCAGCGCCGGAAAGCTATACACGACCGGCACCGGGGTGTCGTCCGAGAAGGATGTGACCTGCACCGGACTCGACTCGACGCGGTTCGTGGTCTGCTACAGGGACGCCGCAGACTCCAACCACGGCACAGCCAAGGTCGGAACCGTCTCCGGCACGGACATCACATTCGGGGCCGAGAACGAGTTCCTGACGAGCGCGGCCGGACCCGGCTGGATGAATGTTCGGGCGATGGGTTCGACCAAGTTCGCCTTCGCGTATAAGGATGAGACCGCCGCCATGACCTATGTCGTGGTCGGTACCGTGTCCGGCACGGACATCACATTCGGCTCCGCCGTGGAGCTTGCCAGTGGTAACACAATGTGGAACGGCATCGCCCCGATGACCGGAACCGCGTTCGCGATCTGCTACCGCGACAACGGGGACTCCAGCCATGGCACGGCCAAGGCCGGGACTGTGGACTCCTCCGCTTCGTTGGCCAACCCGGCCAGCGACGAGGCTGCGTATGGAGCCGCCGCTGACTACGACACTACCGTGAGCGGGCAGCAGAGGTCGGCCGTGGCTAGACTGGACGACACGCATGCGATTGTGTGTTGGCTGAAACCGCCGCCCGCCGGCTCGAAGTACGGGGCCGCGAAGGTTGTAACGATCAGCGGCTCGTCCGTGACATTCGGCCCGCAGTACCAGTTCAAGGCGGATTTCGCAAGCGGGGACGTGGCGATGGATGTGGCCGCCCTCAGCTCCACCAAGGCGCTGATTGTGTACTCTGACCAGAGCGACTCCGCGCACGGAACGGCACAGGTGGCGACCGTCAGCGGCAACGACATCACATACGGCTCGGAGGTGGAGTTCTTCTCGAACAACACTTTCAACCAGTGCCGCGTGGCGGCGATCGACTCGACGCGGGCCATAGTGGCGTACCGCACCAACACAAACGCCGGGCAGTGCAAGATCGCCACGGTGAGCGGGGCAGATGTGACCTTCGGCTCGGCGGGTGCGGACTTCTCCAACGGCGCCAGCCACATAGACATCGATGTCCTCGACTCGACCACCGCGCTTGTGGCGTACGCTGGCACCGGAGACGGTTTCGGCTACATGAAAGTGTGCAGGTTTAGCGGCACCACCATCGACGGCTACGGCAGCGCAGCGACATTCCTGGCGGCGAACGGCGCCTATTACCAGACCGTCTCCAAGCTCGACTTGACACGGTGCTTGGTTACTTTCCAGGACGCGTCGGACAGCAACAAGGGCAAGGCGTTCGTGGCAATGATCAGCGGTTGGGACGTCACCGCCGGGTCGGTCGCGACCGTGGACGCGGGTACGGTCAGCTATCCGTTCAACGCGGCCCTCAGCTCGACGCGAGGCGTTGTGGCTTACAAAGATGTGGACGACGGCTCCAAAGGCTCAAGCAGGGTGTTGACCGTCAGCGGGACGGGCATCACGGTCGGCCCGCAGACGTACTTTGACACCGGGTCGTCGGACTTGCCCGCCGTAGCGGCGATGACCAGCCTGAAGTTGGTCGTGTCCTGGCAGAACGGGAGCCCCGGCTCGTTGGCGGTCGGCGATGTGCCGCTCGGCGGGGCGTACCCGTCCGCGTCCGCGGCTACCAAGGTCTCATTCTGCGGATGGTTCAACAAGCCATCATAGGAAGGTGGGAGCCGTGAGGCGGAGCCGCTTCGGCGCCCCTTCCCTTGCGCGTATACTCCATAAAGTCCTTATCCGTGGGGGGTGAACATGAGCGGGAACGCGAAACGAGAGGCGGCCAGGATCGCCGATTTCGGCCCGATGGATGTGGCGAAGGCCATGGACGGCGATCGGGTGGCGTACTACGCCTTCGGACAGATGCTCGAGCGCATCGCCAAGGGCGAGAAGGCCCGGCCGGACACCATCCGCAGGCTGCTTGAGGAGCACCGTTGGGAGTCCGACTGGGACAGTTGAGGAGGGACGATGTCGGGGAACGCGAAGAAGACGGCGACGCGGATTGTGGCCGAGAACCGGCAGCACCACGGCGAGTATGTGGTGCTGGAGGAGACCCCGGAGGGCAACCTGAGGATGACCCTGACGGAGGAAGGGCGTCGCGAGGCCGAGGAGGTTCGTGCCACGCCGGATGAGGACGCCCTGGCGGGCCTGCTGGAGGACCACTTCGGCGCCGGCTGGGAGTGGGTGTCCCCGGAGGAGATCGGCGCGCTCACATCCGCGATGATCCTGACGAACGACGCCACGAGGGACGACAATGGCGAACTGACGGGGATCGGACGCGTCTACTGGGATCCGCAGTACCAGGTGCGGAACACGGTCGAGGAGCTACTCAATGGCGAGGTCGTCTGGCAGGGGGTCGTCGGTGATGATTAAGAGAACATTGGCGCGGTGCGCGAGGCTCGAAGGCTGCTTCTGGCTGTGGGCCGCGCGGCTCAACGACCGTCTGGCGGACTGGGCCGAGCGGAGGATAGGCCGCTTCCTGTGGCTGGCCCCGGGCTGGAGGATGAAGGCCCGGTGGTTCAGGTGGTTCGCGGATCTCGACAGGAGGCTCGCGGAGTGGGCGGAGCGGTAGCTCATCCGCCATGCGCGGAAGGAGTGTTCGGCGCCGTCGCCCTCGGGCGGCGGCGTCAGTCGTTTACAGGGATTCCCTCAGTTCCATCAGCAGTTTGCCCAAGCGGTTCTCGCCGCGCCCGGTCGCCAGGTTCCGCCCCCAGAAAGTGTCGCCCCAGGTGTTGCCCTCCACGAGTTCCGCCTCCCCCGTTGCGACGAGTCTCGCGGCCAACTCCGGGTGCTGCGTGAATTTGGCGAGCAGGACCGTCCGCATGGCACCGATCCGCTCCCCCCCCCATCCGCCGACTCGCTTGATCTGTCGGCCGCGGGATTTCGCCGCCGCCGCCGTCGGAGCCGCCCGCACCCATTCTCTCCCGGCCTCGGTGGCCGCCTTTAACGCGTGGTACAGGTGCTCCGACGTGGGGTATCGCCGGCCGTCCCACATGATCTCCGCCGGGTAGAAGTTGCTCAGGAAGCGGTGTTTTCCGTCGAAGCTGGGTATCGCGTCCATGTCTCGCCCCCGTCAGGCCTACGGCTCGCCAGTAGTATATACGCGCTGGCGATAGAACGGATTTAAGGAGGTCGCATGCTCTACAAAAACAGGTTCGGGCCGAGCCAGCCGGAAGACATGCTCGTTCTGTCGGAGGGGCCGAAGTCGCTCGCGACCCCGATTGCGATCGGTGGCCCGTGCTCCATCGAGTCCGAGGAACAGGCCGACAGGATTTTCGACGCCATCAAGGGCCACATCACGCACATGAGGGGTGGAGTCTTCCGTCAGGGCACATACCCCGGCGCGCAGGGTTCCTGGGTCGGCGAGCCCTGGCCCCCCGACGCCGAGTTTTCGCCCGGCTGGCGAATGGATTTGCTCAAGATGTACCACGCGAAGTCGCAGGAGATTGGCCGGCCTAATGTCGTGGAGGTCCTCGATGTGCGGGATCTCGACGCGATTTACCCGTACGCCGGCGTTTTCCAGGTCGGCACGCGGCAGGCCCAGCACTACGCGCTGCTGGAGGAGCTGGGGCGGCAGGGCAAGCCCGTGTTCCTGAAGCGGGGCACTTGGCAGAAGCTGGACGAGCTGCTGGGCGCGATCGAGTACCTCTTCAAGGGCGGAAACACGGACGTGGCCGTGATTGAGAGGGGCAGTGTGTCCTTTGTGGACCATGTCAGGTGGGATTTGTCGATCTCGATGATCGCGAAGCTCAAGCAGTTGACCCGCGTCCCGGTGATTGTGGACGCCTGCCACGGCACGGGCGACAGGTCCATCGTGAAGGCGATGACGCTGGCCGGCGTCGCGGCCGGAGCCGACGGGTTCTTGTGCGAGACGCACTACGACCCCGACGGGTCGCTGTCGGACGGCGAGCAGTCGGTCTCGCTGGAGGAGTTCGTGGGTATCGCCGAGAGCGTGGCGAGGCTGAGGGGGGCGGTGTGAGCGGGACCATAATCTGTGTCACGATGCGGTACGGCTCCAAGCGGCTGCCCGGAAAGGCCCTGGCCGACCTCGGCCTCGGCTTCACCCCGGTGAGTCTGCTGTCCGCCCAGTTGTCCCCCGCGCCGTATCCGATGGTGCTCTGTGTGCCGGAGGGGGAGGAGGGGGATCCCATAGCGGCTCACGCCGCCGGGCTTGGCGTGACTTGCCACCGGGGATCGCTCGCCAATGTGCTTGGCAGGATGCTGTCCGCCGCCGACCGGTTCGGTGCCGACACCGTGGTCCGGATAACGGGGGATGACCTGTTTGTGGATTCGGGCCGTCTCGCTCGGCTTGTTGAGGCGCATCACGACGCTGCGGCCGACCTGACATACTCGGATTTGCCGAAGGGCACGGAGTGCCAGGTGATGTCCGTGGCTCTGCTCCGGAGGATGGTCGAGGGTGCCGAGGACGATACAGAGTGTTGGGACAAGCAACGTGACGCTGGCTGGACGAAGGGCGCCAGGCTGCAATGCGTTCCGCTCAGCCCGGTTCCGGCCGACGAGGCCACTTTTGCCGTCGAACTGGACACGCCGGACGACGCGGACACCATACGCGACGCGATCCGCCGGCTCACGGAGCTCGGGCGATCCGCGCCGTTCCGCGTGGAGGATCTCGCAGCGCTGCACGCCGCGAGGCCGTTTCCCAAGGCGAGACATCCGGTGTACCAGCCGAGGAGTCAGGGATGAGGTTGAGGGAGGTCGCCGCCGCAACGTTCCTTGCGGAGTTCAAGGCGCAGTACCTGCTTGCCGCGACTTTCATGCGGCTACAGGAATACTACGAGTCCCCCCTGCGCGGATTCCATGGCCGCCACTTCACGCACGAACAGTACATGGACGCGTACGCCGCGAAGTACGGGAACTTCACATACACCGTCGACTGGGCGGGATTCAACGTGCCCGGCAACATCGTCGCCAGGTTCTTCTCCCTGTTCCGTGACCTGAACCGGAAGGAGACGGCGCTGCACGAGGCCATGCTCCCGGTGATGGAGAGGCGGGGCGACCGCTTCTATCTCGTCGGCTCGACGAGCGGCGACCCGGACACCCTCAAGCACGAGATGGCTCACGCGTTCTACTACCTCGACCCGGAGTATAAGAGGGAGATGGACGCAATCACAGCCGGGTGGCCTCAGGCCGACAGTTTCCGGAAGGCCCTCGCCCGGAAGGGCTATCGCCCGTCCGTCGCGAGAGACGAGACGCAGGCGTACATGGCCACATCCTCGAAGGTGTGGCTCACGAAGTGGACGGGCCTTCGATTAGCGATCCCCCCCATGTACCGTCGCGTGTTCTCTGCCAAATACAAGGGTCGCCCGTGAGGCTGTGGACGGTCCAAAACGAGGTTTTCTGGGAGCGGCTGGAGTCCGACGGCGCGATCACCGCCGATTTGGCCTCGGTCGCCGCGAGTTGCGGCAAGTGGTCGCCCGAATGGTCTGGCGCGTACGAGTGGCTGGCGAGGCGGATGGCCGAGATGATTGGTCGACCGTCCCCAGAAGCCATGCCGTTGTGGGCGTGGCAACAATGGCTCGGCGACCGCCGCGCGCGACCGGATCTCCGATCCGCCTGCCATCTGCCACCGGGCGAGCGTGGCGTCAGGATTGAATTCGAGGCGGATTCGGCATCAGTTGTCCTGTCAGACTTCAACCTGTGGCATTTTCCGCTGAACTACTGGTACATCGGCGCGAGCGAGGAGGACAGCGACGCCTTCGAGGCCGAGTTGGCGACCCGCGGCCTTGACCAATACACGCAGAAGCCGTTGCCGGATTCCGTGTACCACAAGCGGATTGAGAGTAGTTGGGACAGGGTGTTCGACCTGGATTGGGACGACTGGGTGCACGACAAGCGCAGCCGGTCCGAGAAATGCATCCAAGCCACCCTTTGGCGAATTTCACTCGACGCGGTTGCGGATGTGAAGAGGTTTGTCGCCCGATAGCGGGCCTATAATCAGGTTAGCATGGATTACAAGAGCCGGTACGACATCTTCATCACCGGGCATTCCCGCGATTTCGAGAAGGTTCGCGAGATGCTGCCCCGGCTACGCCCATACGGGACGCTCCATCTCGCATCGTCCTTTTTCACGGATGGGGAGTTGGTCGAACTCGCGCCGCTTTGCGACCTCGTCCACCGCCCAGCGCACCACCCAGATAATGGTTACCGCAACTTCAGCAGGTTCTGCGTTCGGGACATAGACAGGATCGCCACGGCCCCGTGGGTCATCAAGGTGGACGCCGACACGGAGCTGGGGGACGGGTGGATACGCTACGCGGACGAGGTCACAGCCGCGCACCCGGACGCCGCCCTCATCGGCCCTGGCGTGGATCCGGAGTTCATCGATGTGTCTATATTCGGCCCGAAGGCCGTCGAGCGGCTCGGCGGCCACCTCGACGTGCGGGGCAAGCCGAAGATAGTCGGCGGCTTCTACATCTCCCGCGGCGATTTCTTTCGAGCCAACTATGGCATCATGCAGGCCATACACGAACTCGCCGGAGAGCGCAACGAGCGGTGCGTCACCGTGAGCGGCTTCAATTACCGCGATTCGGAGGATCACGCCCGCAACATGACGGCATATTTCCTGGGCGCGCCGGTGCTGCATGTGGAGACGGATTTGGTGACGCTCGCCGGCCGGACGAGCGTGCATGACATACGCCATGTTCACGAGGAGGAGATAATGAAGTTCAGGCAGTTCGAGATAGACCCACCGCTGGTCGTCGTCTTCGCAGAGATACCGACCGACCAACTCTACCCGCTCGTTGACCACGAGGTCGGCTACAACAAGGGTCACGACAAGGACTACTGCGCCAAAATCGACAGAATGGTCGCGTCCGTGGCCAAACACGGCGTGATAGACCCGGTTATCGCGCACAACCGCTTGGACGACGGCACATTCCAGGTCTGCATCGGGTGCCACAGGTACCTTGCGGCCAAGAAGAATGGCGTCCCGACGGTGAAGTGCATCGTCAACTGCATCAAGGGTCAGCAGCACATCCCGCACGGCAAGCGGCTGGAATCTTCGGAGGACGTGCTGGCGTGTTTCCAACACCCGGAACCGTTGAGCCTGTGCCTTGAGACGATTCCCAACCCCGGAGTGCTGGGCTGGCGGGCGCCGGGCGGGTTCGGCAACCAAGCCTTCGATTACGGGGACGGCGGCACGAAGGGTGGGGTGTTCTGTTCGCCGAGGCGTCACACAGTGGACGGGGACGCCACGCCCGGAGGCGAAGATGGCGGATAGGGTCGCAATCCGCGAGATGCCGTACGGCACCGTTGCCGAGTTCGCGGGGCATAGGATCGTCGCCCTGTCCCCGAACTCCCCGTTGCCGCGGTCGTTGGCCGACAGGGTGTGGACGGTCTATGTTCTGGCCGGCCATGTTGTGTGCGAGTTTCAGTACCCCGGCGGGAAGAACGAGCAGGTCGGCGTTCAAGCCGGACAGTGGGCTGAGGTGCGACGGGGTGTCGCGTTCTCGCTCAGAACCAGGGGCACATCCATCCTGGCCATGGTCGACGAGGAGGGGGAGCATGGCGACACCGATACCTGATAACTTGGATGTGCGGTTCTGCCCCGCCGTCCCCGTGGCGGACCTCAAGCCAATCATACCGCGCAATGTCGTGGACGGAAACAGGCTGACCTTCGGGCGCATAGAGGACAGCATGCGGCAGGTTGGCGTCGTGGAGCCGTTCGTGGTCCGCAACGAAGCTCGCGGACTCATGATCGAGGTGGGGAACCACAGGTATGTGCTCGCCAAGAAGCTCGGGATCACGCATGTGCCGTGCATAGTGAACACTGTTCTTCGGGTGGATCCGAAACTCGCGGGTGGACCGTTCGGTGCCGAGGCATTCTCGGGCAGTATCCCAGAGGGGATCAGGTTCGCGACGGTGGAGGAGGTGTTGGGGAAGGTAACCCATGTGCCGCAGTATGTGAGCATCGCCGAGTGGGGGCTCAACCTGCATTTCTACAACTTCACTGTGGAGCAGAGCGTCCCGCGCGGGTGGGCCAGCTTGATGGGTCGAGCTGATTGTCGGGCGGCAACTTTTGGGAGCTCCGGGCAGCATCTGATCCTGACGCTCGAGCCGCAGGGAAAGGGCTTCTCGCGAGGCGTCTGGTCGGAGTGGATGGCACTGGAGTCGCCAGCCATCGTCATGGTCCGTTCCGGTGCCTTGCACCTGCTGCGGGGCTCGCCCGGCGCCAGCGCGACGCAGGCGGAAATCCGCGAGGGGTGGTTCGAGAGGCTGTCTGCCGGGGAGCGGTTCAGCCTCCGCGCGTATGCTTCCCGCAATAGCCCGCAGGTCAACGAGGTCGTAGTGATAGGCGGAGGGCACGCATGCCAGGCGTAGAGAGAACGGAATGTCCGCTTTGCCTCTCGTCCGACATCGGGCGAGTCGTTTTCAAGTACACGGCGCCCGACAAGTACGAGCTCGCCATCGGCGTCGCGAAGCGAGGTTATCGTCGCGAGATGCGGTCGTGCGGCGGCTGCGGCTCACTGGTGCAATCCGGCGGCTCCGGCAGGATCGAGGAGGTCTACGGCGAGGCGTACCGTTCCGAGGGCTTCCGCGGCGAGACGCAGAGCGCGCTGTTCGACCGGATCGTGTCCCTGCCCCGTGAGGAGTCGGAGAACCTGGCTCGCATAGACATGCTCGCCACCGATCTCGGGACGCTGGCGAACCCGGAGGCTCCCCTGCGCATGCTGGATGTCGGCAGTGGGCTTGGCGTGTTCCCGTGGGCCGTGGCTGTCAGGTTCCCGCATTGGCGCGTCGCGACGGTGGATCCCGACGAGAGCAGTTGCAGGCTGCTCGCCGTCAAGGCCGAGCGCGCGCGGGTGGAGGTGACCAGCGAAGCGTCCTTCCACAGGCACGGCCTGTTTGCCGGAAAGCCCGGCTTCGGCGCAGGGCGGTTTGACCTGGTCACGTTATTGCATGTGCTGGAGCACCTCCGGGATCCGGACAAGATGATTCGCCAGGTCGCGGAGGACATGGAGGATGAAGGGCTACTGTATATCGAGATGCCCGACGCGCTCAGCACGCACCTGTGCGGCAAAGACCACGACCGGTTCAACTCCTGCCACTATTTCCTGCCGAGCGAGAGGGGGCTGTCTCAGTTTCTCGGGAGACACGGTCTGGAGTCGGTCGTGTCGCGAAGGGTGAGAACCAAGCGTGGGATGGTGAACCTCACATGCCTCGCCGCCCGCCCGCCAAAGGCGGCGGGCCTGACGCAGGCCGTGTTGCCGAAATGAAATCGTAGGCGGGTGCGCCATTTAGGGGAGCGCGCGGATGGAAATGGCGGAATACGGCTTTCAGACACCAGCGGATGTGGCGGACAGGATGGCGGCCCTGGCCGCGACCGAGCGGCCTCGGCGAATCCTGGAGCCGTGTTCCGGTCGCGGGGTATTGGTCTCCGCAGCTCGCCGCACCTTCCCGAACGCGGAGATCACGAGTGTCGAAATCTCCGAAGGATACTGCCGCGAACAGCGGAAAGCCGGATTCCGGGTCGCCAGACGTGATTTTTTCGAGATGAGTCCGCCGGACCGGAAGTACGACCTGGTTCTCGCCAATCCGCCCCACAGCCCGATGGTGGTGGGGTACAAGATGATGGATCAGCTCGCCGAATTCTCCGACAGGATGGTGGTCATCATGCCTTGGCTGTGGCTGATAAATTCGCAGGCTCGTCACGAGAAGTGGCGCAAACGCATCAGGACGGCGATCCACCTGCCGCGGAGCACGTTTCCCGGTGCGAGAATCCAGACCGCGATCTTTGATATAGATCTGATGAATGAGCACGAATACACCCGCTACATCTGACGCGGTGTATAGTCACGCAGAGCGGGGGCGCGAGTGCCCGAGGGACGGAATTCAAGGGAGAAAGCAAATGCCTGACAACCCCGAAACGGGAAAGAAGAAGCAGCAGCAGAAGCAGAGGAA
>Ga0180434_10002827_pt1 | contig 22585 bp, 27 predicted proteins | sample SS_ome_7_FD_132453 | JGI IMG/M metagenome (GOLD analysis project Ga0180434, IMG submission 132453) | Hypersaline lake sediment archaeal communities from the Salton Sea, California, USA - SS_1_D_2 metaG | ecosystem: Environmental > Aquatic > Non-marine Saline and Alkaline > Hypersaline >...
ACCAGATTTTTTTGTGTACGGGATCGGGGATGCCAGGACCAACGCCAAAAAGTCCACAACTAAGACAGCGCCGGAACCGCGCAACGACGCGCGCGAACCTCACGGTGATTGCCAAGCCGCGAAAACGGGCGCCACGCCTGCCAAGCCGTGGGAAGGGGAAATCGTGGCATAAGCTGACGCGCACTTGGTGGCATGATATTTGGCATTCGCCGATGGCCGAGGAATACCTGAGAGTTGATCGGCATGCGCTGTTTCGTCTGGCCCTGCTCATCGATCTGTATTGGACGGAGCCGACCAAGGAGCTCGCGGGTGAGATTCGCCTAGAGCAGCAGGCGTTCGGGCTGACGCCGCTGGATCGGCGGCGCTTGGAGTGGACGATTGAACGGGTGGAGGCAGCACAGGAGCAGAAGCGGAAAACGCCGCCTCCTGAGATCGAGGACCAGGAGGATCCCCGCGAACGCCTGAAGGTGGTGGGCACATGACGACGCTGATCGTGCCTGAGTTCGAGGAGCAGCTATGGCCGACGCTGGGTCCGCAGGTGTGCGCGTTCATCGAGGAATTCCTGGTGTTTGGGCCCGGCGACCTGCGCGGCGAGCCGGCCCGATTGGACGACGAGAAACGGGCGTTGATCTACCGAATGTACGAGATCTACCCGCAGGGGCACTCGCTCGCGGGCCGGCGGCGTTTCAAGCGGGTTGGCCTGTCATTGCGGAAAGGCACGGCGAAAACGGAGCTGGCGGCCTGGCTGGCGGCGGTCGAATTACACCCGAATGGGCCAGTACGGTGCGATGGATTCGATGCCAACGGGCAGCCCGTGGGCGTTGGCGTGACCGATCCGTATATCCCGATGGTGGCCTACACGGAGGAACAGTCGGATGAGCTGGCGTACGGGGCGCTGCGGGTGATCCTGGACTATAGTCCGCTGGCCGGGGATTTCGACATCGGGCTAGAGCGGATCCTGCGTTGGGGTGGGGATGGCAAAGCGGTGTCGCTGGCAACCTCGCCGTCTGCGCGAGATGGGGCCCGGACCACATTTCAGGTGTTTGACGAGACGCACCGGCTGGCGTCGCCGAAACTGCTGGCGGCCCACCGGACGATGCTGGCCAACATTCCCAAGCGGTTCCTCGCCGACGCGTGGAGTTTCGAGATCACGACGGCCCCGGCCCCAGGCGAGGGCTCCGTCGCCGAGAACACGATGGACTATGCGCGGCAGGTCGCCGGGGGCAAAATCGAAGATTCGCGGCTGTTTTTTTTCCACCGGCAGGCATCGGACGATCACGACCTGACGACGCGGGAGGGGATCCTGGCGGCTGTGATCGAGGCCAGCGGGCCGGCAGCAACATGGAGTGACATTGAAGGGATCGCCGACCAGTGGAGCGACCCGACGGCGGATCAAACGTACCTGGAGCGCGTGTGGCTCAACCGGCTGGTGCGATCCAGCGAGCGCGCATTCGACGTCATGCAGTGGGACAAATTGGCGGACATCGAGTACAACGTGCCGGATGGCGCGACGATTACCCTGGGATTCGACGGCGCGCGCTGGCACGACGCGACGGCCCTCGTCGGGACGGAGATCGCCACCGGGTACCAGTGGCTGCTCGGGCTGTGGGAGCAGCCATACAACGTCCAGGAGTGGGAGGTACCCGACAACGAGGTCGAGGCCGTGGTCGCGGATGCGTTCGAGCGCTGGGATGTGTGGCGAATGTGCGCCGATCCGCCCTACTGGGAGACAAAGGTCGCCGAGTGGGCCGGTCGATATGGGGAGACGAAGGTGGTCGAGTGGTGGACGAACCGCGTCAAAGCGATGGCGTACGCGATCAAATCGTTTAACAATGCGATCCAATCCCAGGAGCTGTCGCACGATGGCAGCCCGCACCTGTCCAGGCACATTGGAAATGCATGTCGGCGGATCGTGCCGCTGCGCGACGACCAGGGCATTCGGATGTGGACGATCTATAAGGAGAAATCGGATAGCCCTCACAAAATCGACGCGGCAATGGCAGCAATCCTGAGCTGGGAGGGGCGCTGCAACGCGCTCACTGCCGGGATCGGGCAGCCGCACGAGAGCATCTATGAGGCGCGAGGATTGGCGGTCGTATGAGGGAGCAACCGGATGACTCCACCCACGTGGATCGACTCGCTGATGGAGTTCTGGCGGCTGCTGTATGGGTTGGGCGTGGACTGGCCACGACATTTGTTTTTTCCCTCCTACATCACCTGGGCCGCGTGCTATGCGACCTGGATCATTTGCCACGCGCTCTGTACCTCGTGTTCCCAGAACAGTACCCATACCTCAGCGTGGTCCCTGGTCGATTTCTTCATCGACCTTTGTTTTGGGTTTGGGGCGCTCTGGCTGGGGCATGTGGAGCATCTGCGCTGGGATGGGCTATTGTAGCCATTCGTCTGGATAGAAAGGTGGATTGATGAGGCCGATTTCGTTCAAACACGCGAACAGGACACTGGGGCCACCACGCATGCAGAATTATTCAGAAAACGTCACGGGCGTTGTCTCTCTACCTGTCTGGTCCGATGATGAACAGTGTGTATCGTGCTGGAAAATGTCATGGGGCGAACGTCTATCCGCTCTGCTGTTCGGGCGTGTGTGGTTGGCGTTGCTCAGCGGCCGGACACAGCCGCCGGCCTACGTCCAGGCCAGCAGGGAATATTTTAGGGAGACGGACGCCACGTGAAGCTATTTGACCGGTACCCCACGCTGCGGCGCGTGGTCGTCAACACGAAAACAGATCGGGCGTTTCGCGGCGTGCTGTGGCAGAAACGACAGGGGTACCTGGTGCTGAGGAATGCCGAGTTGGTGAGAACGGGCGCAGAGACGGTGGCGATGGACGGTGAAGTGGTCGTCGACGCGGCGAACGTCGATTTTATTCAGGTGCTCGGGTAGAGGCGGTGATTCGATGCCGTACGTGATCAGTGCAGGGGCGATGGTAGATGTCCAGCCGTCGTGGTGGCCGGTGCACCGCTATGGCAGCATCCGGCTGTACGACGAATACGTGCGCGATTATGCGGCGCTGTACCGCGAGCAGCCAAACGTGCGCGTGTGCGTGGATTTCCTGGCGCGCAACATTGCCCAGCTCGGGCTGCACGTGTTCCGGCGCGTGTCGGACACCGATCGTATCAGGTTGACGGACCATCCACTGGCCCGGGTGCTGAGCCGCCCACTGCCACCCGAATTCAAAACGACCCGCTACCGGCTGATCGAGAGCCTGGTCTCGGATTTGGGCATCTATTTCAACGCCTATTGGCTCAAGGTGCGGCGGGACGAGGACTCAATGGGCCTGCTGCGCATCCCACCGGCCTACGTCGAGGTATCGGGGGGTCTGGTCCCAACGGCGTACAAAATCACGCTGGGCCAAAAACCGATCCCGGTCCCACCTGAGGACATTGTGCATTTTCGCGGGTACAACGCCGAGAGCGCGATCACCGGGCTGTCGCCGCTCGAGACGCTGCGGCGGATCCTGGCCGAGGAGCACGCGTCGGGGGACTATCGCGAGCATTTCTGGCGAAACGCGGCGCGGATGGGCGGGATGATCGAGCGGCCGCAGGGTGCGCCCGAGTGGAGCGACGCGGCTCGGGAGCGGTTCAAAGCGGAGTTTGAGGCGCTGTACTCGGGCGGCCAAAACAGCGGAAAAACCGCGATCCTCGAGGAGGGGATGACCTGGCAGAACGCCTCGTTCAACTCGCAGGAGAGCGAATACCTGGGCGGGCGCAAGCTGACCCGCGAGGAATGCGCGCGGGCGTACCACATCCCGCTGCCGATGGTCGGGATCCTCGACCACGCGACATTCAGCAATATCAAGGAGCAGCATAAGCAGCTCTACCAGGACTCGCTGGGGCCCTGGCTGGCGATGATCGAACAAGACGTCGACCTGCAGCTTCTGCCCGAGTTCGCGGACAGCACGGGGGTCTACTGCGAGTTCAACATCCAGGAGAAACTGCAGGGCTCGTTCGAGGAGCAGACCGCATCGCTGCAGTCGGCGGTCGGCAGGCCGTGGATGACGGCGAACGAGGCGCGGGCGCGGATGAATCTGCCATCGATGGGCGGGGACGCGGACAGCCTGGTCACGCCGCTCAACGTGCTGGTGGGCGGCCAGGCGAATCCGAGAGATGCTGCGCCCAAAGCGAAAGGCGGGGCACTGGACACGCACCAACCAGCGCTGCGCGAGCGACACGAACAGCAGTGGACGGAGCTGCTGTCGCGGCACTACCGGCGACAGGAGGCGGCGATCGTTTCGAGAGTGCCCAAAGGGGGCGGCCGGCAAGATGCCGGTGGTCCGGGGAGGAAAACGGACATCGGCGGGGTGTGGTGGGACGACGAGCGATGGGATCGCGAGCTGGGCGCGGACCTGCTGAGATTGAACGTGCTCACTGCGGGCGAATGGTCCGCGTCGTTTGCCGAGCGCCTGGATACAGAGGTCTCTGAGGAGCGGATGCTGGCCTGGCTGGAGGAACACAGCCGCATCCAGGCAGAATACATCAACGAACAGACGCGGGATGAGGTGACGCGCGCATTGCGCGACCCGGACCCGGTGCAGGCGGTCAAAGCGGTGTTTGTCCTGGCGCTGACCGTGTGGGCCGCGCGCCAGGCGGTATCGGCGGTGACGGCGGCGGCGAATTTCGGCGCGCACGAGGCAGCGAACGCGAGCGGGCTGCGCTCCAAAACGTGGCGGGTGAATTCGAGTAATCCGCGCGACGAGCACATCGCCCTCGACGGCGTGTCGGTCGGGATCCGCGAGCGGTTCCCCAACGGCATGCGCTGGCCGGGTGACCCGGCAGGCGGGGCGGAGAACAACGCGAATTGTAACTGTTCTGTAGAATTTGGGAGGTAGCTATGTTAAAAAAAACGTACCGATCGGCGATCGAGCTGAAAGAGGACGGAGAGCCGGGCGAGTTCCGGGCCATCTTTTCCACGTTCAACGCGATCGATCACGACGGGGACGTGACTGTGCCCGGCGCATTCCAGGAGGGCCAGGCGGTGCGGATCGCGTACTGGGGCCATCGATGGCAGGATCTGCCGGTGGGACGGGGCGCGATCCACCAGGATGAGGAGAAAGCGTGGGTGGACGGACGCTTTTTCCTGGACACGATCGCCGGAAAAGAGACCTACCAGACGATCAAAAACCTGGACGAGCTGCAGGAATGGAGCTATGGATACGATATTGAGATGTCCGACCTGGGGCAGTTCGAGGGCCAGGACGTGCAGTTTTTGCGCCAACTGACGGTATACGAGGTCTCTCCCGTGATGTTGGGAGCCGGGATCGGGACCCACACTGAGACCATCAAGGGGAAGGGCGCCGGCGGCGATGGCGAGACCGGCGATTCCGATAACGCGGGGAACGAAGAAGGGCAGACCGGCTCACCTGCGCCAGGCGCAGGCGACGACGGGGACCTGAGCGGACCTCCACCGCGCGTCGTATCCACTCAGATAGAGATCGACCTTTTGGAGGTATGAGATGAACAAGAAAGATCAATTGAGAAAGCTGCTGCTCGACGCCCGCGCGATCGCGGACGCGGCAGAGAAGGCGGAGCGAGATTTCACCGCCGAGGAACGGGAGCAGATCGAAAAGTTGCTCAAAGCGGCTCGGGATCTCAAGGCCGAGATCGTGGCGGACGAGAAAGACGCCAAACTGAAGGCGGATATTCTCACGTTGGACGCCGAGTTCCGCAGCGATCCACGCCAGGACCCAGGGCAGCCGGTCCAGCCGGGACGGGGCAAGACGATCGGCGAGCAGTTCGTCGAGGCCAAGGCGTTCACGAACTGGCTGCAGCAGATCGCGCCGTCCGGGCACCTGCCCGAGTCGACGCGCGGAATCCACTCGCCGCCGGTCGAGTACAAATCGCTGTTGAAGGATTTGGTCACCGGTGTGAGCGACACGAGCGCGGGCGCGTTCGTGGAGACCGACTATACCGGGATCTATGAGGCGATGGGGCGCTACCCTCTGAACATCATGGATCTGATCAACCGCCGTACCACCATGAGCGACCTGGTGCATTTTGTGCGCCAGACGCAGCGCGTGCAGGAAGCGACGCCGGTGGCTGAGGCGAACGTCACCGAATACAGCGGGGCGACGGGAGAGATCAGCGGCGAAAAACCAGAGGGCGCGATGGCGTTCGAGCAGGTGACCACGGCCGTGAAAACAATCGCGGTGTGGATCCCGGCGACCAAGCGCGCGCTGAGCGACGCGGCCCAGATCCGTGGGCTGATCGACCAGGAGCTGCGCGACGACCTGTACGAGGAACTCGAGGACCAGTTGATCAACGGCGACGGGGTCGGCGAGAATTTCACCGGCCTGACCAACACGACCGGGATCCTGACGCAGGCGTGGAACACGGACATTCCCACCACGGCGCGGCAGGCGATCACGAACCTGCAGGTCAACGGCCGATCCAGGGCCACAGGGTGGGTGATCCATCCCGAGGACTGGGAGACGATCGAGCTGCTGCAGGACGACGACGGGCGCTACTACTGGGGCGGGCCGCTGGCACGTGGCGCTCCGCAACTGTGGGGCGTGCCGGTCGTCACGTCGCAGACGGTCACGCAGGGCACGGGCTACCTGGGCGACTGGCGCAAAATGGTCCTCTGGGACCGCGAGGAGGCCAGCATCCAGGTCAGCGACAGCCACGACGACTTTTTTATCCGCAACATGGTGGCCATCCTGGCCGAGCTGCGCGCGGCAATGGGCGTGATCCGGCCCTCGGCGTTCGTCGAGGTGGCGTTCGAGTCGGGCAGCTAGGAAGATCATAGAAAGGGGCGCGGAGTGAAGGCGCCCCAGGGGAGGGGCAATGCGGGTCAACGTCGTCTGCAGAAACTACCAGGAGGACCGGGTGATACCGCGGTTTTCGCGGTATCTCGCGGATAACCTGGGCTGGACGGTGACCCGCACCCCCGACCCGGAGGCCGAGGTCGTCTATCTGTCGGCCTATTTTGAATCGCAGAAATGCAAACCGTGGCCCAACGTCCCCGTGGCGGCGTATTTTACGCACCGCGAGGAGGAACCGCCGGGCAACAGCAAGGCCAAACTGTTTGATCGCATCGCCAAGCGCGTGGACCTGCGGATCGCCACGGCGGGGATGTATGCAGATCTGCTGGCCCCATATGGGGCGGCGGTGCAGATGCCGCCGCCGGTGGAGCGAGAGCGGTTCCTTCCCTCTCCCCATCCCGCCCCTGTTGGGGGAGGGCGCATGGTGGCCGGGTTTTCGGGGTACACGTACGCGAACCGGCGGAAGGGTGAGGACCTGGTGCGCGGGATCCTGGCCTCCAAGCCGGGGCAGAAGGTGGAATGGAAGGCGAGCGGGCGCGGCTGGCCGGTGCCCACAACGCGCTACGCCTGGCGGGATATGCCAGGATTCTACCAGAGCCTGGACATCCTGGTGGTCACGAGCCGCGTCGAGGGGGTGCCGATGCCGCCGTTGGAGGCGCTGAGCTGCGGGGTGAGCGTGGTCGTGCCGCGCGGCGTGGGGCTGCTGGACGAGCTGCCCGATACGCTCGGGATCCACCGCTACCGGCGCGGCGACGCAGGCGACCTGGTCACGGCCCTGGGCAAGGCGATCACGGCGCGGGGCGACGTGGACCGGGAGGCGCTACGGGCGGTCACGGAGCCGTATTCGGTGGCGGCATGGTGCCAGGCGCACGAGGAGGCATTCGTGGAGCAATTTGACGCCTGCGGGAACGCGGGCATGAGCAGCGAGATCACAGAGGCAGAGGCACCGGTGTCCATCGTGGAGCCTGTTTCCGGGAAACAACCGGTCGCGCCACGAAACCCAACTGGCCAGCGCGGGATCTATGTGGTGGCGTTCGGGGACCCGGCGCGGGGCTGTGCGCTGAAACTGATGGAGAGCATCAAAACGCATATGAGCGAGGTCCCGATCGCATTGTGTGCAGACCGGAAAATTGGACTGGAGGACCTGCTGATCGTGCAGCCAGACAGCGACGTGGGCGGGCGGCGGGCCAAACTGCGCGCCTACGATCTGGCCCCGGCGGAGTGGGACGCGGTGCTGTACCTGGACGCGGACACGGAGGTGGTCGCGCCGATCCAGTTCTATTTTGAACTGATCGAGGACGGGTGGGAATTTGTGATCTGCAAAGATCCGCACCTGATGGACACGATGCACCATTTTCGACGGCGGAACAACCTGGACGAGCTGGCCGAGACGGAGAAACAGGTGCATACGCTACACACGCTGCAGTACAACGGCGGGGTGTGGTCGTTCGGGCGCAATGCGCGCGTCGAACGGTTTTTCAAACGGTGGCTGGCAGAGTGGGAGCGCCACGCGCAGCGCGACCAGGGGGCGCTGATCCGGGCAATGTACACCGAGCCGCTGAAAACGTACGTGCTGGGCAACGAGTGGAACACGTTTCCCAAGTACACCAAGGGGATCACCACGGCGGGATTGATGCACTATCCGGGCGACGCGCGCCGCTGGCGGGGTATGATCCCAGGGCGGATCGACAGCGAGACAGCGTGGGAGGCGGTAAAACGATTCGAGGCCACGCGACGGGGACGGAGGCAGGGTTGATGGCCATCCAGGCGGCGATCGTGAGCGCACAGCGCTGCGGCGGGCTGTTCCTGGCCGGGTGCCTGAGCAACCATCCGGACGTCCACTGCCCGCGCGAGGAGCCGTTCCGGAGAGAATCGATCTGGCAGCAGAAACTTCATATGGGACACGCCGCGCTGCTGGGTTTCGTGCTCAACGAGCCGTATTACGCGGTGAGCATGTGCCGCTTGACGTACGACCAGGCGTTTAATGCACGGGTGCGGGGCTACCTGCTCAAGCACCAGGTGCGGATCGTCCACCTGGTGCGGGCGGCGATGCCGACGGTCACGAGCACGCTGCTGGCGAAATTGGAGATGGCCAGGGGAGTACCACGGCACCGGTTCGACGACAAATTCGCAGACGACGAGGTGCTGGACGTGGGGCCCGACGAGGTGATAAAGCGGATCGCCCACCTGCTGGGCCAGCGCAAACGATTTGCCGAGCAGTACGCGGACAATCCACAGATCTCGGTGCAATACGAGGAACTGACCAAGTGGGAGGGTCACCTGGCGCTCAACGTGACCCGGCGCATCTGCCGGTTCCTGGAGGTGCCAACGGTCCTGCTGGCGGCGCACAATCGCAAGATGCACAGGCGGCCGATCGAGAGCTATTACCGCCGGTGGGAGGCGATCGAGGCGGCCATCGCGGAACGCGACTGGGGGATAGACCTGTGGACATCCTGAATCTGGGGGCGGGCAACAAACCGCGCAAAGACGCCACGAATCACGACCTGCGCAAGCACCGTCCCGAGATCGACGTGGCGTGGGACCTGAACGACCGGCCCTGGCCCTGGGAGGATGGATCGTTCGATCTGATCGTTGCCCGGGCCGTGCTCGAGCACCTGCGGATCGACCTGGTCGCCTCGATGGATGAATGCTGGCGGATCCTGCGACCGGCGGGGCGCATTTACCTGAAACTGCCCCACTGGAAACACAACAACACGTACATGGACCCGACGCATTACTGGCGGTACGCGATCGAGACGCCGAACATTTTCGACCCGGAGACGCCGTACGGGCAGGCGTACGCGTTTTACACGGAGCGAAAATGGCGGATCGTCAAGGGCCCGGCGATGAACCGGGCCAGAAGCTCGATCCACGTGACGATGGAGGTGCGCAAATGAACGACAGGGGCATTGTACTGCAGGCCGCCGATTCGGCCATCGAGGCGCGCGCCAAGGCAGTGAAACTGCCGGTGATCGTGGATCCAGAGATGCCGCTGGCGTTCGAGAAAACGCTGTGCGTGGGGCCCGGCACGGGCGTGCCGTGGGATCTGCTGCCGGCGGCGTGGCATTTCCTGAAGCGCTGGGACGCGGCGGTGCCGCTGTGGCGCTATGGGGTGAACGCGTGTGACGTGGGGACGCCGAGCGAGCGCGAGCGGACGCAGCAGGTGGCGAGGGACCTGCGCGTGCTGCTGTACGCGCAGGAGCTGCTCTTTTTGCGCAAAAACGAGGCAGGCGAGGCGCTGCGGGCTGCGTTCCTGGAGGAACGGGCCACCGGCGGCGAGGAACGCCTGGCATTTCTGCGCGCATACTACCGCGTCAAGCCACGGCTCTGCGTGCTGCCTCGGACGTGGATGGCCAAGATCCAGTCGCGTCCCAAGTCCACTGCCCGGGCAGAGAAGCGGGGTCACAGAGGGAGCGGAAAAAGCCGCTTGGTGCAGGTCGAGATCGGGCCGGGGCAGTTCGTCCGCTGCGCGCCCGAGAATGCGGAGCAGGTGCGCGCACAGTTTGCGCGGAGGAAACGAGGGCGACATGCGCGGTAAACCGCTGGATAAGGCGCGGCGCCCGGCAGGGAACAAGGCAGCTCGGGCGCAAGTCGACGATTTTACCAGCATTCCCGGCGTGCCGGGATTCGTGGCCTATTCGCTGCACATGCAGGGGATCCTGACGTTCGCCCAGCTCCGGGCGGCGGACGTGAGCTGGCTGCACGCGCCGGTACGAGCCGCGATAGAGAGGTGGCGCGATGGCTAATTTCTGCGAGATGCAGGAAGTCGCAGACGTGCTGCAGGTCGCAATCACGGACGCGGACCAGGCAGCATCCTGCGAGCGGGCGATCGTCGAGGCCACGGCGGCGATCCGGAATTACTGCCACCAGACGATCGAGCTGGTGGCGGACGACGAATACACGTTCGACGTGTGGTCCCCCTGCTGGAAACTGTTTCTGCCCGAGCTGCCGGTGATCTCGGTGGCCAGCGTGGTCGAGGATGAGGAGACGCTGACGGTCACCGATGATTACAAATTGGCCAACCATGGCCAGCTCGTCCGCGTGGACCAGCGCTGGCCGGTGGGCGTGCAGATCGTGACCGTGACGTACACGCACGGCTATGCGACGATCCCGGACGACGTCGTCGCCGTCTGCGCCAGGGCGGCGGCGCGGCGGTTCCAGGCCGGGCTCAAGGCAGCGGATTCGGACGGCGTACCGGGGATTACAGCGAAGGCGCTGGGCGATTTCTCGGTCTCATTCACCAGCGAGGCCGGCGGCGGGATGGGAGAGGGGCTGATGGGCGTGTCAGGGGCGCGCATGCTGCTGCTGAGCGAGAAAGATATTCTGGATCGATACAGGTACGTGGGGCCATGAAGGCGCTCAGAGAGGGCACGGCACTCAGGGAGGGCACGGCACGCCGTGCCCCTACAGGGATGGCGCGAGGATAGATGACTGTTTTTGCGTCGCTGCTGAACAACACGTTCACCGTCTCGCGTCGGGCGCGGACGTCCGATGGCCAGGGCGGGCACGCCATCGCCTACGTCGAGATCGGGACGGTGGCGGGACGGATCCGGCCGGCGACGAGCAGCGAACAGGAGGTGGCGGATTCTGAGGAGCAGCAGATCAGCCACGTGCTGTACGTGGACGCGGGAAGCGACATCGCACGCGGCGACCTGGTCGAGTGCGGCGACCTGGCGGTGGAGGTGCTCGGGATCCGAGAGCCGAGTTTGGCCGGAAAACACCTGGAGATCGACTGCCAGGAGCGACAGAACGAGAGCACGGAGGAATACGGCTCGTGATTGTGAAATGGACGCCAGAGGCGGTGCGGGCGGCTGCGTTGGCAGATCTAGAGGCGAACGCAGAGATCGTCGGCGAATTCGTGGAAACGGAAGCCAGACGGCGGCTGGACGCGATCCAAAAGCCGGATAACTGGAAAGCCGTCAACTATCGACGGTTCCTGTCGAAATGGATGTTGACCCACACCGTAGAGACAACCGCAAAAGAGATCGTGATCCGCGTGGGGATGCGGCGGCGCTCCGAGACAGGCGGCGACCACCACGGATTCTACATCGAGACCGGATCCAGGAAGGCACCGGCCCACCCGTACCTGCGGCCGGCGGTGTTCGACAATGGTGACCAGATCGTGACGCTATTGGCGGGAGAGTGACATGGTATCCAAGGAGCTGCGGGAGGCGCGGGCAGAGGTCGAGCGGGCGCTGGCGCTGTGCGATTCAGAGACGGCGGACGGGATCATTGGCGCGCCGCCTGACGAATACGGCACGTTGGTGCGGGGCGTGCGGGCGGGCTACCAGATGCTGTGGATGATGGCCCTGGGCAACGGGGTGCGGAAAAACACCAAAACGCTGAAAATGGGCGCACAGATGCTGACTATCCTGCTGAGCATCGTCCACTATGCGTACGCCCTGGGCGTGCGGCGCGGTAGGGAGAGCCAGTCCCCCAACAAAACGGGGGATCTCCGATGAGCGCCCTCACGGCGGCGATCTATGACTGCCTGGCGGGGGATGCGACGCTGACGGCGCTGCTCTCTACCTATGGGGTCACGCCGGCGATATTCACGACCGACCCAGCGCCGGGGGACGCAGAGCTGCCCTACATCGTCACAGCCGGCGAGGTGAGCCAGGCTCCGTTCGACACGAAAACGACGCTGGGACGGACGATCGTGCGGGACGTGCGCTGCTATGCCTCGGCGAGCGGGAGCGGTATCACGGTGGAGGCGATCGCCGAACGGGTGCGGGCGCTGCTGCACCGGCAGGCGTTGACGATTGCCGGTTTTGCGTGGATTTGGGCGGAGTGCTCGGGGCCGATCGTGGCCGACGAGCCCGACGCATATGGACGGATCGTATCTGTACGACTGACAGTGGAGGAAACGTGATATGGCCATGAACGGAACGGACATCCTGATCGCGATCGACGGCGACATTGTCGGATCGCAGCGCGACGTGACGTTCGACGAAACGACGGCAGAGATCGACATCTCGTCGAAAGATTCCCGGGCTGGGCGGTACCTGCCCGGCCGCTATGGGGCGACGATGAGCCTGGACGCGCTCTATGTACCGACCGATACCGCGTACCTGGCGCTGCAGAGCGCAATGCGCGATGGCGAGATGGTCGAGGTGTGGTCGATGGAGGACAGCGTGGTGATCGAAAGCGCCGACGCGATCGTCACCTCGTTAAGCCGCAGCGGTCCGGACCAGGGAGAGGCAACGGTATCGATTAGCCTGCGCATCGACGGCGAGTGGACGAGCGGCAGCTAACCGTTTCACCCGAGGCGGGAGGCCGCATTGAATCTCGAACTCGTGCTGGGGATCGTGAACGCTGCGGTCCTGGTATTTGGCATCATCACCGGGTCGTTGATGATGCGCGCCAACCGGCGCAAGGCGAATGCTGAGGCGCAGCAGGCGGAGGCAGGCGCGGCGGCGTCGCTGATCCAGGCTGCCTCCGAGATAGTAGACGACCTACAGGCGGAGGTGACGCGGCTGCAGGCGCGGCTCACGTCGCTCGAGGACAGAGCGCAGGTCCGGCAGGATCAAATCGACCAGCTCCACGATGACCTCGTGCAGGCCAGCACGCGCGTGACGATGCTGGAGGCGCTGTCCGAGGAGCAGGCGCGGGTGATCGAGGTGATGCGCGGCGAGCTGCGGCAGGCCGAATCGCGGATCAAGGCGTTGGAGGAGGAAAATCGGTGCCTGGTGCGGGAGAACGAGCGGCTACGGCAGGGATACGGCAGCGTTTCCGGGAAACAAACGATGGAGGGGTAAATGCCGACAGCCTGGTATATCATTCCCTATCGGCGGCGGCCAGCTCGGCGACGCCCCACGCGGTACGTGGCCATCGACGACCACACCGCACAAATCCGTGACTATGGCGGTACCTGGTCAGAGGTGGAGGTGCTCGGAGACCGGGCTATCGTCAAAGTGCGCGCGCCGGCGGCCGTTCTCCAGGCCCTGGCCGACCTGCCAGGCTACAAGCGCATTCCCAGAGACCGGCTGGATGACAGCCTTGCCGATCTGCCGGCCGCAGCCAAAGCGGCGCTGCGTGATGAGATCCTGGATATGGGCTACCCCATCGCCGAGATCCGCGAGCGATTTGGTAATGACCTGGGAGCCTATACGCTGCGCGATGTACTGAGATTCATGGCGCGCCGGAGACGCAAGCCGCGATATGATAGAGAGACGGATACCATCGTGCTCGACGGCCCGGTGCAGCCGTGCCGTGACGTGGACGATCTGGACGCAGCCGTGACCGAGGATTAGCATGGCGTTCCCGACCACTGGGATTTTAGACAATTTCAACCGAGCTTCCATAGGCTCTGATTGGACGGAAGACATTTATGATTACGGGGATGGCAACCTAGGCATCTCGTCCAATCAGGCCTATGCGCCTAGCTATTTCTCGTCCGCCTGGTGGAACGATGCCACGTTTGGGGTAGATTCAGAAGCCTACATTACGATTTCCACGCTGCCCGGCGCGGGCAACGTGGTCGGACTCGGAGCCCGGCTCCAATCTCCGGGGACCTCCGGGATAGACGGCTACACAGTCGAATACGCCCAGGCGGCGGGCACCGACACGGTGGAAATCTATCGTCTGGACAATCGATCCGCAACTCAGCTCGGAGCCAGCATCAGTCAGGATTTTAGCGCAGGCGATGGACTGGGGATCGAGGTCGTTGACAACACGATCAGCGTGTATCGTCGGTCTAGTGGAACATGGTCAGACATTTCCAGCGGCGGCAGATCTGATGACACGTATGAATCCGCCGGATATATCTGCCTCGTGTTGAACGAATCTACCGTCCGGGCCGATGATTTTGGCGGCGGGACGGTCGTCGCCATCGAGCTGGCCGGCCTGGCCTTGGCGCGTGCGATGGCGGTCGGGTTGCAAGGGATCGCCACAACCGGCGGGAGCGACTCGCTGAACAGGACGCTCGGGGACTCGGAGGACGCCGCCGCTGTGACCGGTGCTGCGCTGGCATTGGCGGAGACGCTGGCACAGAGCTTGCAGGGGATCGCGACGGCGGCGGGCGCAGCGATGCTGCTCAGCGTCCTCGGAGAGAGCGCGGGAGCAGCGGCACAGAAGGGCGGCGCATTATCCCTGGCGCGGATTCTGGCACATAGTTTGCAAGGCGCCGCGACGGTGGGAGGGAGCGAGACGTTGGCACGATCGCTCGGGGACGCAGAGGGCAGTAACGCACAGACGGCCAGCGTGCTGGCCCTGGCGCGGGCGATGGAAGCAGGATTGCACGGGCTCGCCACAACCGGCGGGAGCACGGCGCTGGCGCGGTTCCTCGGGGATACGGCGGCTGGCGGCGCCGCGGCTGGCGGGACGCTATCTCTATCACGGTCGCTGTACACGGTGTACGGCGGCGGGGTCGTTCTCGAGGCGGCGCTGGCGCTGAGCCTGGCGCGGGCGCTGCAGTCCACGAGCGGCGTAGCATTCGAGGCCGCTGTGTCCCTAGCCATCCAGCGAGCGATCAACCTGTTGGGAGACGCGACCGCGCTGGGCGCGGTGGAACTGGCCCTGGCGCTTGGAGACGCGCATAGTGGCGTAGCGGCAGCGTGGGCGGCGTTTCTGAGCGCGCTCGGACGCGGGGCGAGCCTGTCGGCGGGAGCGGACGCAGGAGCCAGTCATCTGCTGGCTCGAGCAGCGGCGGCCACAGCCCAGGGCATGGCCACAGCCCAGGGCGCTGCAGTCCTGGCGCGATCGCTGGACACGACACAGATCGGGAACCTGGGATTTAACGTCACGGCGACGCTCACTCGGTCGGGCGCGATGGCCGCTGCAGGACTGGGCTCTGCTGGCGCAGGCCTCGAGTTGGATGTATCCATCGCGATGGCCCCGGCGGGTGGCGCTGTGGCTGCAGGCGAGATCGCCCTGGGGCGCGTGGAGGCCCTGGCGGCGATCGGCGCGGGGCTGATCGCCGCAGGGATCGACCTGTCCAACGTGCGAGAGATCGCGGTCACCGGCGATGCCGTATTTGTGTCGATCGTGCTGGACGTGGAGGTTTCAGATGCGGCGGTCACCGTCGCGGCGCTCTCTGATGCCATCACCTACCGGCTGAGTCTATCGGATTCGTCACGTGCATAGTGGCTCGCGCGCAGCGAGCGAGGAGTGGAACGATGTTGGAGCAAATTGGACGGCGGTTGAAAATGGCAGCACAGGCGCTCGCCGGTAGAAAAGCGGCGCTGGGGGTGCGCCGGGCGGTGCACTACCGGGTCGAGTGCTATGACCGGCACGGCAGGCTGAAATGGGTCGACGAGTTTGACAACCTGGTCGTGAACGCCGGGCTGGACGACAGCCTCGACAAACACCTCAAAGGGTCGTCGTACACGGCGGCATTTTACGTGGGGCTGACGGATGGCACCCCAACGCCGAACGCCAATGACACGATGGGCAGCCACGGTGGCTGGACAGAGGTCGAGGATTACGACGAGGGCACCCGCCCGGCGCTAACCCTGGGCAGCGTGTCCGGGCAGAGCGTGGACAACTCGGCGAGCAAGGCGGAATTCACGATCGACACGAACAGCACAACGATCGGCGGCGCGTTCGTCACCACGAACGCGACCAAAGGGGGGTCGACCGGCACATTGTACGGCGTGGGCGCGTTCACGGCGGGCGACAAATCGCTCGACGACGACGACGTGCTGAACGTGACCGTGACCCTGACCGCATCGGCGTCGTAGGCGTACGATGAGTACTACCTACGACGTGGGAGACCTCGTGCGCTGCACGGGGACGTTTACCAACGCTGCAGAGACGGCGGTCGATCCGACGGCGGTAGTTTTTATGCTACGCTCGCCCGGCGGGGTGGAGATGACGTACACGTACGGCGAGGATGATGAGCTGGTGCGGGATGCGACGGGCGTGTACCACGTCGACGTGGACGTGGATGAGGAGGGGTCGTGGCATTACCGGTTCGAGAGCACCGGGACGGGCCAAGCCGCCGAGGAAGCGCGGATCTATGTGGCCGCGTCGATGTTTGACTAGGGAGGGCTGATGGTTACTGGTGCCAGAGGAGAGAGCACGATTCAGGCAGGCGACCGCGAGGTGCGCGTGTTGTTCACCAATCGCGCGTTAGGCGACGCTGAGCAGCAACTGGGCCGATCAATCATTGGGGTATCCCGCGGGCTGCAGGACGGCTCGTCGGGGATCCGCGAGATCGTGGTTTTGCTGCGCGTGGGGATGGAGGCGGCGCGGCGTGACGCGCGCGAGGGCGGACGCTCGATCACGATTCCCGATGCCTACAACGTGTTGGAACACGCCGGCTTTGCCGCCGTGACAGAGGCGGTCATGATGTCCGTCGCGGCGGTGCTCAGCTATGGCACGGAGGTCGAGGTGGACGACACAGACCCAAATCTGTAAGCCAGGAGGTGCTCGATTTTGACGCGCTCCTGGCGGAATCACTGAAAGCGGGGTCCACCGTCGCGGCATTCTGGGAAATGACGCCGCGCGAGACGTACGCGCTGATCCAGGCAGAGGGATGGCGGCGAGAGCAGGCGCAGCGCGGGCGCGCCTGGCTGGCGTGGCACATTGGGGCGCTGCAGCGGACCAAGCGATTTCCGTCGCTGCAGCGGCTGATGGGACCGGACAAACCGAAGGCGCTGAGCGCGGATGAGATGGCAAGTCGCCGTGAGGAGTTCCAGGAAATGAAGGCGATATGGGAACGGAAACACAGCTAGGCCAGGCAAATATCCCGATTCGCGCCACGCTGGACAAACTGGACAGCGACCTCGAGGGCGCGCGCACCAAAGTTGGCCGGGTGATCGACGGGATCGTCGGCAACATCCAGAAGGTGGGCGGCGTCGCGCTGGGGATCGGGGGCGCGGCGGTGGCCGGGATTGGCGCGATCGGCGCGACGGTGGGGAAATTGGCCATCGATGCGGCGCCAGTCGAGGGCCTCGCCGCCGCATTCGACGGGCTGGCCGAGAGCGCGGGGGTGGGCACCGCCGATATGCTGGCGGCGCTGAAAGAGGGCTCGGCGGGAATGATCGCCAACCGCGACCTGATGATGTCGTTCAACCAGGCGGCGAGCCTGGTCTCGCTCGATTTCGCCACGCAGCTCCCCGACGCGATGGCTTACCTGGGCAAAGTGTCGGCGTCCACCGGGCAGGATATGGGGTTCCTGCTCGACAGCCTGGTCAAAGGCGTTGGGCGGCTGTCCCCGATGATCCTCGACAACCTGGCGATCCAGGTCTCGCAGAGCGAGGCCACGGAACGCGCTGCGGAAATGTTTGGCGTCGAGGCGGAGCAGCTCACCAAGACGCAGCTCCAGGCCGGGATGATGAACGTCACCTTGGAGAAGTTGGCTGAGAACACGGCAGCGATGCCGGACGTCTCCGAGTCAGCGGCGGCCAAAATGGCGCAGCTCCAGGCCACGTTCCAGGACACGAAAGACGAAATCGGGATGGCGTTCCTCCCGATCCTGACCACGCTGCTCGGGGTCCTGGCCACGGCCGGCGAGACCGTGCTGCCCTACCTGAGTACGGCGCTGGAGGCGATCGCGCCGGTAGTGACCTCCATTGGCGAGGCGTTCGGCAAATTCATCGGCTGGATCCTGGCCGGAGAGGACCCGATCGCCGCGCTGACCATCGCCCTGTACTCGATTCTCCCACCTGAGATCGCGCAGCCGATCGTCGACGCGATCTCGGGCATTGCCGCCGGGATCCAGTCGATCGTCGATGCCGCCTCGCCGTACGTGGATATGGCCACGCAGTGGATCGCGCAAAACGTGCAGCTCGGCGACGCGCTGATCGCGCTGGGGATCGCCATCGCCAGCGTCGTGATCCCGGCGCTGTGGGGCATCCTCTCGCCTATCCTGGTCATCATTGGCGTGGCCGTTGGCCTGATCGCCGTTATCACGCTGCTGCGCACCGCGTGGGAATCGGATTTTCTGGGCATTCGCACGGCGCTGACGGATGCGTGGGCCGAGATCCTGCCTGTTCTGGAAACGCTGTGGCAGTGGCTGCAGGTCAACGTGCCGGCGGCGATCGAGACGCTGGTCGCGTTTTGGGAGGAAACGCTGCTGCCAGCGATCGAGGTCGTGTGGGCGTTTATCGTCGAAAACGTGATCCCGATCATGGAGGCGCTGGGCGAGGTGATCGGGGCGACGCTGGTCCTGGCCGGGACCGCGCTGGCCGGGCTGTGGCAGAATGTACTGCTGCCGGCGCTGCAGACGGCTGGGAACTGGATCCGCGATACGCTGGGGCCGATCCTGGAGAGTTTCCTCGGCTGGCTAAACAACGTCACCGGCGGGCTGGATGGGGTCAAATCGGCGCTGAGCAGCGTGAAGGACTGGCTGGGCAAGGTGGCGGATAAAATCAGCAGCATTCACCTGCCCGACTGGCTGACGCCGGGGTCCCCGACGCCCTTTGAGATCGGGCTGCTGGGCATCGGCGACGCGGCGCGGCGGCTGGCGCGGGTCGAATTCCCGGCGATGGCGGCCTCGCTCAGCGTGCCTCAGTTCGCGGCGGCGGGGATGGGCGCGGGCGAGATGGTAGCCACGCCGCGCGGCGGCCCTGGGGGCGGCTACCAGATCACCAATGTATTCGAGGCAAACAGCGTGCGCAGCGAGGAGGACATTTACCGGTTGAACGAGGAAATGGACCGCAGCATGGCGTTGCGTGGGCTGCAGAGGAATATCGGCTGATGGCAGAGGTACTGACGATCGGCGGCGTGGACCGCACGTCACTGATCTGGGGCGACACGCTCAAGATCGAACAGGTGGCGGGCGAGTTTTCCGCCGTATGCTCGTTCAAATTGAACGATGTGGACGCGACGCTGGCCATCGCGACCCGCGACGCGGTGACCGTGACCGAAAACGGGACGACGCTGTTTGCCGGGGAGGTCGTCGACATTGACACCGACCTGATCGACCTGGCGCTGGACGGGCGGCGGCTGACCGTGCTCTGCCAGGATTACCAGATCCTGGTCGAGGAGGCGGTGATCGACGGCGAGGAATCGTACAGCGCGCAGTCTGACGAGGCGATCATTGGCGATCTATTTGCCTCGTACCGTGCCGACATCGACGCGACCACGTACGTGGCCACGCTTAACGCGAGCATGGACCTGACGGTCGCCGACGTCACGCTGCGCGAGGCGTTGGCCGAGATCTGCGGGCGCACCGGCGGGCGGTGGTACGTCGACGAAAGCAAAAACCTGCACTATTTCGACGCCGAGAGCAACGTGGCCGCGTGGTTCCTGAGCGATACGCCGGACAATTCGACCTCTTTTCCCTACCAGAACATTGCGCTGCGACTGAAAGCCACGACGATCGTCAATCGGGTGCTAATTGTGGGGACCAACGTGCGCGAGTGGCGGGAGGACGCCGCGAGCATCGCCGCCTATGGCACGCGGCCGGCGGTGGTCGTCGACACGGCGATCGTGGACGCGACGGCGGCCAACGAGCGCGGCGACGCGATCCTGGCCCGCCACGCTTATCCTCACACGTCCTATTCCGTGACCACGCGGAAAGAGGGCCTGCGCGCGGGGATGGACGTGCGGCTGGTCTGCGGCGCGTGGTCGCTCGACGATACACTGACCGTGGAGCGGTTGACCATCCGCTGGCGCGGCAACGTGCGATTCTACGAACTCGAGATCGGCGAGGGGGTGGCCACGGCGTTGACCACCGGCCGATCGTGGATGGATCGCCTCTCCCAGGTCGAGGCCGGCGTGGGCACGATCAACGACGATGTGTTCGACGTCGACGGGCCGGCGACGCCGGACCTGCAGATCGCCAACCTCAGCACGGGCGTGACGATCAACAACGACGGCACGCAGATGGTATATGTGATCGTGACCTGGGGGTCGGTGGCGGACGCGGACCTGGACCAATACGAGATCCAGATCAGCACGGCGGCGGATTTCTCGGCCAACGTGCAGACGCGCCTCCATCCCAAGGACGGGGACCGGTCGGAGCGGTGGGACGGCCTGCAGGGAAATACGACCTACTATGTCCGCGTGCGCGCGCTCGACTGGGTGGGCAACCCGTCCTCCTGGAGCACGGTGCGCAGTATCACCAGTTCGGCGGACAGCGCGGCCCCGGCGCAGGTCACCGGCCTGGTCGCGGCGGGCGCGCGCTCGATCATCGGCCTGGACTGGGATGACAACAGCGAGGCAGACCGGGCGGCCTACGAGGTGCAGCGCGACGATGACGCGGCCGGCAGCCCCTCCGGCAGCCCGGCGACGATCGCCGTGGTGCGGACGAGCCACTATATCGACGAGGGATTTTCCGAGGCGGATATTCAGGCCAGCACGCGGTACCACTATCGCGTGCGCTGCGTGGATACGTCCGGCAACGAAGGCGACTGGTCCTCGTGGGCGGACGACACGCTAGACCCGTTCGGATCGGATTCACTCGCCGCGCTCTCCATTATTGCCGGGAAAATTGCGGCCGGCGCGGTAGAGACGGACAAATTGGACGCGCTCGCCGTGACCACGGACAAGATCGATGCCGGCGCGGTGACGGCGACGAAACTCGACGTCGTGGTGGGCGGGTACAACCTGCTGATCAACAGCGGCTTTAACGACGACGATGACGGGGACGGGGTGCCGGACGAGTGGTCCGAGTCAACCACGATCACCAACCACGCAAACTCGCTGGATGCCACCGACAAAGTGGTTGGGGCATCCTCGTTCAAACTGGTGGTTTCTGCCGGCGACACGAGTGGCGACGATTACTGGCTGTACCAGGACAATCCGTTGGCAGGCATCCCCCTGGCGGTGGGCGACCGATATTGTTTCAGCGCCTATATCAAGGCGGGCTCGCTCAGCGATCTCCGGGTGAGATTCTACATCGACTGGCGGGACGCTGTCCCCGCTGTCGTGCAGACGGACACGTCCGATTACATCACGAGCGACCAGGGATGGACCAGGGCCTATATCACCGGCACCGTGCCTGCCGGTGCAGTCGAGGCTCGGGTGCATTTACACGTCGAGCTGACGGCCAACAACGGGACAGGAACGGTCCACGCGGATGCGTTCAAACTGGAACGAGGGGACGTGCCGACCTCCTGGACGACGGGCCTGATCGGGCACGTGACGATCGACAGCAACCGGGTGCAGGTCACAGACGCCAACGCCAAGGTGTGGCTCGGGAAACGCGGGGCCACGCTGGGGTTGTTCGGGGAGAACTCGAGTGGAACGCTGCAGGTGTACATCGATGCCTCGGATGGCCGGCTGTATGCCGGCGGCGGGGTCGTACACCTGGACGCAAACGGGCTATCATTCGACCAGGGCCTGGGCGCGGCCAATTCTGTGCGCTGGTTGGACGGCAGCACGGTGCTCGGATCCATCCGCGCCGACAACAACATCTACGAGGCCTACCTGTTCCTGCACGCCAACGCAGCAGCGGCAGACGACGAGAGTCACATTGCCATCGTCGCCGATGCGACACCATTTATCCAACTCAGCGTCGGCGCCGCATTTGGGGGTACCGAGGGAATTATCAGTCTGTACCAAACGTATGTCAGGACCAATGTGTCCGTGCTCACTACGCAGGACGTGTCGATCGGAGACGGTATCAGTGCGCCGGCGACCGAGGCCGGGTTCGCCAGGTTATACGTGGATTCGGCTGATGGGGATCTGAAAGTGAAATTCGGCGACGGAACGGTCAAAACGCTGGCCACAGACACGTAGGAGGAGTGATGACTCACATTCTGACGATCATTGTCGAGCCGGGAGAACGCACCAGTGTGCACTATTTCGCCAGCGACGGGATCACGCCTGCGGCGGCCATCAACGCGCTGCAGGCCGTGGAGGGCAAATTGCAGCAGGAGGCGCTCGAGGCGGAGGTACAGCGGCGGGTACAGGCAGCC
>Ga0180434_10002829_pt1 | contig 22564 bp, 30 predicted proteins | sample SS_ome_7_FD_132453 | JGI IMG/M metagenome (GOLD analysis project Ga0180434, IMG submission 132453) | Hypersaline lake sediment archaeal communities from the Salton Sea, California, USA - SS_1_D_2 metaG | ecosystem: Environmental > Aquatic > Non-marine Saline and Alkaline > Hypersaline >...
AAGCACATTCAACAGGTACAGGGTAAGAAGGCATGATGTTGTTTACGGAGAATCAGAAGCCGTAGGTGAAGATGAAGCAGGAAGAGCTATTGAAAACGCAAAGAAATTCGTTTCAGAGATTAAGGAAAAGATAAAATAACAATTCCCTTTTTATCTGTTAAACTCGTAAAGCGTTTCATGAAACTCCGCAAAATGACGAGGAAAGACCTGAAGCCCCTTGCGAAGATGGATGCGCGGGAATACAAGCACACTACTGAAAAACAGTCATTAAAGGTATTCAGCCATCTTTTCAAAAACAAAGTACCCGGAGCATGCCTGGTTGCGGAAGAAGACGGAGAGGTAATCGGCTATCTGTTTGCGGAAAAGAAGACAACTTTCATCAAAGACACTGCAGGAATACAAACAATATGGGTAACCAAAAAGCGGAGAGGCAGGGGAGTAGGCACTGCTCTTATCAAGGAATGCCTGAAAGCAATGAGAAAATACGGAATAAAGAGCGTTTCGTTAACCGCAAGAGAAGGCAATAAAAGAGCGCTTTCATTGTATAAAAAATTCAGATTCGAGCCTTTCAGGGTAATATACTACAGGAGATTGTAACTCGTAAATCGCTTTTTGTTTTTGAGATTCAATAGGCATCGTCATGGTGGGAGAAGCCGGCCAAAGTAACGATCTTTTCCTCTTCATTCAATTCATATATCAGGACAAAGGATTTCAGAACATGTACTCTTCTCCTGTTCTGCAGTGGTTTCCTTAAAGGTTTGAAATGCCGGGGATTTTCAAGAACCTGTTTTATCTTCTTATGAAGCGCTTCCCTGAGAACATTATTCTTACTGCATAATGAATCGATTTCTTTTTTGCACGAGGGGAGGACTTCAAGGCTGTAAGGCATCTAATCACTCGAACAGTTCGTCTATGTTTTTTACCTTGCGCGCCTTTTCCCTGCTTCTTTTCTGGATTTCCTTCACATAGCTGAGTTTCATTTCCTTCTCGTCAACAGGATGCCAGTCGTTATCGTCCATCCATTTCCAGTCTTCATCGGTGAACGGCTCCTTCTCTAGGTATTTCTTCAGGAGCTGGAGCTTTTTCATTTCCTTGAGCTTCTCGATTATTGCTTTTCTCGCTACCTCGCTCCATCTGACCTCGTCGTAATTATCCATTTCCTCCTTAACATTTTCCGGGATGTATAACGTTACATTGCTCATACAAATATTTATGTGGATACACATATTTAAATGTATCTTTTGGGTAAGCTTTTCAGTATGCGCAGTAATACTGGTTTACATGATTTCATACTATGTGTTATTGAGGAGGTATTAGGGTGATTTTTCAATAAGCGTCCTTACTTTTTTCCTTATTCTTTCAGGGCATCTCATAAGGTATCTGTCTAACTTTTTCCTGTCCATTCTGCTCCTGATCTCTTCCAGGACATCTTCGCTTAAAGGCTCCCTGAAATAAACAAAATCTATCAATGTTTTTTCAACATCCGAAACCTGTATCCAGTAGTCGAAGTACTTAATGCTGTCAAAACCGAAAAACATGCTCCTGTCTATCCTTCTCACCAGTACCTTCCCCCCAAGAATTTCTCTAATGCCGGTTCTCACTTTCAGGGGGGTTATTATTACGGTATTTGTTTCCTGCTCCCAAAGGTTCAATATCGAAAGCGCATTCTGAAGGCCATGGTAGGACGGATAAAAGGCAAACCCCGCAAGCATTGGGTCATCTCCGAAAGTATAAACTCCTTTTTTTATCTTCCTTACCCTTCCGCTGCGTAAAAGATTCGTGATAAACAGATAAACATAGCCTCTGCTCGCCCCCTGCTTCAGAAGAAACAGCCGGACATCCCTGGAAGTGAACACCGGGTTGTCTGAAAAATGCTCAAGGAATTTCTTCATGTATTTCATTTGAACCTCCTCCTCAAAGCCTCCACAATGCCTTTGAAAGAAGGCGCAACCCCTGAATAGACCAGCACCTTCAGGTTTTCCTCATCGACCGGCGGCTCTATCTTTGAAAGAAATTCTGAAATTCCGGGAACTGGCTTTTCAACATAGCCGCTGAGATGATAGATGTCATATATGTCCCTTATGAACCTTCTGCCTTCGTATGCCTTCATTTTTTCGGATATCAGGGTTTCCGGGGAGAGGGTATATACATCGATATACGTTCCGTCAGCCTTTTCATATTTTCCAAGGACCTTTTCCGGCGGTTTCATCAGCGATAGTTCGAGCCTCACTTCAACCGTTCCGTCCGATATCTTGGAGAACACCACGTTAGGGGCTTTTTTGTACTTGAGCAGGCTAAGATCTCTGCTGCCCAGCTCCTCCCTGAGTTTTTTCTCGAAATCTTCTTCGGGTTCTGCATAAAAATCCAGGTCTTCGGAGAACCTGCTTCCGTCATAGCATCTCCATATGGCAGTCCCTCCGTGGAAAACAGGCTCGTGATCTGTGCAAAGGGAATAGAAAATCTCGATTATCTCGTCCTGCAGTATGGCAACTTCTGCGTGCGCCCTTTTCTTAAGTTTCTTCGCAAGCGGTATCTTCATATGTATATTAAATGAACCAAACATATAAAAAAGTATATGTTATGTTAATTCATACTATGTGCTGTTGAGGAGGTATCAGGAATCTAAACACATTCAAGATTGCATTCAGTCATGGTTTTGTTTTCATTCATGCACTCCCTGAAACAGGACACGCAGTCATAGAATCTCGGATCTACGGTGGTTTTGCATTCACCGCCTTCCGTACTGCAGCCTACATAAACCAGGCACGCATCTCCAGCCCGGTATTCCAGTGTACAAAGTTGCGTTTCTTCTGAACATGAAGGCGGATTGGCAGTATAATCATATTCCAAATTGACATGGCACGGGGGATAACAGTCCTTCGGATATAAGGGCTGCTGTTGTGTGCATCCTGCCAGAAGGACAAATAACACACCCATAAAAGGAACAAATTTTTTCATTATCATCACCAATTGTTTTTTTCTATATTCAAAAATAAGAAAATTTTGTTTTTGTTAGGTAAAAGGCTTACAATCTAATTTTTATTCGTTCAATTCAACGCCTGTCAAGCAGAAGAGAGAATGTCTTTTCCAGTACTGCCTGCCTCCTGGGAATCTGCCGCTGTATGAGCAGTTCAAGGTCCCTGCGGCTGTCCTTTAGTTTTTCAACTGCAATTATCCCGGTATCGTCATAATCTGAAATTGCGGCAGTTCTTCTGAGCAGGATAGAAAGCTTTGGTTGTTTTTCCATCATCAGCTCCATCTTTTCAATTGAAGCCATTCTTGTCTGTTTCTTGTCTGAATATGCAGCTATGAAAATTAGGCTGTCCTTGGTATACTTTGATTTATCATTTTCAGAAGTGAATACAAATATGTCTGCCAGTTTGTTGGCTGCCCTGGCCTTCATGCTTTTGTAAGGAGACTGGTATATCATCTGGATTAAATCATATGCGCATTCAGCTGTTGATAGTTTTTGAATTGACTCCAGCCTGGTCTCCTTTTTATGGGAGAACGCGGCTTTGTTGAATATCTTTTTGCGGTCTTCTGCACGCATTTTATTTTTTACAGCCTTCCTTTTCATCGGCACACCTTTTTTAGGTATCGTGTGGACAAATATTTATAAAAATGTGTAAGCAGATTGAAGCTGTTTCTTTTTATTTCACAGAATGGAGATTATTGTTTAATTGGATAAAGAAGCGCATTTTTGCAATCGTTAAACCATCTACCAGGATTTTAAATCTTCTCTGGATGAACTGGAATAATGGCAAAAAAGCAGGCAAAACCAAAGAAGAAACCGTCCCTGAAACTGGCGCTGTATTACATAGCCGCAGTCCTCATAATCAGCTGGATAGTGCAGTATTTCATATTCACCGGGCAGGTTCCAGTGCAATACGCATCCGCCTACATGTACGTGCCCGCAATACTCGCCGTAATATTCTATTTCCTGCAGAAAGACGCCATCGATGTGCAGATAAAACAATTCATGAATCCTATCTCATGGAAAACATTGGCATTCGCAATCTTCTTCCCGTTCGTGCTTGCAATACTGATAGGAGCTTTCGGGGCAATCGTCGGATTCGGACAGTTCAATCCGGACGTGCTGATAGAAAAGCTCCAGCTTCCTTTCATAATAACGTTCCTCGGCCTGATAGCCGCAATGATACTTCCGGTGCTCGGGGAGGAATACGGATGGAGGGGGTATCTGCTCCCGACATTAACGCCCAGAATGGGAAAAATCTATGCGACGCTGCTGGTCGGAATAACGTGGGGCCTCTGGCACATACCCTCATACTATCTTGCATACAGCATGGCAGGAGTGGGAGACCCGTTGGTTCTTACGGCGCTCGGGGTGCTGTTCGGCATAGTATTTGCATTCCCCTTCTCATACTGCTATTATCTCAACAGGAACGTAATACCATGCATAATCATGCACGCAATCTGGGATGTGACGATGATTTCTGTTGCATTCACGAGCCCTGCGGTTCCGGGAATGGCCGAATCTGTGCCCGGAATAGTCACGATGTACTGGCCGTACGTGCTTCTCTCCATGCTCATCGTGGGAACGGCAATTGCGCTGGTTTTCGCGAGGGAGTTCAGGAAGATGAAGAACTAGTTCTTTTATAAACTCTTAACCTAATTAGAGGATGTTAATCATGTCTGCTATTGAAACCTCTAAAATAACCAAGAGATTCAACTCTCTCGTTGCTGTGAACGAGGTAACGCTTAATGTGAAGCAAGGCGAGATATTCGGGTTATTGGGGCCTAACGGAGCAGGCAAGACTACTTTGATATCAATGCTTGTTACAATGAGAAGGCCCAGCTCAGGAAGTGCTGCGGTGAATGGATTCGATGTTTCCAAACAGGCGGACGAAGTAAGAAAGAGCATAGGCATCGTGTTCCAGGACCCGAGCGTAGATGACGAGCTTACCGCATATGAAAATCTTGACATCCATGCCGCTATGTACGGAATTCCCTCGAAAGAGAGGAAGAAAAGGATAACCGAAGTAATGAAGATGGTAGAGCTGGAAAACAGGATGGACGACCAGGTTAAGACTTTTTCAGGAGGAATGAGGAGAAGGCTGGAGATAGCAAGAGGATTGATTCATTATCCCAAGGTATTGTTCCTGGATGAACCTACTTTGGGATTGGACCCGCAGACAAGGAAGCACATCTGGGAGTACGTGAAGAAACTGAAGAAGGAGAAGGGGATTACTATTCTGCTTACCACCCATTACATGGATGAAGCGGATTTATTGTGCGACAGGATTGCAATCATAGACCATGGAAAGATAATAGCACTTGATACCGGGGAGGCGCTGAAGAATTCATTAGGAGGGGATACGATTGTTGTTGATACTCCGTGCGCTGGAAAGCTTGAGAAAGCACTGAAAGATAAAAAATGGGTGAAGAAATCCGCGTGCCATAACGGGAAGCTTACTCTTGAAGTGGAGAATGGAGAGAAGAAGATACCTGAACTGATGAATATTGCGGAGAAAAATAAGGCAGATGTGAAATCGGTTAGTCTTAGGAAACCTACTTTGGATGATGTTTTCCTGAGCTATACCGGAAGGACAATAAGGGAAGAGAATGCAAGTTCAAAGGACCGCATGAGGCGGATGGGCAAGGCCTGGGGGAGAAAATGAGCGAGCTTACGGCGATCTATTTCATGTGGAAAAGGGAAATGATCCGTTTCTTCAGGTCCAAGAGCAGGGTTGTCGGGAGCTTGGGGATGCCCGTGTTCATGCTTGCCATTTTGGGGACAGGACTTAATGCTGCAATCAACATTCCCGGAATGGAGGGAAATTACATAACATTCATTACACCTGGAATCCTTTCTATGGTATTGTTGTTTGCTTCGGTATTTGCAGGAGTTATTGTAATTGTCGACAGGCAGTTCGGATTTTTGAAGGAAACTTTGGTTGCACCGGTAAGCAGGACAAGTATTGTTATAGGAAAGGCTTTGGGCGGGGCCACTGCAGCCGTAATGCAGGGAATTATTATTCTCGGAATAGCAGTTCTTCTGGGTGTTAATATAGCACTGGGAAATCTTCTTCTCGCACTGTTGGTTATGCTCCTGATATCTTTCGGCTTCGTTGCATTGGGGATTGCGATTGCTTCGGTGATGGAGGATATGCACGGGTTCCAATTGATAATGAATTTCATGATAATGCCGATGTTCTTCCTTTCAGGGGCATTGTTCCCCCTGGATACTGCTCCGGACATCATAAGGTATGTTTCTTATATTGACCCACTGACATATGCGGTTGAATCATTGAGATACCTGCTTATCGGGGCTTCTGAAATGGCCCTTGCGGTTAGCATCGGGATTCTTGTCCTGTTTTCAGCGATATGCACTTTTGCAGCTGCTTATCTTTTCGGAAGGATTGAGAGTTAGGATTTTAAACGCTTTTTGTTATATATTATCACATGGGAGGGAGACAAAAGAAGAAAGATAGTGCTAGTCCTAGTGTAATTAAGAAAGAGATTAGTGTAAGGGAACCAAAATCAGAATTATGGAGAAAACTTAAGTCGAAAGACGAGGAAGAGAAAAAGTTACGTGCAGATCTTATGACTGCGTTTAGAGGAGAAGACAATGAAAAGGCAATTAGGATACTAAACATGGAACGTAGCGCTGAAGCTCTGGAAAAATCGTGGGGAGACGTATCAAAAAACGCAATAACCAAGGGATGCATTGAGGTAGTAGAAACATTACTTGCAAAAAAAGTTCTGGAAGTTAATGATGTTTTGGATAGACATAATAGGACACCTCTTATGTATGCCATTATTTGCGAAAGACCTGACATAGTTGAATTATTGCTGGAGAACGGAGCAAAAGAAACAATCAATTGGAGAGATAAGAGTGGAAAAACTGCACTTGATATAGCTTCTTCAAACTCACTAATACCAAATGACAGAGTCATGAATATGCTAATTGAAAATGGAGCTCGGACAGGTGTTGAAGGACCAAAAAGTATATTAGATATGCTTTCAGACGAAGAGCTTGATGATATTATAAAAAAAATAATGGAATCGGATGTAGAGACACCAAGTACTGAGGAAGCTATGGCAGTATTATCAACAAAAGAGGGAGTTGCCTTAGCATACAAAAAAAATAAAGAACGAGAGCTCAAATTAGGTGAAGAAATTGAAGCAATGAAGGTTAGATTTGCAGAAAAGATGGAAGACGAATCAAATAAGATAATAAAAAGAACAGATGAAAACTCCAATAGAATAATAAAAGAAATCAAAAAGAAACCGCCAATCGGAGATAGAATATTGAAATTTATGCTGCGAGCAATAGCAAGCAGTATTATCGGATTGGGGGTCAGTAGCGGTGTTTCGGAAATTAAAGAACCTCCTGTAAAAGAGAAAATCGTTATCCCGGAAGATGCTCATACTGAACCTGATGTAGCAGATATAACTGAAATTATCGAAGAAACCGTTGAAAACTGATTTTGAAAAGTTGATTTGACTATAATCGTTTCTCCCACCGTGGATTGAACAACTTTTTTAAACGATTAAGCAGAAAACAAATCATGAAAAGGCTTATTGTAATGTTTATCCTGGGTTCGTTTCTGTTCGCAGGGTGCACCGACCAGCTGAAGGAGGAATTGGGCGGTGTGGATGTTCCCCAGATTAATGAGAAATACTGCACCGAAGACGACGACTGTGCATGCGGGATACACAAGTACAGGGAGGAATGCTTTTACGGAAACAAGAAATACGTTGACATGACCAAGAACTGTCCCGATTTCTGCGATGGAGTTGCAGGAGATTTGGAATTAAGATGCATTGAATTCGAGTGCACGCAGGTACATGTTGAGAAATAAATTATTTCTTTTTCTCAGACAAGCGGCCTATCCAGATTGTTGCCACCACTGCTATTATCGTTACTACTACTGCATAGACGAGCATCGGGCCGACTCCTTCAGCGGTTCCGAAAACTTCTATGAAGACCTGCTTTATGGCATCATTCCATGCAAGTGCTGCAATCAGTCCGAAGGCAGTAGTTATCAGGATGGCCAGTTTTTCTATTACTTCTTTTTTCATGAATACACCGTAAACGAATTCGGAGAGTAGATTTTAAACAGGATAAGGCTTTATAAACGCTTTTTGTTATATATTATCACATGGGAAGGAGCAGAAAACTTGAGCGGGCTCTATGGACAGGATTAGCTGTTACTGCTTTTGCTGCCGGAATTGCCGGAGGGCCAACGATAAAGGATACGTCAGGGAAATTCGGGAAATGGTTCGAGAAAACAAAGACCGAGAGTATAGAACATGTCGTTGAAAAGGCCAGAGAGGTAAAACCAAAATTAAAACCTCCGGAAAAAACCGAAAAATCTTCTGAAAAGGAAGAAGTAAGTGTGCCTGATGAAGAAGAAATAGAGATACTTGAAAAGAAGAATAAAGAATATGCCGGGGAAGTTCCGGAATATTACAGGTATGAGGTGAAAACCACTCTTACTTATCTGGATTCGAAAGAGGCTGATGATGAGGCAAAGGAGAATTGCATTGAAGCATATTTGTTTGTAATAGAAAATCTTAATGATTATGATTCGGATGAACAGATGAATATTTTACATAAAATGTTAAGAACGCTTGAGCCCGAAGAGATAGAACTTGAGCTTGCGAAAAGCTATGTAAAGCTCTGCGAAAATATTAATGAAGCTGTAATAAAAAAATACGATGGTGATTCTAAACTCTGCTCATTTTTCGGAATAGGCAGACTAAAAATTCTCGCAGATAAAGGAAAATTGAATTACATAACAATGGAGGAGATGCGGTTTGTTATGGAATTATCTGAAGATAAAAGTTATGCATATGATTCCGTTAGAAGATTTATTACAGCAAATGACCAATTCCAAACAGACCAGCTTAATGCGGAATTCGTTAATAATTTTGCAGCTGCATTGAACAAGATAGAAAGAGACAGGGTGGACTATTACGAACTGCATATGCTGGCATTCATATTCGGCGTTTCCCTTCTTAATCCTGAACTGGGAATGTCAAGCATAGACGAGGATTACGTTGAAAGAATTGAGGATATGCTTTTTTACATACATAATAATACGAAAAACAGCGAAAGGGAGGTAGTAATAAACGCTTACAAGCACATTGTGAGGGGGCCCGGCTCGGGAGTTTCGCCAAGCCATGTTGAAGCTGGGGGAGAGATAGCGGAATCGCTCGGATTTTATGATTTTGAAAGTGCATTCAATTTCGGATATGCGTTGAATACAATAGGGGAAGACAAAATCATGGAGCTTTACGAAGAGTACAATATAACTTATTTTGCAAGATATGACAAGGAGATTCTGGAAGAACTCTGCAATGCTATGGATCCCGAATACAAAAAGGACAGGCCGGTTGCTCTTGCAGTATACAACAAAAACGACTGGAACGGGGCATTTTACCAGGACAGGAAAAAGCATGGGGGCCTGAAGAATACCTACAAGGTAATAGTGTATGAAGTTGAAAACGAATACGAATTCAGGAATGCAATAAGGGAAACATACAAAAAGCATGGAAAAATAGACGTCTTTTCGATAAACGGGCATGGAGAACCGGAGGAAATCAACATGGGAGAAGGTAACGGAGAGTATTACTCCATAGACATGGGCGACAGGGTGGAGATGGAGCACATGAAATACATGTTTGTGGAAAATCCTAAAATAATTCTCAATTCATGCTCTACAGGAAAGAAGATAGACGGGATAGGGGCGATGCTGTCTGATGTCTTCGATGCAACCCTATGGGCTCCGGAAAGGCCTTCTGGCGGGATAGGACAGACTTATAATTTTGATGAAGAGGGAATTCTTAGATCAATAGATTATGTAGACTCCAACTGCAAGAAATTCGTTGACGGGGAAGTTGAATATATTGACAAGGCTACGCTGGAAAAATACCAGTAGAATGACTGAGTTAACACTGGAAAAAGGAAAAAATAAAAAAAATAAAATCGGAAAAAATTTAGGAAAATTATACTTTCTCTACCTGTTCTGCTTTCGGGCCCCTGTCTCCCTGGACCACTTCGAACTTCACCTTGTCTCCTTCTGCTATTTTTGTTCCTTCCTTAAGTCCGCTTACGTGGACAAAGTACTCATTTCCATCATCGCCGGTTATAAAACCGAAACCTTTCACTTCATTAAAAAACTTTACTGTTCCTTCAGTCATTTTCTACACCTTTAAGAGAATAACATATAACATGCAACATATTAGAAGCTTTGCATTAGATCCTGTCTTCAAACCTCGTCTTTCCGCTCTCAGGCACCTCTGTGGTCTCTTTCTCCACCTTGACCAGATTTTCTTTAAATTCCTCCATTTTGGTCTCGGACAGAAGACTCCAGACGACCTCTTTTGCGTCCTCAGGGCTTTTCCTGATTTTTTCCATGTCTTCCCCGCGTATGGCCTTATTGTCCCCCCGTCCTTTTATCGAAAATCCGCATAGATGCCATAATTCGTCTATCTTTTTATCGGGAAGCGCCCTGACCCTTTCGGTAAATTCCCCAAGCTCTTCTTCGGTTAGCTTTTCCCCGAATTCGTTTTTGCGTTCTGTCATGAATGTAATAATCAGGAAAACATATAAAAACAATAAACCAGTAATCCCCGCATGGACGACCGCAGGACCCAGGCCGGATTGAACCTCTTGGTAATACTTCTTTTCGCAGTTATACTGCTGCTTATTGTACTCCCTGAAGAAGTGGGAATGCTGCAGGATTTTACGGGGGAATTCATCGGGCCCTATGGAAATGAATACGGAATAGACGAAAATATGCAGGATATTATTGCGGATTATTCGGTTTATCTCTGTCCGCCGATACTGATAATAATACTGATGGTTGCATGGGTTCTTTTCAGCGGCGGTAAAAATGACTGAAAAAATTTCATATTTCGAATTCCAGGCTGAAATCGGCGCTACGAAGCATATAGGCGGGATAGAGGCCACCGACAGACTTGCGGAATTGTGCAGAATAAAAAAAGAGAGCCGTGTTCTGGAAGTAGGATGCGGGGTTGGGCTTACTTCTGCCTATCTTGCGGATAAATTCGGATGTAGGGTTACGGGAATAGATATTTCCAGGGGAATGATTGAAAAAGCAAAAGAAACTGCCGGGAATGAAGGTGTTTACGATAAGACGGAATTCATGGTTGCCGATGCGCAGGAGCTTCCTTTTGAAAACGAAAGCTTCGACGCGGTAATACTTGAATCGGTTATGGCATTCATACCCGACAGGAAAAAGGCAATGAAGGAATTCATCAGAGTGCTCAGGCCCGGAGGGTACGTAGGAATTACCGAGGCTGCGTGGATAAAAGAGCCGCCGGAAGAATACAAAAAGAAAATGAATGAATTCGTTGAGGGCAATATTCTGGACCCCGAAGGGTGGAAAAGTCTATTCATGGACGCGGGGCTGGAGGACATAACTGCGGAAACACACGAAATTGACATGAAGGCCGAGTTATGGAACGGGATAAGAAGATGGAGCATCATTGAATATCTCAAAGTGCAGTACAGATTCTGGAAAGGGATTTTCACAAAGCCCACATACAGGAGATTGATAGCGGATTCGCTGAAGCTTCCGCTGGGGATGATAAGGTACTGGGGTTATGGAGTTTACAGCGGAAGGAAAAAAAGCTAGCAGGTCCTGATTCCCTGCTTCTGGTGGTATTTCTGATGATATTCCTCGGCCTTGTAGAATTCTGCTACAGGAACTATTTCGGTTGCAATCGGCTTGTCATGTTTTTTTGATTCTTTTTCCTTTGAATTTTCCGCAAGCTCCTTCTGCTTTTCATCATGGTAGAAAATCACCGAGCGGTACTGGGAGCCGGTGTCAGGGCCCTGCCTGTTCACATGGGTGGGATCGTGTATGCTCCAGAAAACTTCGAGCAGCTTTTCGTATGAAACTTCTTCCTGGTCGAATTTCAGCTGAACTACTTCCGCATGTCCTGTCTTGTCCGTGCATACCTCTTCGTAGGTGGGATTTTCCTTTGTTCCGCCCATGAATCCCACTGCGGTTTCCTTCACTCCGTCCAGCTTCATGAATGCGTCTTCAACGCCCCAGAAGCATCCTGCTCCGAAAGTTGCCGTTTCCAATTTCATGAGAATAATGGGAACCGATTGTTTTTGAATTTAGCGGCATTCTTACAACTCAGAGTGCTGAGCGCAGCGGGGTTGGGGTTTTTAAATAGTTATAAGTAATATATTGTTATGGTTTTAAAACAGAGCGAACGTAGTGTGCGACCAGAGAGCGTTCAGAGAGTAAAAACAGCAGGATATTTACTTAAGGCAAAAGACATTATGGAAAAACTCAGAATCTCTTCTTCAGACGAACAGAAGGAAATGCTGCTCTCAACGGGACACGCAGTAATCGAATCGCAGGGTTTATGGCCTACTTCAGCATTCGTATCCGCATTTCATACGTCAAAGAAGCAGATTCCCATGCAGAGAATCAGGGAGTGGGCAGGAGAACTGGAAAAACCATCCGATGTTTTTGCACTTTCACTTGTCTGCCCTGAGATAATAGATGATGAAATCAGAAGAATAACAACCAGGGAGAATGTTGGTAAACTGCCGGGAAATAATGCATGGTCCGATCCTTTTGATACTGCAAGGTTCATAGCCTCTTATTTCGGAGGAGCGGATAAGCCGTGGAATTCCGGTGACTCCAGTAAGCTGGCGGACATCATATTCAATATACTCAATGATTCCTTTGAACGGATAAAAGAAAGGAAAGGCTGCCGTGACCTGTATGAAAAATATGCAGTTGAATACGGAGGTGCAAACGGGGCTTTTTCCGGTGCTGTCCATGTGGTCGGCGCTCTCATGCCTGCTGAAAGCCTCAGACTCAGTTTTGATCTGCCTAAGGATGGTATAAGAGAGAGGATTAAGAGGATTTCAGATTTTCTTGGGAATTTGGTTTCCAGAAGATATCATGTATCTGCAAAATTCAACTCCAGCGACCTTATGCCTGCCAATTCCAGCACACGCCAGATTCTTATGTACGTGCCTACGTTGTCCCTGCCTTTTGTATTGAATACTGCTGAACGTTCAGGTCTTTTTGACGGTGAAATAAGAAGGGATGTAGAACTGGATAACATAGGAAAAATGAATAGTTGTATTCTTCTGCCTGATTATGCGGTTCTGAGAACTACCGGGGAGGCTGCACTTTCCAGTAACGAATCACTGGTTCAGAGAATTGAGGCTATTCACTGGATAGACAGACTCGGGATAAACCATCGGTTCATATCCTGAAAAGGGAATTGACTCATATTTATAAACGCTTTTTATTATACATTATAACATGCAGGAAAAGAAAAAGGCCAGTGAAAAAACTACTGAAATAATTCCAAAAAAGCAGAGCGGACCAGCCCCTAAAAGGAGGAAATTATCTGGTTTCAGCATATTCTTCATGGCAAGCGCAACGGTTCTCGCTACTGCCGGAGCGGTAGGCACTGCAAAAAGCATTGCAGACGTTCCGAAAAACATAGAACTGGACAAGAGCATATTGATCTATAATCAAAATCATGACGATGCCGGCGAAGAAGATGAAATGGAAAAATTCAGGGGAATGGACCAGAAAGAGCTGGGTAAGGCCCTGCTCAATGCAGCCGGAGACGGAAACGGGAAAGAGGTTGAACTGCTTATACGTATCGGAGCTGACATGGAGGTGAAAACCAGCATGGGATGGACGCCCCTGATGATGGCATCGCGCAGCATCATGAGCGACGATGCGGCTCTGATGCTTATTTCAAGCAACGCAAAGGTTGATGAGAAAAACAATGTGGGGATGACAGCGCTTATGATTGCAGCAATGTGCGGGCGCACAACTATCGTAGAAGCCCTTCTGAATGCCGGTGCCGACCCCGAATTAAAGGACAACAGGGGAAGAACCGCATATGACTTTGCAGTGAAATACGGGATGAATAAAACCGTGGAACTGATCACCAATCACGAATAGCCTACCATTTTCCCACGTACTCCTCCTTGAACATCACAGTAAGAAGGTAGAAGAACGTAAGTATCAGAGGACCCACTATTATTCCGATTACCCCGAAATAGGTGATTCCGATTATCAGGCCCACAAGCGATACCAGTGGATGCATCTCGCCTATGTCCTTCTGGACTTTCTGCCTTAAGAGTCCGTCTGCTATGTAGCTGAGGAAAGCACCCCAGAGGATTATTCCTGCTCCGCCGACATAATCCCCCGTAAGAATGAGGTAAAGACCTACGGGTATCCACAATATCTGTATTCCTATTATGGGGATGAATGCAAGAATAGTTCCTACAATAAGCCAGAGTATGAAGTTTGTGAATCCCACGATATAAAGGCCTATGGCAAGCAGCAGGCCGAGGCCGAGTGAAGCAGCACCGTTTCCTATGAAAGTAATCTTTATGACGTTCACGAATTCCGTCATCAATTTCCTGGAATTCTTTTCACTGAAAGGAATCGTTTTCCTTATCATTCCCGAAACTTTCTCATGCTCGGTAAGCGCAAAATAGAGTATAAGATAGAGTATTACGAGATTCAGGGCAATCGCAACAACGTCGCTTATTGCAAACATAAGTATCCCGAAGGCAATGCCCGCTATGTCCGCTGCATGCGAGGTAATGAAATTCATGAGCTGGGCCGCATCGGAATGTATCGTTGACAGCAGCTCATTAAGACTGCCGAGGATCGTGGGAAGCTCGCTGAGAATAACGGCAACCTCGTTTACGAATTCAAAAAGAAGATAGCCCAGAGGGAGTATGACGAATATAAAGGAGATGATTATAACGAAAAATGCTGAAAAGGTCCTGTTGCCGGTTATTTTCAAGGTTTTCAGGTACATAGGTTTCAGAAGAACGTAAAGAAGGGCGGAGCCCGCTATTCCCGCAAGCAGGGGAAGCGATGCATAAAGCAGGAAAAGCGCCATAAGAACTATTATCGAAAGTGCAAACCATTTCTTTTCATTAGGGACTTTCATGAATCTGATTCGAATGAAAGATATAAAAATATGCCTCAGTTCCGTCCGCCTTTGACGGAATGTATATGTCTGGTTTGCCTGAAATCATAGGTTTTCCATTCTCCCGGTTCTCCGCTTCTCTCAATGATTATGCCATGACTGGTGCGCTCGGATTCCGAAGAATATTCCAGTCCGGAAGTCACTTTTATCGAAGAGAAGCTTTTTCGCATATCCTCTATAAGTGCAACCGCTTCGCCCCTTCTTTTTATTTCGTTTACTACCGGCGAAGGGTCCATAACACCGAAGGAATGCACCGAGAAATAGTATGTCGAGGGCTGCTCGATATAGCCGTGGCTCGTGACCCTAATAACCCCTGTCCTGTTTTTGGCAAGCATCTGAGGATAGCCGAGAAGCAGGTTCGAGAAATAATGGGGTTTTGCCTTTATGTATGCTGAAAGCGCGGGGTTTGTATTTTCAGGAGTAACATAGGTATTCAGGATATCGGAAAGTATGGGGGCTACCAGTTCAGGGTCGTAAATGCAGAAATTGCCGTTGTGCCTGAATATTTTCAGCCTGGCATGGGCAACCGCTTCTTTCCAGCGGTCGTTTTTAAGAAGTCTTTTCGTAAGGCTTGCAGTGGCTTCGATATTGTCCGGAAGATAAAGCGGCTTTAATCCTAGTGCGGTCAATGCGAAATCAAGGTTGAATGACTCCACCGAAACACCCCTGCTGCGGTCAGGATGCAGCACGGAGGCGGTATCCCTTGAATTCGGCATAAGCCTTATTACCTGATAGGAATGGTCAAAGTATTTGGAGAATCGTTCTCTTGCTTCTGGGAAATTCGCAAGTATTCTTTCCCTGAAAACCGCTTTGCACTTTTCCAGCCTTGCTGCCATGAATATATTGTGTCTAAACGTATTTATAAATGCAACTTACTTCTTTTTTATCGCCTTTCCGAGATTAACCGGTATCAGCATGAGTATCTGGAGTATTGCTATCAGTGAAAGGAATATACCCGAGAATATGAATCCTAGTCCCCCCAGCTGGAATACTTCGAGATATCTTGAATTCACGGAGTCGTCGAATCCTGCGAATACGCCCCAGAACTCCTGGTAGACTGCATTAAGTATCATCATGAACCCTGCAATCCAGAATATGAATGCTACTGCAACGAGCGTTTTCACCTTTTTCTTGCCGTGTTCGGGCCTGTCTTCCATCATAATTATCACTGTTCCTGCTTCTGATGTAAAATATATAAACCGAACTTATGGACGAACCGATGATTTTTAAATTCTTTAATCCGATTTACCTCTCATGAAAAATACGCATGTAGTTGTAGTGGCGATACTTGCAATACTTCTTGTGCTCTCGATTTTCGTAGTTAATTATTACCGGGAGACTGGAAGTCTGCCCTGGGACGGGGAAGTGCAGGAAGAGACTCCTGAGGAAGAAACCGGAGAAGAAGTGCCGGAGGAAACCGGAGAGCCGGCTGCAAATGAAAGCGAAGGTGCTGATATGGGAGAAATAGCCGTTATTGAAACGAACAAAGGAACTATAGAGATAGAACTGGATAGGGAAAACGCCCCTGTTACTGTTGAGAATTTCGTAAATTACGTGAATTCAGGATTCTACGACGGAACGGTATTCCACAGGGTAATACCCAACTTCATGATTCAGGGCGGAGGATTCACTGCGGAAGGAGTGCAGAAGGAAACGAATGCGCCGATAAAGCTTGAATCCGACAACGGGCTGAAGAACCTGCAGGGAACGATAGCAATGGCAAGGACCAATGACCCGGACAGTGCGACTTCGCAGTTCTTCATAAACGTTGTTGACAATCCTGCGCTTGATTATGCATCAGGAAACGACGGATACGCGGTATTCGGAAAAGTAACTTCGGGAATGGAAGTTGTTGATGATATCGCATCCGTGAAGACGACCACTAAGTACGGATACTACGCGGACTGGCCTGTTGAAGAAATTGTAATCGAAAAAGCTTACCTGAAGGAGTGATTCATTGGCAAAGAAATCATGGGTGAAGAAAGCCGACGAATACATGAGCAAAAAGATATATGCAAGCAGGAAAGGATTCATAGGGAGAATACTGAATAATGTTGCGGAAAAAATAGGAGGGATTTCCAGGCTTGCAGTGCTCAATATTTTCCTTACTATGCTTCTCGGGACGATAATTACCATGCCGATTTATCTTAAGTTCGGACTGCATGCTTCGCTTCCTACAATAATAGTTACCGTAGTTCCATGTTTCGTTATAGCATTCACTATAATCGATTACAATTCGGGAAGGCACATGCCCGGAGGAGCGATGAGGCTTCTTCTCATAGGAGCGATATTCTTTTCCTTGCCTTTCAGTATTCTTAGCATTCCACTGCTCCAGGCAATTTCAAGGGAAAAATAGATTATCTGCTTCCCGGCCCGCAGAGATTATGCGGCATTACAAGAGAATCCCGGACTGTTTCTTCAAGAGACCAGCCTTTTCCATTCGGATTAATACTCGGCCTTTTCTTTTCTTTTTCTCTCTTGCTCGGAGGAACCCAGCCTTCTGCCACTGCGATAGGAACTACGTTGTCCCTTACTTCGGTTGCTATGTTTTCTTCCCTGACTGCTGAGGGTATCGGAGGCGGAGGGGCGAATGAGGTTGTAAGTCTTGATACGTCGCTGTCTCTTGAAAGAAGCTTTTCTTCCTTTGCTGTTTCAGTCCTGGGTTTTTTGAAACCTGGCGGCTGGTGGGTCGGCATATCGTCCTGATCAACTTCATCGATAGGTCTGGCGCTCTGTTCAATCAATTTCTGAAAACGCAATGCTTTATTTTCATCCGGGTTCGGGGTATATGTCGGCCTTTCCTGTTCGTCTTTCTCAGGAGCGGGTGGGGGTGTCGACCGTCTGGCTACGACTTTATTATCAGTCTCCAGATCAACTATTTTTCTGCCCCTCTCGGCAACTTCTCCTCCAAAATTAATCTGTATGTGTATTCCTCGTCCTTTCGGCATCACTTTCCTGGGTTTTCGGGGTGTCTTTTCCCTTTCGGGTGGAACAGCCCTGTGTTCGAGGGATATTGCCATTTTGGTCACCATTTGCGCTTATTTCAGCGCGGGGACATGTGATACCACAAATAAGCTTTAAAAACCTATTTACTGCACTTCATAAATTTAAGAAGCCTTTATAAACACAATCAAACACATTAGATTTTTGATGAGGGTGAGCGGAGATATCAAAAGGCAGTCGATTCTTAATGCAAAAAGGGAATCCCTGCGTACGATGCTTAAGGCCAGGGCATGCAATGCAGTAGGCATAGTCGTACACGGAAGAAAATACAAGATAGACGACTTCACGAAAAAAGACCCGGGAGTAGAACACATACGCTCGATAAAAGGAAGCTCTTCCGACTGCATACAGAAAGTCGTGGATGCGGTTCTTGTCGAAGGGGAAAAAACAGGAAGAACAAAGGAAATCATAAACATATTTTTCGACAAACCCGGAGACCATGAAGGGTATCCTTTGTTCGATAAGGGAAAGGAAATGGCTGCTCTGATAAATTCCATAGCAAGCGGGCATCTCAAATTCAGGATGACAAGTACTTTGGTAAACGTGTACATACAGAGCATGAGCGAGAATACGGTTGAGAAAGTCATGAATACGTTCGACAAGGTGAACTGCGTGTGTGACGAATCAGGACTGCAATTCCTTAAGTACATAAACACCCTGGTCAAAAAACAGGAAGAATCCAAAAAGGCAGCCGGATTCTGCGATGCGATTAATTCGACCGCCCTGAATATATGCCTGAAGCAGTTCTCTGGAAACGAAGAACAGCCTGCTCTTGCATCAGAATTCATGAGAAGAATGTGCGAACTCTGTATCATTATCCCAGAAGAAAAGGTTGCCAGGAGAGTGTCGCTTTCGATGTTTGAAATCTACGGAAGCATGCTTGAAAAAAACAAATTGGACACTAAATCTATTGATTTTATTCTTGAATCCGCCAAAAAGACTGCCAAGGAATCCAAAAACGCTGAATATGTGTGTGCTGCGGTTGAAGGCGCAAAAACCATTTACGTGACCGGCCATAAAAGCGAGCTGGAGAATTATTTCGGCATTGTGCAGGTGATGCAGACGCATTTCGAGGATATCGATGAAGCCGCAGTAGGGCTGGTACAGATTGCACAGGAAATAGGAAAGGGAGTAAAGGCTGAGGAGCTCGGCAGGAGATACATGACACTTAAAGGGGGAAACATCAGGCCAGGGCAAAGCGAAGATATGATAGACGGTGAATTTGAAATAGAAGTGTTGACAGGCAATGCAGAAGACAGTGAAAGCGATTACCCGGAGATTGAAGAGGATGAAGAAGACATAACCGTTTCAAAGAAGGAAAAGCTTGAGATACAATTCAGGGACATGCTCGGGGAAGGATTCGGGGATGTTTTCGAGGAGAAGGCAATTTTCGTAAACAGGGATGAGGAATTCGATTTCTGCAACAGATATATCATGATATTCGAGAGGATAATGGAAACTGCAGGAGAGCTGGAAGTTCACGAAAGGGAGAGGTACGTAGGGCTTGCGGAGAACATATTCAGGGAAATGGACAATAACATGAAATTCGCTCCCGTGGCTTATTCTGTACTTGGAGAGCTGGTAAGGGACTATCCTCCGGAGCGTGTTGAGTTCTTTGTTAAAAACGTATGCAAGGCAAAAGACGACAAACTGCTCATGTACCTATGCAACGAAATAAGAAAAGACGGTGAATCAGCTCCCGAATGACCTTCTGTGCTCTGATTTTTCCTCATATAATTCCATGTCTTTTTTAGGATTTTTTTTAGGTTCCGGACCCTGCTTTTTCTTTTTCCTGTCATCGTCCGCTGCGTGAACCATATCCCTCAAAAGGATGAGAATTACCGCTATCAGGACGATTATGAATACCGCAACAAGGAAGGCAAAATAGCTTATTTCCATCTCTCCAAGCGCAATCAGGGTAGGGCTCTCGTCATTATATCCCACGAACAGGAATATCGCGCCCACTATCAGGGGCAGGGCGAACGCCAGCACGAGAACGGCTGCTATTATGAGCGCTACTGCCAGCTTTTTGTGCTTTTTCTCTTCCGGGGCTTTTTCCGGCTTGTCTTTTGGTTTTTTTCCAGGTTGTTTTTTGCCTGCCATTAGGAGATATCGGCTGATAGGAATTAAAATGTTGCCCAAACAAGGCATACATTTAAATACTTTTTCTACCATATATTATAACATAAGGTGATTGGTATGGTTTGGGATGAGGAAGAGGAACTTGAAGTCGAAGAGGTGCTTAAGCTCAACGACGAAGAGGCCGAAGAACCGGAATTCAACTGATTAGCCATATTTTTAATTGTTTTCTTTCTCATATAGAGACTACATTTTGGAGGTAATAAAATGATAGTAGGAGAAAGAATACTCGAAGTAAGCGGAAAGAAAGATAAGAGAGAGCCTATCAAGGGGCTTAACATAAACATCGGCATCGAGAACGTAACCGTAAAAGGCGAGGATGTTGAGATTGAATACCTCTATACTGCTAATTATGAGGAAAAAGTCGGACAGCTCCAGATAAGGGGAGTCCTCATGGCAAAAGAAGAAAAGAAGATGGCAAAGGAAATCGAGGACACCTGGAAAAAGGAGAAGAAGATACCCGAAAGCTACACTACGGTAGTCCTTGGTGCAATAAACTACAGCGGAAGCGCGAACGGAACCCTTCTCGCAAGGGTAATCGGACTTACCGCGCCGCTCATTCCGCCGAGGATACAGCTTTCCAAGAAGGAGAGCAAATAATTTAAAGCATATGAGCAGAAAGTTTCCCCATGAGGAGACTTACTGCCATGAATTTTATTCATCAGTTTACCTGGGCAGTGATAGTCATAACCCTGCCCCTCTATCTTATCGCAAAGGGCATAAACGTAGAAGAGATAGGAATCGTCCTGTCGCTTGTCCCCCTGGCAATGATTTTTATGAGGCTATTCCTGGCAATGCTTGCAGACAGATTCGGAACCAAGCTGTTCTTCATAGGGCATACGATAATGCAGATCCTTGCAACAACTACTTACATAGTTGCAACGCTACCGATACAGTTCGGTGTTGGAAAATTATTCGAAGGAACTTCTTACTCGTTCTTCTGGGCTGTTGACAGGACAGCCATTTTCGCGACTGCAAAGAACAAGGCGAAGGCCGCAACGCAGATGAGTTCTGTGAGGATGTTTGCCGCGGCATTGGGAATGGGGCTTGGCGGTTTCCTTGCATTCGAATTTTCATTTGAATTCGTTTATTTCATTCTGGTAGGGCTTGGGATTATCTCGCTGATTCTTGCATTTACGAGAAGAGATACTCCCCACCATGTGGAAAAACTGAGGGAAACATTGAGCCTGAAAAACAAGGACACCGAGTACTGGAAAACGGCACTGGCTATGGGATTCGCACTGGGTTATCTTTCGTTGTTCTTCGTTTTCCTTCTGCCTGTCTTTCTGGACCTGATGCTGGGGCTGGACCCCTTTGCGATCGGTCTTTTCTGCATGCTTTATTTCCTTGGAATGGGCCTTGGAACGTATCTTGCAACGAGGATGGGCCTTGACGAAAGCAAATTGTATATCCTCCAGCTGTTCACCATCCCGCTGATAATAATGCTGCCATATACGGGCGGTTTCTTCCTTCCCGTCCTTTTCCTTATCGGAATAGGAACCGGAATAGTATTCGGAATTTATGAGGAGCTTATCGTGGTTTCAACAGAGAGGGAAGAGATGAACGTTTCCACTTCGGTTGCACTGCTTAATACTCCAGGAAGAGTGATAGAATTCGTAGTGCTTGCAGCCTCGGGATTCGTGTACTTCATACTGGGCTACGAAGCCGTTTTCCTGTTGTGCGCGTTGTTCCTGCTTCTTTTCATAATCCTGGCAAAGAGGATTCTGGATGGAGTGAGCAGTAGGAAAATGAAGGCTGCGGAAGAGAAGATGGAAAAGGAGCCATAATCCTCCATAATCTGCAAATATATAACATTTATAAACACTTTCATACACTATATATACATGCGCTTTCGGTTGAGAAAACCACTCAATGATGCAGAACGTACAGAAGCAAAAAGGGAAAAGCCGGAACGCAGCAAAGCAAGGAATTTTGGAGCTTCTCTTCTCGTATCAGGACTTATGCTGCTCGGAGGATGCGGAAAAGCGGATATTCCCCAGAATGTTCCGCCCGACATACAGGCACAGCCCAGAGCTCCTATGATGCAGGTCCAGGAACTTGCAAAGAAGCTGGTTATCCTTACAAGAGAAAAATTCGCGGATTCACTTGCCGATTATGTTGATGCGAAAAAAGAGGAAGGCTACGAAGTGAAAGTTGTTCTTCTGAAAGACATACTGGATACAGGAAGGGACAAGGCAGAAAGCATAAGGGACTATCTTATGCAGGAGAAGGATTTGAACGGCCTTGATTATCTTCTTATAATCGGGGATACTGACCATGATGATTTTGCTGGCGGAGTATTGAACCAGGTTGTTGACAAGGACTGGGAAATCCCGATGAGGTACGTAAGCGTTGAAGGAAAGCCGTACTCCGAAAGAATGAACGAATACCAGGATATGGAAGGAAAATACGATACGGTATTCCCTAC
>Ga0180434_10002830_pt1 | contig 22552 bp, 21 predicted proteins | sample SS_ome_7_FD_132453 | JGI IMG/M metagenome (GOLD analysis project Ga0180434, IMG submission 132453) | Hypersaline lake sediment archaeal communities from the Salton Sea, California, USA - SS_1_D_2 metaG | ecosystem: Environmental > Aquatic > Non-marine Saline and Alkaline > Hypersaline >...
CTTGGTTAGCAATTTCCACCAAATCACCATCCGGGGTGTACCCAGACATAAAAGTTCTCACACCAGGATCCAATGCAATAATTTTGGGGTCATCCGAGAGGCTGCCTTGGTCACTTTGGTTATTAGTGCCGGTTAACCACTCACAATCCACATCCACCGAAAAGGAAATGTAAAACTTGTCCTTGCCGCGGTCGTAAATGAGACGAGAAGCATGATGAGGGGTTAAGATGGACTTTTTCAACCTTGAAGCATATGCCGTTGTTCCAATCTTTGACTTCCAATCCATCTTTGAATCAAATGTCTTCCAAAGAGGCACATTGAGAGCGTTCTTATAGTGGTTAGGGAAGATACGAAGGATGGGTGTTGACGTGGTGACATCTAACTTTGCGTCGTCTTTTCCAATGGGAATTGATTCCTGATAGGACTTCTTCAGCGACTTGAATGACAACTCAAACCCATCCTCTCCGCGGTGTTGTTTGTTGACAATGACAGCGGTCCCAAGCTCTTTAAAAGCTAGATCACGGGTGCGTTGAGGGACCATTCCAACCCAATTGAACTCTCTGAAAGTGGTTTCGAGAACATGCTTCCGAACGTCTTGATTGAAAGGACTTGGTCCACCAAACAACTCAATTAGCTTGGCAGGATCACGGTAAAGAACAACCCCTTGGTTGTAAGTGAAGCGGTAGACACCCATCATTTGCCTTAGCAATTGATGTTGTTGTTTGGTGAGGCGCAGTCGGAAGCGGTAGGCTCGAGTAACCGATCCCTTCAAAAGTGGAAGATTAGGGTCTTGAAGTTCTCGATTGAGATCCACCACAGTTCTTTCGCCCATACGGTACATGTGAGGGTCATCTTTGCATTTCACTCTTTTTCTTCTCTTTTTTTGTGTGTTGTCTTGTGTTTTCTCTGATGGTGTCTTCCGTTTTCTGGTGGTCTTTGGTTTCTGTGATGGTGTCTTTCGTTTTCTGGTGGTCTTCGGTTTCTGATTGCGTCTTTCGTTGTCTGGTAGTCTTTGGTTTTTTTTTTCCTTGTTTCTAAATCTTTCCTCAGTCTTTCTTCGTCTTCTAAGTGCGTTCGCTTCTTCTCTTTTCTGTTTTGCTTTTGCTTTTTCTTCTTTAACCCGAGCTGTTTCTGCATCGTCCCTTGCCTTTTCCTCTTTAGTTCTCCGTTTTCTCCGTTTTTTCTTTGGTTCGGTTTTCTTTTTTTTCCCGGGCTGTTTTTTGTTTGGCCCTTGCCGTTTTCGCTTTTGTTTTCCCTTTTCTTCGTTTTTTCTTTGGTTTGGTTTTCTTTTTTTCTTCTTTCAGTTTTTCTTTTCGTTCTTTTTCTAAAGCTTCCATCTCTCGCTTTTCCATCTCCACTCTGGAGCTCTTTCTCAAGTGATCTCTTATACGACTGTAAACCGTGCGCGCGAGCCGAAAAGACTGTGAGGATTGCCAGGAGATCTTCTGTGACTCGCTCAGAGGGATCCGCTTCCTTCGAATGGAGAACCACGATTTTTGTTTGAGAACGTTGGCATAGCCACTCAAAGATCTCGAAGCCGAACCTTGCAAGACGGTCCCTGTAGGTAACCATAAGGACTTGGATTCCACCGCGCATGATTGTGTCCAAAATGGAGTACAGCCCTGAGCGCTTGAAGTTGAGGCCTGACTCGATGTCTTTGAAGACGACGATGTTGGTATCTCCATAGCGACGGTTGGCCTCTTGGCGCAAGAATGCATCTTGGTTGGCTTGGTGGTTTCTTTGCTTTCTTGAGGAAGCGCGGACGTATAACGCAATTGTTTTACCTGTTCACAAACAAAAATCACTTTTTGGTAAAAACAAACGAACTCACCGTCGGTGGAGCTGTGTTGAGCTGAACCACACTTGATGCGCCGGTGACCACCTGGGGTTGTTTCATAAGAGACTCTTCCAGTCTTGGTCCAATTGCGGATTGTTTTTTCACCAAAGTATCTGGCCGCGTCAGAGGTTGAAAGTAATCGAATAGGGTCCGGCATGGTTTCTTTGGCATTCAGTGAAAATGAAATTGTGAAAAAAAAGACTGCGTGAAATTGGAACGTTCCAGAATTTGGAACATTTATTCGAACATCCGGAATTTCCCGGAAGCGCGCGGCGCGTAAATTCCGGGGGTTCCGGAAAATGTGTGAAATTAAATTCCGGAATTGAATGTGGCTGCGGGTTTGGTGCTTTTATGCGCATTTCAAGGGGTGATTTTGTGTGTCTATGAACACATCACTTGGAAACTGGCGCTCGTAGAACTCGTATTAGCCATATTGGTCTTTTTGACAAGCTCTATAATGTCATGTGGTTACGGGTAGGCCCAACCCATCGATGGCATCCCACCAATCCCAGCCAACCAGCACTTTTAGTCTCCATGGTTTGTCTTAGAGGTATTCAAAAATGGTATTCATTCCCAAAGTTATTAACAAATAAAAAAAAAAACTCTAATATAAAAAACAATGTCATTAGAAGAATGCAAAACTCTAATTCGAAGATCAGCTTGTATTGGATCATTGAATGTTCAAAACTTAACAGTAACTAATTCGATTGAACCTGCACCGTGTGCGACTTACCCATTACAAATCGATGACGATTTCTGTCTCGATTTTGTCCCAGGTTTTTGTGGATCTATTCATCAGTATATCAGAGGATCTTGGGGTATATATCGATCTCCTGGGATGACTGAAGTGACGGTTGGGCTTCCAGGTGATGGATCTGCACCTGGTGCTAATTATGCTTCAGTGGCAGAGGCTTTAAACAATGCTGGAAACACCAACTGTCGTTTTATTCGTATTTGTGATAATGTTCAAGAAATTGGCCCACTTATTTTACCAGGTCCAGTGCTAATCTACGTTGATCCAGGTGTTACTTATACCATAAACGGTGGTTTCGTAACCAATTTTGATTTGGTTTTAATTGGTGCTATATCCCAACCTAGTTCCAGAATTATTTTTAGTGGTAGTCAGGCGTTAGTTTCTGGAAATGGTCATTTAAGACTACATCATTTGCATCTGATAAATTTAACAGCGAATCAACCATTAGTGACAGTGCCGCAAATTGGGTTATCTGATCTTACTTACGAACAAGGCCAGGGTATATTTTTGGATGATACTCTGCAAGCCCAATCAGGTATTGTAACTGGATTACGATTGATTGGGGATGGTAACTCGCCTGTCTCGTGGGTTTGTAATCAATCAAATCTGCAAGTTTCGGACGTGGTTGTATCTGGAGGGTTTGCAAACTTAATTTTTGATGTGAGCAGTGCTTCATCAACTTGGGAACAGCTTCGTTTCTCTGTCGATGCTAATGGAACAGTTCAATTATCATCTTGTACGATTAATCACATCAAAGATGTCCAAAGTAATCTTGAAATTGTTGTCAGTGACAATGTGAGCATGAATCTGGTACGTAATATTCGATTGTTGTCGTTAAATGGATCAAGAATTCACATTGACAATGTTACGACTACTTCAATCGATACCACCAACATTGGAGTAAGCTGTAAATTACATGAAATCACCACCAGCTTACTGGTTAACAACTCGTGTTTGTTGAACACCGACAATGAATGGACTGGTTACCTTATAAATTCCTCCACCCCCATTACCATCACCGGTTCTGGAGGAACCATTACTAATCTGTCTGTTCCGTCTACAGATGTGAATTTAACAACCTTGTTGAACTCAAGTTTAGTTCAGACTAAGACTTCTGGTTCATTGACTTTAACCAATTGCCAACGAATTACTATGCAAGGTGTGGATTGTGATTTATTTTTGATTACAACAACACGAGATCCCGTGGATTACCGGCCTGTAGATGATATAACTGTCTCCGGATTACGAAGTGCCAGTACAGTTGCTGTTTTAAACACGAACGTGACCAAATTAATTGGCGTTGAGGCAAGTGAAGATATTGTATATCGAGCTGCAGGAAGAGCTGAATTGTCAGACTTTAACACGCGTGGATCTTTGTCTTTGGCTTGTACTACTTTTGGTAACGCTCCACCGATCTTAGATCAAGTTGTTTCCCTTGGTGATCAAGAAGTATTTGTAAATAATGGATTTGTTTTACTAGATTTAATCATCGGAGACGTTGATGTTATTGGTGAGAGTGGTGGTAGAATTACAGTATCTGATGTAATTGTTGACCGTTGTTATGGTACAGCGCTAAATAGGAATCGTGGTAGCATTCGCATGACAAACGTGACATTACTGGATGGAGATACTGCTGGAAGTTTTATTTTTCAAGCTCCATATAATGGGTGGACCAATGCAGATTCCAGATTTGTTGTTGGCTTTGGTAATCATGGATTTTATACTAACGTTGAAGTACAGCTAGGTGATGTTTTGATTGGTGGAGCACAGCTACAAAATCAAAACTTCCAGAATTTGCGAGTTTTTGATGGGGATGTGTTTTTTGGACGGGGAGCGGGCAATCTTGTTATGAATTCTCAAATCGATGGTTTATATGCATTACGAAATGGACATGATTTCATAGTGCGGGGTCAGCACCTGAGAGTTAATGATGTAAATATAGCTAGTACACCACAAGGGGCTGGTGATATGCGACCAGGAAATTTTATTATCCATAACAACAGCCAATATTGCAGTGTTTCAAATGTAACCTTAGTGGCATCTGATTTTATTGTAGAAACAAATTCAAGTAATAATACCATTAGCGATGTCGTGATCCTGGGAGGTGCGAGAGCTCTGGCAGATGGTGTTACGAATCCTCAATTATTCGAAATCCTTGGAAATAATATTTTATTAACAAATATTACACTTGGAAGAAGTTTTTACCGCCCAACAAATACTTTGACTGACTTTGCGTTTGGTAATGGTGTAAATGGAGCTTACAGAGTAACTTTTGGCAACAACAATAATCGGGATATCCAAGTTACTAATTTCATTCTTTGGCCCAGACGAGGACAAACAAATATAGCAACTATCGGAGATATTAGTGGACCATTAGGTACACCACAGACCATTTCTATCAACGCAACTATGAGCAAGTTTGAAAACTTTAGGGTCTGGTTTACACCAGAAAGTACAACAATTGAAGCAGGTGATCCCTTAATTGCTCATCCTAACCCTCAGGTTGATTTGGACGTTGAAGATTGTGATTTCAACAACTTTAGCGTGGGTTTTAATGGTGAGTTAGCCACAGCTATAACTCCAAGATTCGGCTCTCTTGTTCTTAATAATTGCACAAATTGCAGATTTACGAATACCTTTATCAGCGATAATTTATTGGTTCAAAACACTTCGGGGTTGTTATTGTTTAGTAATTCCACTTTTGGTTCTGTTAATGATAATTCAGCCACTGGTGATAATACTTATAATGCTTGTCGAATTATAACGCAAACCGCAAATTCTTCTCAAATCCCAAAAGTTGCTACTACCATAGTAAGTGGATGTCGTGATTTCTCTACTCCATTAACAGTGACATTACCAGGAGTCAGAACAACTTCAGCAAATGTATAAGTTCTTACGCTAGAATAGGAGACAGCTGGAAATTCGGGCACGCTCGCAAAAGTTTCCACAGGTGACCATTGCTGGTGTGTTGATGCGTTAGATGAGGGTTGGAACGAGTTAGTGACTTGCAGCGGTGTGGTACTTATGCAAGCCGCGGCTAAGCAAGGAAGCATTGTTGCACTAGAATGGGGGATGGAACATGGAGGATCCTTGGGGTTTTCCTTGTTGTATTGTGCTACTGATGAAGGTTAATTGGATGTTCTCAAATGGTTAGTAAAAAATGGATGTCGATTAAGAAGCAGTTTAAGTTGGCGAGCAGCCCGATTAGGTAGGTTGGATATACTAAAATGGTTGCGCGCACAGGGATGTGATTGGGGATCAGCCGTGTGTGTCGAGGCCGCATGCGCAGGACATTTTGAGCTTCTCAAATGGTTGCGTGAATAAAATACCATCATGACTTTCACAAAGTACGCACTCAAACCTTTTACCATAGTAAGTGCCAGGACCAGTATGCTGGATGGTTCGGATCTTTGTAGGCGAGTTTACCTTGTTGAGTTCGGATGGTTCCATGGCGCGCTCGATAAGCTCGGCGCCTTTTGGGATCTTTGTGCATAGTATAATCTTCATAACCTTGAGCACCGAAATGAACCCATCGCCCATTGTAGAGTACCATATACTTCTTGCCCTTGCGTGTACTTTTACGAAGATCACTTGCCCCAAGACGCTTGGCTTTAACCTTTAACAATTTTTGAATCATTTGTTTGTGGTATATACAAAAAAATGGGTCAAGTTCAATGTCAAGATAGAGCTCCAAATAAATTCCAGCTTGTCATTGTTGCATCTGGACTGCGTCAATTACAAAAAATTCCTTCCAATATCAGGTCTGGGGGAAAGGTGTCCGTGTGTCAAGCAGTTTGGCACGCGATCCGGCCTTACTTAAACCTAACTGAAATCAAGCAACAGCAGATCTTTCGTAAGGATGGTACAATATATCTTACACTTACACCTCATCTAGAAAAACGGTTACTTAAGAGGGGATTCAAGTATGCACCGTTGCGCATTCAGTCCTGGCGATTGCGAGATGCTCTCATTTCAGCAGTCGGAGCAATTGGACTAGGTACAGCTGCGTACTATTATCATAAAGTGCCCAAAAAGCCTTTAAAACCCCTAACGCCTCCCAAACCAGATAAGCCCCCCGACCCCCAAAAAGCCCCTAAACCAGAGAAGGCCCCCGAACCCCAAAAAGCCCCTAAATCAGAGATGGCCCCCGACCCCCAAAAAGCCCCTAAACCAGAGAAGGCCCCCGAACCCCAAAAAGCCCCTAAACCAGAGATGGCCCCCGAACCCCAAAAAGCCCCTAAACCAGAGAAGGCACCCGAACCAGAGAAGGCCCCCGTAGCCTCTCCTCCACCAGGACCACCAGGGGCACCGGGAGCATCCGGTCCTTCAACAAGCAGCTCGTTGGGCAAAAGTCTTGCGATGATTGACAATATTATAGCCAAGCTGAGACCTCAAAAGCGCAAAAGGCGCAAGAAAAAGAAGAGGTCTCAGAAAATCAAAAAAGCCAAAGAAGGCTCGGAGGCAGAGGGGTGCCCGCAACTCGTTGCTGTTTGGGATCGCGAAAAAAGATTTCAGCAATTCCTTCAACCCGACATTAAAATACCAGCAACTGTGGATGCTTGCCTAGCAGATGGTAAAGTGACTAATACGTTGGGTAAAATGCCCCCTAGATTGGAGACATTCCTTGTTACGCTCAGGTTAAATTTAAAGCAAAATTTGAGTGGAAAAAAACCTAAAGTTGTTGAATGGAATGCGAAGGTGATTGAGGGGCTGGTGAAGGCAATTGACCCAAAAAGCCCACCACCGTTGTTAGGTGAATCCACTGTTTATTCCTGGGATATTCACACTACTTTTCAAAAGTCGGAGTATTGGGATCCGACCGTAAACTTTTTGGAGACATGGCGCAGCATTGTGCCACGGGAATTATTAATGACATCTGGATCACTTAGGGTTTTTTCTAACTTAGATTATTACTTATTTCAGGATTTGTTGCCTGGAGTTACACGCGAAACCATTGAGCGTAAGGTGAAAGGGCTTAAGATTTTAGGGAAGGCTGCCGATACTCACAAAATGTTACATGCTCAACTGATCAAAGAACGCCAGGCAAAATACAGTGGTGACCTCGTGTCATTATATCTGGATAAGTACATGGCTTTCTTAAGTCAATTCAAGGACGAGCACAAAGACAAGTTGGCGAATTGCCAGATGTTATGGGAAGCCATGCGCAAAATCCCAAAAGTTCAGACACCTCTTCAATGCAAATTCTTTAATCTTCCTGGTCTGGATTCGCAGTTGAGTTGTACTTTAGCTGGATGGATGGTGTGTAATTTTCAAAATAAGCTTCAGCCTTTGCCAGTGAACATTAACTTTTACCCACTTTGCCCTAAAAAGCGAGAGCGCCAATACTACACACAAATGGGCAAAGATTTGAGGGACATTAGCCAAGGAAATGATATCAAAGACTTTAAGAAGTTCGAAACTTTGTTGGCATCATGTGGTTGTGTGGATGTGGCTAGATTTTTTGTTCAGGACGAGAGGGATTTACAGGATAAGGGCATCATTGATGGGCTAAAAGAAAATATCAAGGCAAAGGAATTTCAAGACAGTATCAAAATGGGCGCTTGGCATTTATCATGTTCAGATTTGAAGGTGCCTCCTTGGCCAAAACATCCAAGTTCTCCTCCAAGGCCTGGTACACATTGAGTTGAAGCTCAAGATCTTGAATCCTACCTTTGAGTGATTGTATAATGAGCTCTTGTTTTTTAAGTTTTATTTCCAGCCCTTCAGCATAACCTTGGATTTGGCGTTTTTCGTTTTGGATGCGGCTTTCGTGACAACCCATTATGAAGATCTTTATGAATTGCCAAACTTTTTATCGTACTCTTCTTTGGTCATGGAAAACTCACGAAAGATGTACTCTTTCAGGGTTTCTAGGTCACCGCCATTTTCTTTGAGAAATATCATAAACATCAGCGCCTTAATTTCTTTTGGGCCAGTCTCCGGGTGCAACACGCGGTCCACGATGAGCGGGTGAGTGTGATCAAACCGTTGCCACTTTGGTTTTGCCAAGAGTTTCTTTTTGATGGCTTCCCATCTGGGGCGCGTCACGGCACGCTTGCTATCAATGTAAAGCATGCGTTCTTGACAATATTCTTTGTAAAGTTGAAGGATGTTATCCCGGACCTGTTCAACCGGAACCACTTCATCATCCGGAAGCCGGTCACGATCACCAAATCGGTAAACAATATTCCGTTTATCTTCGGCAAGTTTGGCTAAATTGTTGTCTGTTAATTCCACAATCTTTCGGTTCATCCTTTTAAAAAATGGACGAAAATAGTGATATCGATAATATAGACGAAGTCACGCATATAGACCCAGATGAAGAAGAGGAAGAAGAAGCTCAGGACGACGACGAAGAAGAAGAAGAAGATGAAGAAGAGGAAGAGGCTGACGACGACCAGGAGCCGCAAGGGCCAAATATGGTGCCATCGGTGAGTTCATCGCGTATATTCGCATACTCCATACAAGCCTTCAAATCCTATATTCACAAGGGGACCAAAGAACCTATACAGAATCGTACCCAATCATTGGAACGCGTGTTACACCAATTGATCAAGTATCGAGGGTTTACGCAGGAGTTGGATGGTTATTTTAAAGATGCCTTGGACCAGAAGTTAATTTGGTTTGATACTGGGCATTTACCGACCACTGACCTAAAGGTGTTCTCGAACTTGACACCCGATGGCCCCTGGCACACCCTGATCTGGGTTGATCACTGCTCGAAAAAAATTGGTGTGGATGTGGCTCGTTTTTTGAAAAATGTCCAATCCAGCTATAAGTTTGTTCACCTTCTCCTGGTTTGCCATAAAGGTCTGACACCCAAGGCCAAGCAAGAGCTCGCTGTGATTTGCGCAGTGCAGAATATCATGTTAATGCGAGAATTGCAAAAGTGCTATATTCATCATGACCTTGTGCCGTTCCAACGCGCCCTGACGCCCGAAGAAACTACCCAGTTCTTTCAAGATTTCAAGCACGTTCAGAAGGCTAAGATGCCTATAATACTCAAAAATGATCCAGTCTGCAAGTTTTTTGGTTGGGTCCCCGGACAAGTTATCAAGAGTGTCACCAAAATGGGAGGTGGACTCGAGCCCCAAATATATTACAGAGTTGTTCAATGAATTTTACGGAACCGCCCGTAATTTACGCGTCGCGCGCTTCCGGGAAATTCCGGATATTCGAATAAATGTTCCAATTTCACACAGTCTTCTTTTTCACATTTTTTGTCTTCACAATTTTTATTTTCACTGAATGCCAAAGCAACAATAAGGAACATCCTTCTGAGGAATTTAGTCCCGTGTTTCTAACTGCAGCGCCCTTTCTGTCAAAGAGAGGGCTTGGGTTTGATTTGCCCTCGTTCAGTACTGGGAGTATTTGACATTCTAGGTTTTTCCAATATTAACAAATCAGAGTCGTTAAATAAAGATGTCACAAGTTTGTAATCTCATTGATCGTAATTTTACATCTGAAAGATCATACCAAGATGCGATAGCTCTTTTTGCTCCTTACAATCCTAACCTGTGCACCACCGTTGACCGACTACCATATGCCACAGCCAGAGAGTTTGTAGAGGAACGGGATAGGGGGGAAGCCATGAGCGAATATCTTTTTTTCGTGAACCACAAGTACATATGGTTGCTTTCACCAAATTCAAGAGCTATTGACCTGTTGGTGGAGCGGTGCCGACAACCACTGAGTCCACGACAGGCGGCCATGATACCATATTTAGTGGTGGAAAGAGGACAGCTGGGTTTCTTGGATCATCCAACGAGGCACCTCAGGCTTGGATGGGATTTTAAGGTTCAAGTAGAACGTTATAGATTTGCCTGCAATTTAGAATTGGTTGGGTTGGAAGATGAGGTAGTTACTTTTATTATGAGTTTTGTGCGGCGATCATTGGTACCACCAGAGTTTTGGAAGAGTGGGGGTGGTTCCGAAAATAGTTTATACATTGTGCAGTATTTTGTGGCCCGTGGAGACGACGTGACCCAACGTTCCATTTTTGTTGATGGTGCCTGGGAAATGTCAACCTTATCGACGAACCCATTCTATGTAGGGTTTGGGGATAACTTTGGCTTTAAGAGCTTGAGTGATACTCAAATCTTTCCAATGCAAGTTTGGTGCCGCGATGAAAGTCGGGATGTACAGGTTCGCATGCAAGTCATGCCCAAGTTTGAGGATTACAAATGGTCCACACCCACCAGCTTCACCTTTAATAACCTGCAAGTACTAAGTGGACAAGTAAGGACCCCCAGTTTTGCAGCGAATGTCAGTGAAGGGCGCGCTTTCTTGACCCGTATTTTGTCCATACCCACCACGTACCCTCGAAACATTTTCTCTAGAGCAGCTGCTAATCTCAAGTATGCAGGGGCACCAAAGAGACGGCACGAACCTTTAATTTGGTTTGTGGGGCAAATGGATGCGGGCTATGAACTGAGGGGGTTGTTAGAGAATGCGTGTGGTTCAGGTCCATTTAGTGTACACGTTCAAAGAGTAGGGGAGACCACTGAATCTCTTAAAGGAACCCTCACCATCTTAAGCTTTGCCGAATCTGAGCAAACCGGGACGGTATATCCAGCCTCTTACGAAGTTCACACTTCAGACGGAAACCATTATATTTTCGAGCCCTTGCAAGAAGCCTTCAACTTTGACCTTTTCTCACAAGAATTCTTTAATTGCGGAGCCAGGGTCAAGGGATCTGAAGAGGGACTTGGTGTTATTGGGGCTCAATATTTCGTGGATGAAGCCAAGGTCGTGAGGAGAATGCTAGTACAACTTGGTTTTCAAGATGCCGCGGGGTTGATTCCTTACTACCTTGTGGGTCCACCGACAGGTGGGGTCTTAGTGGCTTCGTTTCTCTTCTTCGTCTTTTGGGCGATCCTCGTAATTTGTGTAATCCTTATCATCAAATGGCAACGCAACTGAGACGTGCCTTCAAGTCAGAGAACCATCGTTTACGTCAGATTCAAGAAGCCAGGGACCAACCTTGGTTTACGTGCTCACTCGAATTTGATCAAAAATCCATTTATTTAGATTTTAAATTCGAGGGCAAGGAACCTCAATTTACCCATCGACCGAAAAAGATCTATGAAAATAAGGATACTCACACTTGGGTGTACCGATGTCGGGGGCAAAACGGCCCAGTGATCAAAATCTACAAGATTAAAGGCCGCGCTCAAAGACACAATATTGAAGCCAGGTACCTCAGAATATTCGCCGAATTCGTGCAGCGCAGGATTAGCCCCCATTTTACCTTGCCCCTGGGGCGAAGCCTAGTACCTGCCGAGATCGCGCGGAGTTTGGTGAGGGAGGAAGAGCTCCCAGATGGTACTTACCAAGTCTTGATGTCAGAAAGCGCACTAGCATCACTATGGGAGTTTGCTCACACTCATAGAAAGCAGTTAACCCCTTACGTTTGTAAAGTTCTTCTATTCCAAACCTTTTTCACGCTGAAGCTACTTGCGGCGAACTTTACCAGCTTTCGACACAACGACCTGCATATTGGCAATGTGCTCTTGCAACAATTGGCTCCGTTACCTTACTGTACCGCCTACGAAACCTTGGGACAAACTTTTTATCATGACTTAGAGAGATGCCCATATCGCATTCTCCTCTGGGATATGTACTTTTCCTCCATCAATGAAGAAGACGCAGCTTCTTTACGCGATGTGGCAACGGCACCAAGGAAAGTTAATCCTTACTATGATGTCCACAAACTGGTAGATTCCGTTGATTACATGGTCCAGCAGTGCAACCTTGAAGACCCGGAGCTTAAGGAATTCCTGGCTTTTGCCTTACCAGAAGAATACAAATGTCGCACTAAGAATCTAAGCAGGGCCGAAACCCAAAAACTAAACTTAATTGAAGTTAGGCATGTAACCCTCGAAGAAATACTGGGTCATTCCTATTTTCAAGAACTTTGCACAAGTTACGAAGACATTTATTGTACGTACGAGATTGAACGTTTGTAATTGATTTAAAATGGTTGAATATCCATAGACTTAACCCCAGCTGGGTCCTGAAAACTCCATGTGCTAACTTGAACTTGATCCTTGTGTTTCCACACATAGATTGCTCCACCAACAAGAATGAGGAAAACAACAATTCCAATCACAATACCAGCAATTTCACCACCACTGAGACCACCACTTCCATCCTTATCTGGAGGATACTTGGTGAACAGGCCTTCTGTAAAGCCCGCAGCACCAGGGTCAGTTGTGAATAAAAGTTCTTGACAATCAGGACCATCTTGACGAACCAGAACATATGCGGCTTCACCTGGTATCTGAAGTTTGTCATGGTCAAGCTCAAATTGCGTGACATCACCGGGTAGTAGTAGATTTCGCGCTTTTAGACGATATGTACCATCCCCCTCTTTACGCGCGGCCAAAATGACGTTGCCAGTTCCAAAAAAAGACACAAGATTCGTATCATCGTCTACATATTGTCCCAAAACGATTCGATTGTCTAAATCACCTCTTGTACCAAGTCCTTCTCCGTTGTCTCCAAATACGCAAAGATAGACCGGTTCTTTGGCAAATTCGTAACCTTGTTCTTCCGTGGGTTCCGAGGGCGCCCAGATCCGCAGTTCTCCGCTGGCGTCCGAGCGAAAACCGACGTTACCACCATCCAGACGGCTCAAGTAGTACTGATTCTGGCCCACTTCCACATACACAATAAAGCCTTTACCATCTGGGGTTACCTGGAACCGAAACACAGCTAAATCTTCGGGTTGTATATGGTCCACAAGTTGTAGCGTATAGGATCCCCGAGTGTCCCAGACTGCAACCCAATTACCTGGAAGGCAACCGCTACTCCCATCGTTATAAAATGTTAACGTACCCTGTCCATAATTAATTTGTAAGTTTACTTTGGACTGTCGTTCGCCCGAAACACGCATGTTTGCGTCGATATATCCAAGACCAACAAGTTCCAAATACTCAGCAGATGATGCAGGTGGCCAAAAGCAACTCATGTTTTATGGTTTATTTGTATGTGTTCCATTTTTCCTTCATGGGCACTCGTTTTAGTTTTCCCAAGGGTAAAGAGGCGCAAGCGATGCAGTTGAGCATGGATCAACAACAGGCTCTCCAACAATTCTGCGCAGTCTACGATTCCTTAGTGAAAACCTTGCACGATAACCATGGTTCAAATTGTCCCGTGTTAGTCCAACATCGCGAACAATGGTCTTCTATGGATCGTAAGGTCCGAGGTCAGTATATGAACCTTTGGTGGAACACTTTCCGCGCCCACGAAAGTAAAGTGGCTCAGAAGGACCCCATGATTTTTACACTAGATCTACCGCCTCTGGTGGCCCTGGAATTACCCAAACTATGGTGGGGCCAGGCCTTTTCTCCCACATCCAAAGGCTACCTCTGGAGTTATATCCAAAAGTTAACTATGTGGTCCAAGGTGTGGTCCACGGGTTCCGAAACCAAGACTAACACTCCAACCCAAGCTGCGCCTGAGATCGCACCTCCTCCAATCATGGAAGGAGATGTTCCACCCATGCTGCAAGCCATGCAAAACATGCTTCCACCATCATTGCTCCAAAATGTTACCAAAGTTGCTGAAAGTTACGGCAAAAAGCTCGAAGAGAAGAAGATTAATCCAGAAGATCTCACGCTCGAAACAATCACCCGAGATCTCATCACTCAAACTGACCCTCAGTTAACGCAAAAAATGATGATGGATATGGCGCAAATGTTTCAAGGGATGCAAGGGATGCCAGGGATGCCCGGGAGGCCCCCAAGGAAACAGCACCGCCCGCGCCGCCCGCGCCATGTTCGCAAGATCTCTACAGAACCACCCGTCCAACGGCCTCATCTGACACGAGGTACATCCGTAAACTCACGCCCTGTTTGTGAAGGTCACGATAATCATAGCGGCTAAATTGAACAGGAAACGTTCCGGTACAACGTTTGTAAATATACAGGTAATCCCCCTTTTTTTCAAGGCGCATCCGCAGGGGCGGTAAGTCCGCCGGTGGTTCGCCCACATAACCCAATAAAGCTTTGCCAGGAATTATAGAGCTTTCTTTTACTACCTTGCCTTTCTCATCTTGATCTGCATACAAATAACCTTGTGGATTTCCCCGGAGATCTTCAACATCCATGTACATTAAGGTTTTACCCACCATTTTGTCATAACGTTCGGCTAGTATATTTTCAGATTGAACAGCCAAAGGTTGAGGGAAAGTCAGGACAACATCTGAAGGTAAGCACAGGCTTTCTTGAACTTTAGGAGATACGTAGACTTGTTCGGGATTCTGGGTAACTAAAGTATTAATCATGTCTTGTTCTTCAGGGATAAGAGCTAGAAATTTAGGTAACGGTAGCTTGTGTTGCGACAAACTTAAACCAAGACGCCGCAATTCTCTGGTCTTTGTGGCTGGACGAGTGTCTTTAACATCATGGGCTGTCTTGAATCGATTGATGATCTTGCCGGTGTCCAGAAAAATTATTGCGCGCCATCTCTTATTGTCAAGCATAAGCTTACTCCACACAGAAACACCACCTTGGGGTTCTTCATCATAAACTCGCAAATGCCACACAAAATCCCAACCTGGTCTTGACTCTTTCGTACCCACAAAGAGGTTAGGGTAAGCCACAGAGGGACTAATGACGTAACCCCCAGGCCCGTCTAAAGCTACGTACACATTTCTGTTTAGTCTAGGAGTGGATGACGCATGAGGCACATCAAGGAGGAGTTGGGGCCTCAAGGCACCAATGGTGTGTTGAACCACGGGTGAAGGGCGCGTGTCCTTCACATATTCACTTAAGGTCAAGAGAGGTGGTAGTTTGCGGTCACCTAGAGGCATCATATCCTCCACCCATTCTTGAATTTCAAAGTACAATCGATCATTATAGCCCGTCGATAGGGATAAAGCCTCCTTGAATTTTTCCATTTTAGTCGCAAATGGTAAGTTCACTACATAGTAGGCATCTCGACGATGAAGTCGCTCCATTTCTTTGTTTTTTGTTTTTATTTGTCTAAAAATGACTGACGTACGACTACTTACAGAAACTAGGTCCAGCTCAGATCGCGCCGATGAACAGTTCGAGGAACTCCCCTTACAACCCACTTTCCCTACAGGCGCAACAGCTCCCGAAACCTTTGACGGGCGCGAGCAATGGGGGAAGCTCTTACCCCCTGTGCCAAATCAAGGCACGTTGTGTGGTGCATGTTGGGCATTCTCGACCAGTTGGGGGCTTGCATGTCGCTTTAACATTCTTAGCACCGGTTGGTTCTTTGTAGATCTCAGCGCGGCTAAAATGCTGCTTTGCGCTTTTGGAGAGCGCGAGTACGAGATCGAACCAGACGTGCAAACCTTGGAGTACATTGAAAGCCTGCAAGAAATGTATACTGGTCAGTTTGTTTGCCACGGAAACACTTTAGCGGATGCCTGGCGTTACCTGTACGTGTCGGGGGTGCCCACAAAACGTTGCTTTCCTGACGCCCTTCGATCGCGCCTGGGTGGTCCCACCGTTCAGGAACTCTCCACCGAGATTACTGATACCCCTCTGTGTGCCAGGTATGCTGGACAGTACGGTGATAAATGTCTCGATGGAACCCCAGCTAAGCTTTATAGGGCTCGGGGTTACTACCAAGTTGATCCTGACGTACTAGAACTTGAGCTGTACTACAGAGGTCCTGTGACTACTTCCTTCCGCATTTACAGAGATTTCTACACCTTTTCACCACGCAGCCAAGTCTACAAGAGCACAGAACAAGGCGACGTTCTTGGTGGACACGCTGTGGTTTTAGTGGGGTATGGAGAATCCAAGGAAGAAGGCAAGTACTGGTGGGTCGCCAACTCGTTTGGGCAAGATTGGGGAAGGGATGGGTACTTTAAGATGGTGCGGGGAGAAGATAACTGTGGCATCGAGTCCAATGCTGTGGTGGGGCTTCCTGACTTTTTTCAAGGATTACACGATCCAATGCCGAGGGATCAAGATTTTAGAGAGCTTTACGAAAGCCCCGATAGTCAAGGAGGTGGATTGGACCCACTTACGGGTTACTACCGTTGGTGGTACCAGCTCCTACCTGACTTGGCGAAACCAGAACCTCTTATCCGCTATCATAAAGCAGGAGATGTTACCTGGAATGAGGTCAAAGCCAACTGGAAATCCGAAGGTACCCAGTCATTGCAAGGGCAGGCGTCACAGCGCCCAACCTGGATTAAATGGGTCGTATTCACGGTAACTATCTTGCTTTTGGTGGCGCTGGGGATTATTATAGCCGTTTGGCTAATTGCTCCTGCCTGAGACGGCGCGCTTCATCTTCGACTTCGTCTAAGCGAACTTGGATTGAAGGTTGTGCAATTTTACCCACCCATTCTACTTGATTAAACATTTCATCCATGCGAGGGTCGTTAATGTACTTGAGGAAATAGTGAGTAACAACAGGCGCAGCGGCAACGGATCCAACTTTACCAATCTGCTCTAACCATTGGAGAACGATCTGTCTCTTATTCTTCTTGATGGCTTCTTGACCATCGGAGTCTTCACTGTCCACATCTTCAAATTCTAGGTCCCTTAGGTGCGTTAGCTCCTTTTTGGTGTCTGGGTTCACAACGGTGGTGTATTTTAAGAACCAATTGAGACGCTCCCGCCAACCTTCGCGAGTGTGCAGGAACACCATCTTAAGGCCACCTTCTTTGGCCTGACGATTATCCCAAAGTACTTTACCACTAGACATTGGGTTCAAGAAATACGTCAGATCGAGGATGTCGTAAAAAGCTTGGAATTCACTGACGTATGAATGGTGAGCATCTGCCTTAATTTCGACAATCTGATTTCCACTGTAAAGAAATAACCCATCCTTATTGACAAATCGTAAGTGCACCATTTTTTTGTTTCCTTAAAAAGCAAAAAAAACAACATTATGCCCAGATCACGATCCAAGTCCCCCAAGCGCAAGCGAGTCCGAAGCCCTTCCAAGCGCAAGCGACCTCGCAGTCCTTCCAAGCGCAAGTCACGAAGCCCCCGGAGGTACAAGACTGCTAAGCGCCGCTCCAGCCGATCCAGGAGCCCGCGTAAGCACCGTACCTACAAGACCAAGCGGCGTTCTAGCCGCTCCAGCCGTCCCAGGAGCCCGCGTAAGCACAGCAGGTCCCGAAGCTCCTCCCGCGCTCGAGTCTCTTCCAGGCAAGTCAATAAGCTCACGAAGAGTCAAATGCGACGAGTGCTTCGCGCAGCCGGTGCTCCCGTGAGTGAGGCAGACTCCAAGGACACCCTGACTCGCAAGATTATGCGCAATAAGAAGGCTTTGGGTATTGCTACTCTTTTGGTAGGTACAGTTGCAACTGCAGCTGGTGTGGGTTACTGGAAACGAGATGCCATGAGGAAATGGTGGGAACAAGATTTGCCGAGGACATTCATGGCTGGTGATGGTCAGAAAACACCTGAGGTGAAGAGTTCATTAAGTAATTAAAAATGTTTTTCCAAAATAAATGCCAACACGTCCAAGATCTCGAAGTCGAAGCCCGTCCAAGAAAAAGCGTAAGACTCGAAGCCTTTCCAAGAGGTCAAGGAGCCCAGGGCGCCCTCGCAAGTCGCGAAGTCCTAGGAAGTACCGAAGTCCAAGGCGGTCTAAGAGCCGCCGCAAGTCGCGAAGCCCCCGAAGGTACAAGACCAAGTCCACAAGGGGCCGCAGGCGGGTAACCACCAAGGTGACCAACAAGCACTTGATGCGTCTAAAGAAGCCTCAGTTGCAAAAGGCTCTTCGCGCCGCTGGTGCCCCCGTTAGCTCCACAGATACCAAGGAAACCCTGGCGCGTAAGATTATGCGCAATAAGAAGGCTTTGGCATATGCGGCTGCGAGTGTTGGTCTTCTTGCGGCGGCTGGAACGGCATGGTATATGCAACAACGTAAGAAGGCTGCCAAGGCCACCAAGGCTACCCAGCGTGCTAAAGACATTACTAAAGTACAAGCTTTATGGAGCAAGAAACAAACCCATGAAAAATTCCGCGAAATCCAGGATATTCGCAAAGAATTAGCTGGTGAGTGCCCAAAACAATCAAACATTTCTGACATTTGCAACGATCCTGACACACCATGTTGGGACGCGGGTCAACGCGGGTGTTTGCCGAAAACACAACCTAATATGTTTCGGAAGATGCAACTTGAAGCTCAACTTGAAGCTCAACTTGAAGCCCTGATGAATTAAGCATTTGATGCGAAAAAAAATCTCGATGCGCGAGATTGCGAAAATTTTTTTGTGTGCTGAAAAATAAAGCCCCTCCAAAAAACATGACTTCTTCTTTTGGTATGAATAACTCTTGCGTGCGAACTGGTGCTACTACCGGTGGTGTTCTGGCCGAACTTATTGCTCAAGGTGCCGCTGATGTTCACTTGACTGCGGATCCTAAGGTGACCTACTGGCGCCTGCAGATCAACAAGTGCACTAACTTTGCTATGGAATCCATCTTGCAAACTTTTACTGGTCAACCCGCGTGGGGTACTGAGGTTTCGGCTACTTTGAACCGAACTGGTGATCTTATCTACTGGATGTACGTGCTGTTGGATATTCCCGCCATTACCGCCCAGGCCTTGCCTTCTGGTAGCACTTCCTTCACTGGTTGTCGCTTTCCTTGTGCCAACCCGTGCAATCCTTGTGGTGATCCTCCTGCCCAAGGCGAGTGCGTGCCTGGTTGCTCCACTGAAGTCCTCGAACTCGAGGTGGAAGACAGCTTGGACATCGATGACTGCACTGGTTGGCCCGACCTTACGCCCACTGGGTGAATGAGATTGGTTTTGCTGCGATCGCTCGGGCTTCCTTTTCCATTGGTGGTCAGATCATCGATACCGTGTTCTCTTACTACATGCACATGTGGGAGGAGCTCAGCGGTCAACCCGGTAAGCGCCTGGAAGAGATGATTGGTAAGCGCTTCACTTTGGCTTCTTTGGTCGAGGATTCTTCTTACAGCCGACGTCTCTACGTGCCCCTGCCTTTCTACTTTACCCGGTACTCTGGCAATGCCCTTCCTCTTGTGTCTCTCCAGTTTCACTCTGTGCAGGTCCACGTGTGCTTCGCCCCTCTTGAGCGCATGATTCAAGTGTCTGACTGTGATGTCAATGTCATCCGATGCTCTGACGGCCAACCTGTCAACAACCAGGACTTGAATGCTATTCTTGATACCACTTATATTTACCTTGATATGCAGGAACGTGATCGATTCGCCGTGGGTTCCTTCCAACAGCTTATTACGCAAGTGCAGCAGTTCTCTACTACTTCCAAGGGCAGCCGAGTGCAAGCACAGCTCAACTTTAATCACCCCACTTTGGAGCTCCTGTGGGCAGTCCAACGTAAGTGCCAAGCCGCGGCCAACAACACCTTTAACTTCTCGGGCTACCAGAACCGCGATCCTGTCGTGCGTGTCTGCTTGCGCCTGAACAACTTGCAACGTACCGACCGCGAAGGACCTTACTACCGACTTTCCCAACCGTGGCAACATCACACCAATATCCCCAAGGGCTTATCTATTCGTATTCGTTTGCCCTGCACCCCGAGAGCTGCCAACCTTCAGGCACCCTCAATATGTCCAGAATCGATAACATCGAACTCGGACTTGTCTTGCAAGATGAGCTCGCTTCCGAAGAAGTCGCGGTCTACGTCTTTGCTCGCTCCTTCAATATTCTCAGATTTAAACAGGGTAGCTTTTCTGCTTGGTCCTTTAATATTCATAAGTTCAAACATGAAAATATTAAACGACCTTGTGGATCCCATGCCCTAAAAAGTCACCAATGTGTGGCTAGTGCGAAAGCGCAAAGTGAGTGGATGCTGGGAACTCCCTTTACACTTACCCAACTCCCTGTTTCGGGCAACCGAAGCAGCATAGTAACATCGGGTCTAAGTTTGGGACAATCAGCAGAGGACCAGCTCTCGACGCTGGCCTTTCAGAGATCGGCAACTCACTGGGGGTTCTTCCCCTCAAGGTACGATCCGGCTTATCTGGCAACAGATAAGTTGTTGGGAGGTGAAATTAACGCGCCTCAAAAAGTCTTACTACTAAGGCTAGTCGTCTTGCTACTACTGACGGCTACATACCTCGTTACGGGAAACCTCAACAGGCAACCCGTAGTCGAATCCCTCTCGACGGGATCGGCGCAGAGACTGCAAAGGTATGGGCGAAAGCTTGAGGGACAGTCCAACTATTTACCGAAACTGACACGAACACGTGTTTGAACCGGTAAATAGTTGAAGCTTTATAGCAATTGATTTTAGCTAAACTAGAAAACATGCTGAACTACAAAACGTGTCAAACTAATAAACATCATATTTCACAAATTTCCTGATATTTCATTTTTTAGTCTAGAACCCTTATTAGTATAGTACCTTTACTAGAAACCATAAATTTCGCGGGACCATGAAGCGTTATCTGACCCAGAACGACAACCACTCGAGCGACAAAAAAGCGAAAGTGACTGAGATTAAACTCGGTCGATTTGCGGAATGCCATGAAAGATCGGAAGGATTTTGTGACATCTGGGTTTGTTGAATCTGCAGGAGTCCAGACTGTGCGCAAGTTCATGTCTTTTTTGGACTACCGAAATCCGCATGATGTGAAGGTTAATGTTCCATCAACCTATTTGGCCCCCGTGGAGCTTCAATTACATTTCAAAAAGAAGGCGCAAGCTGACATCTTGATCTTCATCAAACCGTTCACTGAACTCGTGGCTCGTTCCATCCCCAAGCACATAAGCCACATGAAGTCCTTGCGTGACATTATTTTTGGGGTTTTAATGGGTATCGGATGCATGAACAAGCGGAAAAACCTGCCAGCCCCAAAAAGGACATTTGCGGTGTTTGGGAAACATGAACTACGTGGTGTTGTCTTAACAAAGGGGAGCAAAAACCAAGTTTTCTTGGAACTAGTTGATGGTGATGATGGTGATTGCAAATCTTTGGCGCATAAGATTTATGATACATGTGACCTTGTTCAAAAAACATGGCTTTCCGGGCTTAGTGATTTGGCAATATCTTTGAAACTGCCTTAACGCTGAAGGAAATATCTTGCGCGCGCCTGAATCCGTTTCCAGTTCTTCCAGCGCCTCGTCTGACTTTGTGTCTGTCTGAAACCAATCAATACTTTCTTGAAATAAACAAAATCATGCCTGCTATCTTTTATCAACATCCTGAAATGTGCTGTCAGTTAGGAGATGAAAAGATGTGTAGGACATGTCACAAACGTAAACGTAAATTTCCGCATGAGGAAGGCTTAGTAACGGATCAGGGTTTACACTTTTGCGTTACGTGTTCTAAGTGGTTGCCTAAGAAACGTATGCGTTTTAGTAACCAATTTATCGACAACGTAGATAACATTTGTACTGTATGTTTCCGGGCTACTTATGTTCCTAAAAGGCCTGGATTAATTCAGGTGTCTTCGAGGGTTATACGATTTCAGAGACACGGTGAGGAGCGCAGATGCGCCGAAAAAAAGCACTGGGTTCCTGTGGCGCAAATGGAGCGCTCTGACAAATATGTAGATGGGGTGGGGACTGCCTGTCAGACATGCAGAGCTAGTGGATTTAAGAGAAAGATTCCTAAGTCTGTAAGAAAACACTACTTTAAGGGGCGCAAGATTAAACAACAAGAGTTGGAGAAGTTAAAGGAACATTTGAGAAAGCATAAGTGAATGTCCATGCATCCCAGGGACACCCGTTCTTGCGCGCCCATTGAATTGATTTGATACTACCTTGTGAGGCTTCCGTAATTTCCCGGAAGCGCGCGGCGCGTAAATTCCGGGAGTTCCGGAAAATGTGTGAAATTAAATTCCGGAATTGAATGTAGCTGTCAATGTCCAAAGTATTGGTAATTCGACTATGAAATGCCAGGGAATTACCGGGTATAAACGTTGCAAGCTTTAGACTGAAGAAATACCAAGAAATTAAAGGTCTTGCCGCCGCCAAAAAAATAATTTTGGTACACATTTTTGAAAATTTTTAAAAAACCCAAAATC
>Ga0180434_10002831_pt1 | contig 22548 bp, 17 predicted proteins | sample SS_ome_7_FD_132453 | JGI IMG/M metagenome (GOLD analysis project Ga0180434, IMG submission 132453) | Hypersaline lake sediment archaeal communities from the Salton Sea, California, USA - SS_1_D_2 metaG | ecosystem: Environmental > Aquatic > Non-marine Saline and Alkaline > Hypersaline >...
AGGAGATGGGCGGCAAGTTCCGTGACCGGCCGTAAGGAGGATGACCGTGCACACGTTTCCAAGCGTGGCCTGCCTGACAACGGGGGCGCTGGCGCCTCTCTTCGTGCTTGTCGTGCTCGGGTGCGGACCGGCCGCGCCCAACGCCCATGCCGCCGAAGCCCAAGAGACCTTCACGAACTCGGTCGGCATGACGATGGTCCGCATCCAGGCCGGGACGTTCACGATGGGCCAGGCCGAGGGCGGCGACTTCGACGAGCGGCCCGTTCACAAGGTGACCATCGCACGGCCGTTCCGGATGGCCGCCACCGAGGTCACGAACACCCAGTACGAGCAGTTCGACCCGTCGCATCGGCGCCTCCGCGGCAAACTGGGTTTCTCCAACGCCGACGACGAGGCCGTCGTGTTCGTCTCCTGGAACGACGCCGTCCGCTTCTGCCAATGGCTCTCGGAGAAGGAGGGCAAGCCCTACCGCCTGCCGACCGAGGCCGAGTGGGAGTACGCCTGCCGGGCCGGCACGGCCACGCCGTATCGCACGGGCGAGACGCTGCCGAAGGCGTTCCACAAGAACGCCCGGCTGAGTTGGTACCCCGGCCGGTACGAGAAGGAGGGCCACGTCGTCCCCCTCACCGTCGCCAAGACGCCGCCGAACGCGTGGGGCCTGTACGACATGCACGGCAACGTCGAGGAGTGGTGCCACGACTGGTACGGCCCGTACGTCGAGGGGGATCAAACGGACCCGGTCGGCCGGGCCGACGGCAACTTCCGTGTGACCCGCGGCGGGAGCCATTCCACGACGCTCGAGTACCTCCGCAGCGCGAACCGCGCCGGCACGCTGCCGGAGGACCGGACGTGGGTTCTCGGCTTCCGCGTGGTCTGCGGTCCCGCGCCCGAGACGAAGCCGCTGCCGCCGCCCGAGCCGCCGCTGTGGGCGCGGAACGTCTCGCAGACGGTGCCGACGGACATCGCGAAGGGGCCCGATCCGACGAAGCCGTACTTCCGCGGGCCGCGGCCGTACGTCAAGATTCCGGCGGGGTCGGAGGGGCCCCTCTTCTCGAAGCACAACCATTGCCCCGCCATTGTGAACTGCCCGAACGGCGACCTGCTGGCCATCTGGTACACCTGCCGGACCGAGCCGGGGCGGGAACTCGACATCGCTGCCGCCCGACTCCGATACGGGGCCGACTCCTGGGAACCCGCCGCCCCGTTCTGGGGTGCCCCGGACCGCAACGACCACGCCTCGGCCCTTTATGTGGACGGGCAGGGGACGCTCTACCATTTCAACGGCCTGTCGGCCCACGCCACGTGGGGGTCGCTGGCCACGATCATGCGGAGGAGCACCGACAGCGGCGCTACGTGGTCGAAGGCCCGCCTCATCATGCCCGAGCACGGCCTGCACCACATGCCGGTCGAGACGGTCATCCGGCTGCGCGACGGGACCATCCTGGTGCCGTGCGACGCCGTCCCCGGCGGCGCGGGCGGCACGGCCGTCCTCCTCAGCCGCGACGGCGGCAAGACCTGGACCGACCCGGCCGAAGGTAAGCCGATCCCGACGTTCGAGACGGGCACCACCGGCCACACCATCGCCGGCATCCACGCGGGCGTCGTGGAATTGGCGGACGGCCGGCTGATGGCGTTCGGCCGCGGCAACAACATCGATGGCCGGATGCCCATGAGCCTGTCCGACGACGGCGGCCACACATGGACCTATTACCCCAGCCCGTGGGATCCGATCGGCGGCGGCCAGCGGCTGGTCGTCCTGCGCCTGGCGGAAGGGCCGATCCTGTTCTGCTCCTTCGCCAAACGCCTTACGATCGCGGACGCCGCCGGGAAGGAACGTGCCGTCAGCGGCCTCTTTGCCGCACTCTCGTATGACGAGGGCAAGACCTGGCCGGTCCGCAAACTCATTTCCGACTACGCTCCGCCTCGCCGCCTGGACGGCGGGGGCAACACGGGCCGGTTCACCATGAGCGCGTCGCAGGGGGAACCGCGCGGGTATCTCAGCATCTGCCAGACGCCCGACGGCCTGCTGCAACTCATCTCGTCGAAACTTCACTACCAGTTCAACCTGGCGTGGCTGAAGGCGCCCATGCCGGCACCGGCCGGGCCGCCCGAGCCGGAAGGGCCCTCTGCCAAACCCGACCCGAAGGACGCGTCCGCCGGCCTGAACCAGCGACCGAGACTCCCGGAGTAAGTCCGGGGGCTCCACCGCGAGGCACCCTATGCGCCGCATCACGACACGTCTGACCAGCATCGTAGCCACGCTCGGGCCGGCCACGGCCGACGACGGGACCCTTCGGCAGATGATTCAGGCCGGCGTGGACGTGGCCCGCCTGAACTTCGCCCACGGCGACCACGCCTCCCACACGGCCATGCTGGAGCGCGTCCGCCGCGCCGCCGAGGACGAAGGCCGTTTCGTCGCCGTCCTGCAGGACCTGGCCGGCCCGAAACTGCGGCTCCACACGCCCGGCGCCGAGACCATGGACGTGGCCCCGGGCGACCGCCTGCGCCTCGCCCGCGCGTTGCCCGGCGACGGCGGGGCGGCAGCGGCCGACGCGGCGGCTGGCGCGCGCGAGGTGGCCACGAACTTCCCGCAGTTGCTCGACGACCTCCGCGTGGGTCAGCCGGTGCTCTTTGGCGACGGCGCCGTCCGCACCCGCGTGGTCCGGCACACGGGCGAGACCGTCGTCGTGGAGGCCGAAGACGACGGAACCCTCGCCCCCGGCATGGGCATCAACCTGCCCGAGACGGACCTGACGCTGGACCTGCCCACCGCGAAGGATTGGGACGACCTGGCCTGGGCCGTGGAGCACGACGTGGAGTACGTGGGCCTGAGTTTCGTCCGCTCGGCGGAGGAGGTCCGCCGCGTCAAGGACTACTTGGCCGGGAAGGGCAGCGAGGCCCACGTCGTGCCGAAGATCGAGAAACCGCAGGCCGTCGAGGGCATCGACGCCATCCTGGCCGAGGCCGACGCCGTCCTCGTGGCCCGCGGCGACCTGGGTGTCGAGATGGACCTGGCGCGCGTGCCGGTCATTCAGAAGGACCTCATCCGCCGGGCGGCCGAGGCCGGCGTGCCGGTCATCACGGCCACGCAAATGCTCCAGTCGATGATCTCCGAGCCCCGGCCGACGCGGGCCGAGGTCTCCGACGTGGCCGGCGCGGTCTTCGACGGGTCCGACGCGGTTATGCTGTCGGGCGAGACGGCCGTCGGCCGGCACCCCGTCCGGGCGATCGCCACGATGGATCACATCATCGACGTGGCCGAGGACTACGCCGAACGCGTCGGCCGGGCCATGTCGCCGGCCGGCCGCGAGCGCTACGTCTGGAGCGAACGGGCCATCGTGGCGGGGGCGGCCGGCATCGCCCGCGACCTGGACGTCCGAATCATCGTGGCGCTGACGCACAGCGGGGCCACGGCCCTGCTGATCTCGAAACAGGACCTGGGCGTGCCGATCCTGGCCGTCAGCGATTCGGTCCGAACGTGCCGGCGCATGGCCCTCTATCGCGGGGTAACGCCGGTGCATCATCCGGACCTGATCCGGCACGACGACCTGGCCGGCGCGGCCGAGCAGTTGGCGCTTTCGCGGAAATTGGTTGCCGCCGGCGACCGAATCCTTATCATGTGCGGGTACCTGCCCGGCCGGCCGGGCGGGACCGATACGCTGCGGGTTCACACCGTATCGGGGTCCGAGGAAGGGAATTCGGCATGAGCCGTACCTTCGCCTGCCTGCTGCTGACCGCCGTCGTCCTGCCGGCTGCGGGATGCGCCACGGTGGCCACGGGCCGCTTCGGTAATCCGTCCGGGTTCGCCGACACCTCGCCGGGCAAACTGGAACAGGTGGCCCTTCGCACCCTGATGGAACTGCGCTTCAACATCGTCCTGCCGCAGGCCCGGCCGGGGCTGATCGAGACGGAGCCGCTGACCGGGTCGTCGTGGTTCGAGTTCTGGCGGAAGGACACGATCGGCCGGGTGCAGGTGGCCGAGTCGAGCCTCCACACGATTCGCCGCCGGGCCACCGTCAGCGTGTCGGCCCAGGACGGCGGGTCGCAGGTGGCCGTCCGCGTGATCAAGGAACGTCTGTGCGCCCCCGGTTCCACGCCCGGCAGCCTGGGTGCATCGTTCAACTCCTACGAGACCGAAGACACCGAACTGATGCGCCGCGACGCCTTGGCCGAGACGGAGTACCAGTGGGTCGAGATGGGCCGCGACGAACTTCTCGAGCAGTACATCCTCGAACGCATTCACGCCAACCTGGGCCGGTAAATCCGGCCGGCCCGGCGCGGCCTCAGCGCTTTTTTCCACGCCCCGTTTCGGGTATCCTGGCGCGTCCCTGGACCCAGCGAAGGACCGGCCGCATCATGACCACGCCGGCGATGAAACAGTACCGGCAACTGAAGGCCCAGTACCCGGACGCCATCCTGTTCTTCCGGATGGGCGACTTCTACGAACTCTTCTATGACGATGCCCGAATCGGTTCCCGCGTCATGGGCATTGCGCTGACGAGCCGCTCGAAGGGCGCCGGCGCCGTCCCCATGTGCGGCGTGCCGTACCACGCGGTGGACTCGTACCTGGCCAAGATGATCCGGGCCGGGTACCGCGTGGCCATCTGCGAGCAGATGGAAGACCCGGCCCAGGCCAAGGGCCTCGTGAAGCGCGACATCAGCCGCGTCGTCACCCCCGGCACGCTGACCGACGACGCCCTGCTGGAGGACAAGGAGAACAACTTCCTGGCGGCGGTCCACCTGGACGGCGACGAAGCCGGCCTGGCGTGGGTGGACCTGTCGACGGGCGGCTTCTGGGTCCGCGACCTCGCGCGCAGCGCCGTGGCCGACGAACTGGTGCGCCTCCGCCCGCGCGAGTGCCTGTTCATTGAGGGCGCCGGCGAGGCCGAGGCCGACCTCCTCCACGTCGTCCGCGAGGCCACCGGCGCCGTCACGACCGAGCGGTCCGCCTTTGTCTTCGACCGCGGCGAGGCCGAGCGGCTCCTGACGCAGCACTTCGGCACCGATTCGCTCGACGGTTTCGGCGTGGCCGACATGGCGTGCGGCCTGTCGGCGGCCGGGGCCGTCCTCGATTACCTTCAGGAGACGCAGCGGACCGAGTTGGGTCACATCCGCCGCCTCCAGCGGGCCCAGGCCGGCCGCTGGATGTACTTGGACGAGGCCACGCAGCGCAGCCTCGAACTGGTTGAGACCCTGCGCGACCGCCGCCGCGAACACAGCCTGCTGTGGGTCCTCGACCGGACGGTGACGTCCATGGGCGGCCGGCTGCTTCGGCAGTGGATCGTCTTCCCGCTGGCGGCGGTCGACCCGATTCGCGCGCGGCACAGGGCGGTGGAGGAACTCGTCCAGGGGGCCGAGTTGCGCGAGGAACTGGCCGAGCGATTGGGTGAAGTCTCCGACGTCGAGCGCGTCCTGGCCCGCGTGGCCACCCGCCGCGTCACGCCGCGCGACCTGCTGGGCCTCGGGCGCACGCTGGCGGTCCTGCCGCAGATCAAGGCCCGCCTGACCGCGCGCGAAAGCGACCTGCTCGTCCGCCTCGAAACGCAACTGGACCTGATGGGCGACCTGCGCGACCTGCTGGACCGCGCCATCGCTGACGACGCGCCCGCGCGCCTGGCCGACGGCGGCGTCATCCGCGCGGGCTACAGCGAGGACCTGGACCGCCTGCGCGATGTTGGCACGACGGGGGCCCGGTGGCTGGCCGAGTTCCAGGCCGCCGAGGCCGAGCGCACCGGCATCGCCAGTCTTAAGGTCGGCTTCAACAAGGTCTTCGGCTACTACATCGAGGTCACGCACGCCCACGCCGACCGCGTGCCCGACGACTACGTCCGCAAGCAGACGCTGAAGAACGCCGAGCGGTACATCACGCCGGCCCTGAAGGAGCATGAGGTCGAGGTCCTGTCGGCCGACGAGAAGGCCAGGGCGCTGGAGGGCCGCCTGTTCGAGGAGATCCGCCAGGCCGTCGCCGACCGGACCGACCGTCTCCAGCAGACGGCCGACGCCTTGGCGCATCTCGACGCGCTGATCAGCCTGGCCCGTGTGGCGAGCGCCCGCGGGTACGTCCGGCCCGAGATGGTCGAGGAGGCCGTGCTGGCGATCCGCGACGGCCGGCACCCTGTTCTGGAGCAGGTGCTCGGGTCGGAATTCGTGCCGAACGACGCGGCCCTCGGCGGCGACGGGCCGCGCATCGCCATCATCACCGGGCCGAACATGGCGGGGAAGTCGACCTACATCCGGCAGGTGGCGCTGGCGGCCCTGATGGCCCACATGGGATCGTGGGTGCCGGCGCGGTCGGCCACCGTGGGGCTGGTGGACCGCATCTTCACGCGCGTGGGGGCGTCCGACGAACTGGCGCGCGGCCGCAGTACCTTCATGGTCGAGATGACCGAGACCGCCAACATCCTCAACAACGCCACCGAGCGGAGCCTGGTCATCCTGGACGAAGTCGGCCGGGGCACGAGCACGTTCGACGGGGTGGCCCTGGCGTGGGCGACGACCGAGCACCTGGCCTCGCGCCTGCGGTGCCGGACGCTCTTCGCCACGCATTACCATGAGTTGACGGAACTGGCCGACGTGCTCGACGGCGTGGCCAACTTCAACGTGGCGGTCCGCGAATGGCAGGACCAGGTCGTCTTCCTCCACAAGATCGTGGAGGGCGGGACCGACAAGAGTTACGGCGTGCACGTGGCCCGGCTGGCGGGCGTGCCGAGGGAGGTGGTGGACCGGGCCCGGCAGATCCTCGCGGATCTTGAGGCGGCCCACCTCGATGCCGAGGGCCGGCCGCGCATCGCCCCGGCCGAGCCGGGGCCGCGCGTGCGCCAGGTCCAACTGACGCTCTTCGAGGGCGAAGGGGCCGCCGTCGCCGAGGCGATCCGCCGGATGAACCTCGACGAGATGACGCCCATCGAGGCCCTCAACAAACTCCGCGAACTCAAAGAGGGCCTGTAGCCCGAAACACATCACGCGGATTCCGCGCGGCGGGGCTCCGAACCCGCTGCGCAGGATGGACCGTTGTGGAAACAGGAGGATGGCCATGAAACGTCTGCTCGTCGCCGTGTCGGCTGTCGCACTTCTGGCAGGGTACCTGGCGGTCGTCGATGCCGGGGAGCCGGACGCCGGTGCGGCCCGACCGGCCGCCGCGGTTCGTCGGCCGCCGACCGGCCTCGACGCCAGCCTCGGCGGCGGCAAGGCGCCGCTGCCGAGCGCCGGGCGGTTCCGCGTCTTCATTCTCTCGGGCCAGTCGAACATGGTCGGCCAGGGTGAGGCCGAGGAGTTGCCCGAGGCGTACCGCAAGCCGCACGACCGCATCCGCATCTGGTGCGAGGGCGGGTGGCAGTATCTCGTTCCCCACCGGCGCTTCGGGCCGGAGGTCGGCATGGCCCACGAACTGGCCAAGGCGTGGCCCGACGACACGATCGGCGTCATCAAGGTGGCCATCGGCGGCACGGGCATCCTGGCGTTCGCGCCCGACTGGTCGCGCGAGCAGGCCGACCGCACGGGCGACGGGTTCAAGGGGCCTATCTACAAGACCATCATGCGGTGCTACCAGGAGGCGAAGAAGGCGGGCGACTTCACACTCGCCGGCTTCGTCTGGAAGCAGGGTGGCAAGGACGCCAGGAATGCCCACGTCGCACGCGAGTACCTGGCTAACTTCCGGAAACTCGTCGCCGGCCTTCGCAAAGACACGGCCGCGCCCGACCTGCCGGTTTTCATCAGCACGTACATGGCCCGCGAGACCCTCGACCGACTGCTGGCCGACCCCGGCACCAGGGATCTGGCGAAAGGCCGGCCCGGCCTGGCCGACGTGCTGAGGGCCCACCTCGATGCGGCCGACAAGATTCCTAACGTTGTTGCGGTTATCCACGGTCGGCTGCCGTCGAAGCCGGACGGCGTCCACTTCAACACCGAGGGGCAACTGAAACAGGGCCGCCTCCTCGCCGAAGCCGTGGTGAAGTTCTACCAGAAGAAGGCTGTGGCGGCGCCGGCCAAGTGATCGCCGGGCGGCCTGGCGGGGGCTTGCCCAGACCCGCACTGACCGGGACAGAGGTCGGGAAGGGGTGCTTTGTGTTGACACCCCTCGGCTCGCCTGACACAATACCGCCGAACCAAGCGGGGCCGCGACCGTGCCCGCCCAGCAGAAAGGCCATCGCATGCCTACCGACAGCCTTTACGTGACCCACGAGGTCGGCGACGTGACGGTCGTCTCTTTCCAGCAGACCCAGATACTGGACGCGATGACCATCGAACGCATGGGAACCACCCTGAAGCAACTCATCGCCACCAACACCAGCGGCCGGTTCGTCTTCGATTTCTCGCACGTCACCTATATGTCGTCGAGCGCTTTGGGCATGCTGATCGGCCTTCAGCGGCGGATCCTCCAGGAGCAGGCCCAGTTGAAACTGTGTGGTGTCCGCGACGACATCATGGAAGTCTTCCGCATCACGAAACTCGACACGGTCTTCGACATCTACAAAGACGCCCACGCCGCCGTTGAGGCGTTTCGCAAGAACCTCTGAGCCGGAGACGCTGCATGGCCGGCAACGGCCAGGCCGACGTGCTGGAGCGCCATCGCCAAGGCCGCGTCGAGGTCCTCGCGGTTCGCGTGGCCGAGGTGTACGAAGCGGACGCCATCCATCGGATCGGCCACGCCGTCCGGCAGGCGTTCGCCGACGCCGGTGTGTCGGCCTTCGTGCTCGACCTGTCGGACGTGACGTTCCTGACAAGCGGGGCCTTGGGCCTGATCATTCACCTGCATTCGCAACTGCTGGAACAGGGCCGGGCCTTGGCCATCGCCGGCGCCGGCGGCGACGTGGCCCGCGTCATCGCCTGCACCCGCCTGGCGGAAGTGATGCCCGTCTACCCGACCGTCGAGGCGGCCGTCCGTGAACTGGGCTGCCCCGAACCGTAACGGGCACCGGCAACCCGGGCACCTTCCCCCTGGGCCGAGCATGGCATCGCACTGGACGATCCGCGGCGCCGACCTGCTGGACGAGACGCACGACCTAGTGCGGGCCGACGTCGAGGTGGCCGACGGGCGCATCGCCCGTATCGCGCCTCGGCTGGAGCCGGTGGAGCGGGACCTCGACGGCTCGGGCCTGACGCTGGCCCCGGGTTTCATCGACATCCACTGTCACAGTGAGTTCGCGGCCTTCGTCTATCCTCGGGCCGAGAGCAAGGTCCTGGCGGGCGTCACGACCGACGTTTCGGGCAACTGTGGGGCATCGCCGTTCCCGCTGGTGGGCGAGTTCCTGACCCGCCGGCAGGCCGAGTGGCAGCCACACGGGCTCGCCATCGACTGGTCCACCGCGGCGGAGTATTTCGAGCGGGCCGAGGCCGCAGCGTCGAGCGTCAACCGCGCCCTCCTGGCCGGACACGGGGCCGTGCTGGCGGCCGTGGTCGGCTACGCCGACCGCCCGACGACCGCCGACGAACGGGGTGCCATGCGCCGCCTGCTGGACGAGGCGCTCGAGGCTGGGGCGTTCGGCCTGTCGTCCGGACTCATCTATCCACCCGGATGTTACGCCGACGTGGAGGAACTGGCCGACCTGGCCCGCGTCGTGGCGGCCGCGGGCGGCGTCTACACCAGCCACATCCGCCACGAGGGGGACCGCCTGATCGAGGCGCTTGACGAGTTCCTCGCGGTGGTCCGGGCAAGCGGCGTGCGCGGCCAGGTGAGCCACCTGAAGGCCTCCGGCCGCGACAATTGGCCGAAGGCCGCCGGGGCGGTCGACCTCCTGCGCCGCGCCCGGGCCGAAGGCCTGCGCGTCTCCGCCGACCGGTACCCGTACCTGTCGAGTATGACGAGCCTGGACGTGTTCCTCCTGCCCAACTGGGCGTTCGAAGGCGGGCGCGACGCCCAACTGGCCCGGCTGGCTGATGAGGCCACCAGCCGACGGATCGCCGACGAATTCCGCATGGCCCATCCGGACGAGGATTTCTTCGCCCGGATCACCATCGCCGCGGTCCATCCGGACCGCCCGCAGGATGCCGTCGGCAAGACGCTCGCGGCGCTCGGCGAGGAAGCCGGCCGCGATCCGCTCGACGCGGGCCTCGACCTCCTGCGCGACCACGAGGGTCAGGTCGACGTGACCTATGCGTCGATGAGCGAGGAGAACCTCCGGCTCATTCTGGCCGAGCCGTACGTGGCCATCGGTTCCGATTCGGGGCTTCGCCACCTGCCGTCGCCTCGGGCGGACGGTCGACCAAGGGGCCTGGCGCACCCGCGGGCGTACGGCACGTCGGCGAGGTTCCTGGGCACGTACGTACGCGACCTGGGCCTTATGGACTGGCAGGAAGGCATCCGCCGGCTCACGAGTCTGCCGGCCGACATCATTGGCCTCCAGGGCCGCGGCCGGCTGGCCGAGGGCGCCTGGGCCGACCTCGTTCTTTTCGACCGCGCGGCCGTCGCCGACCGGGCCACGTACCAGGACCCGTGGCAGACGCCGGCCGGCATCCGCCACGTCTTCGTGAACGGCGAACAGGTCGTCGGCGACGGCGTCCACACCGGAACCACGCCGGGCCGTGTTCTGAGGCGGGGGCGCGCATGAGGCCGCGCATTGCCATCGCGACGGACCTGGCGCTGGCGGACGGCGAGCGGCGCATCCAACTGCGGGCGGCCTACGCCGAGGCCGTGTCGGCGGGCGGAGGCGAGCCCGTCCTGGTGTCGCCGGTTTCCGGGGACAAATCGACTGCGCTGCCGGGCTTTGCCGACGGTCTCCTGCTGACCGGCGGCCGGGACCTCGACACCGCCGCCTGGGGCGAGCCGATGCATCCGGAGGCCCGCCCCATGGACTCCGTCCGCCAGAAGGCCGACCTGGCCCTGCTCGCCGCCGCCGATGCCTGCGGCATGCCGGTCTTCGCCATCTGCCTGGGCTGTCAGGAGATGGCCGCTCATCGCGGCGGCCGGCTCATCCAGCACCTTCCCGACGAGCCGGGCACCCTGCTGGAGCACGGCGGGACCGGCCGGCCGCGCACCACGCATCCGGTTAATATCACGCCGGACTCGCTGCTGGCGCGAGTCGTCGGCGCGCAGCCCATCGAGGTGAACTCGCGGCACCATCAGGCCGTGCGCGAGCCGGGCAGAGGCTTGGCCGTGGTCGGCCGGGCGCCCGACGGCGTCGTTGAGGCCATCGAGGACCCCGCAGCGGGCCGCTTCTGGCTGGGCGTCCAGTGGCACCCCGAAGACCTGACCGATCGGCCCGAGCATGTGGCCCTGTTCACGGCCTTGTGCCACGCGGCCGAGGCGTGGCGTGCGGGCACCTAGGCCAGGGTGTGGCACGTTGTGCTTCTGACCGCGATGTGACTTGCGGGGGCGTAGCCCGCAGGCGAAGCCCCGAGCGGAGCGCGCAAATGGCGGAATCCGCCCAGCCTCACCCTGCCGGCGTCCACCGCTACGAGCCGCTCGTGCCGGCGGCCGCGGCGCTGGTCGGCGGCATCCTGGCGGGCGAGTACCTGGGCGGGCCGATACTTCTGTGGTGCCTGATCGCCCTCGCCGCCGTGGTCGCGTGGGTCCTGATGCTGCGGCGCCGCGCGCCCGCGCGGCCGCTGCTCGTCCTGCTCATCGTGCTCGTTGTGGCGGCGGGCGCGGCCCGGTACCGCTCGGCGGTCGACCCGCCGCCGGACGACGTGGCCCGCCTCGTCCCGGAAGGTAGCCGCATCGTCGTCCTCGAAGGCGTCGTGGTCGATTCGCCGAAGCCGTCGCGGCCGCCGTCCGACGTGTTCCTCCCCACGCTGCCGTACTACGTCCGCACGAGCATGAAACTGGACGTGTCGCGGGCCTGCATCGAGGGCACGTGGTACCCGGCCCGCGGGCGGGTGCACACGACGGTCCGCCAGCCGCCGCCCGACGACGCGTCCACCGTGCCGAACCTCGGCGACCGCGTCCACGTGACGGGCCGGCTGATGCGCCCGATGGGTCCGTCGAACCCGGGCTCGTTCGACGTGGCCGCCTACTTCCGCCGGCAGGGCGTCCGCGCCACGCTCTCGACCGACCACTGGGAGGCCGTCCGCGTGGTCGAACCGGCTGCCGCCCCGCTTCGCTGGGCCGTGGGCGCGATGGGGCGGTGGGCGGTCCATCGCTTCGAGGCCATGCCGTCCCAGGAGGGCAGGGCGGTGGCCGCCGCCATCGTCCTGGGCCGCCGCGACCTTTTGCGATTCGACGCCGGCCAGGCCGACGCCGAAGACATCGAACGCGCCTTTATCGTGACCGGCACCGCGCACTTTCTGGCCGTGTCGGGCTTCTGCGTAGGCTTGGCGGCTGGCGTGGTCCTGCTCGTCATGCGGATAGTCGGGGCCGGGCCGAAGGTGACGGCTGCAGGTGTCTTTGCTGTTGTGATGGCGTATGCGATGATGACGGAACTCCGGCCGCCCGTGGTCCGGGCGGCGATCCTGATTGCCATCCTTTGCCTGGCGTGGGCGACGGGGCGCGAGGGGCAGCGCCTGAATTCGCTGGCCGCTGCCGTCATCGTGGTGCTTGTCATCCGGCCGGGGGACCTGTTCACGTCGTCGTTTCAACTCTCGTTCGCGGTCGTGCTGGGCATGTTCTGGCTCGTCGTGAAGATCGAGCAGGTAGTATTCCGCCGCGCCGCCGATCCGCTGGAGGAGAAAGCCGTGCCTGCGCCGGGGGCATTCTCCGTTCCGCAGTACGCCCGGCGGACGGCATCGCTTTCCATGGCGGCCGCGCTTGTGGCCGTGCCGCTGAGCGCCAACCAGTTTCACCTCGTCAGTTGGCTCGCGCCGGTGGCGAGCGTGTTGCTCGCGCCGCTGGCGTTCCTGCTGGTGGCGGGGAGCATGGCCCTGGTGGTCCTGGGAGCGCCGGCCGCGTGGCTGGGCGACCTGCTGGCGGCCGTGCCCGACGGCATGGCCCGGGCCATCGTCGGCGTCGTGGACGCCATGTCGCGGATACCTGGCGGCCACATTTATGCGGCCCGGTTCTCGGGCGGATGGCTGATCGTCACGTACGGCCTGCTGGCGGCGTGGGTGTGGCGCGAGCGGCTGGGCCTGTCGCGGCGGCGGCTGGCCATCGCCGTCCTGGCGGCGGTCGCGGTGTTCCTGTGGACGGGCGGCCACCCTGCGCCCGCGGGTGTCCGGGCCACGTTCCTCTCGGTTGGCAGCGCGAACACGAACCTGGTGGAACTGCCGAACGGGCGGGTTCTGCTCTACGACGCTGGGTCGTCGCTCTCGTACGCCCGCGCCGGCGAAGGCGCGGTCGCCCCGGCCCTCTGGTCACGTGGCGTCGAGCGGGTCGACGCGATCTTTCTCAGCCACGCCCATTTCGACCATTTCAAGGACGTCCTGCCGCTCGTGGAGCGGTTCGGCGTCCGGCAGGTGTTCGTGCCGCCCACGTTCCTGAGGCGTCGGCTGACGGTCGACGACGCGGTCATCCGGGCCCTGCTGGACCGCGGCACTCGGGTCACGTACTTCTCGGCCGGCGACACGCTGGCGGGGACCGGCGGCGTGACCGTCCGCGGCGTCTGGCCGAGGGGCGAGGTGGCCTTGGACCACGAGATCAATAACGGCTCCCTCGTGCTTGAGATGACCGACCGCGGCCGGCGGCTGCTGTTGGCGGGCGACATCGAGCCGCTCGCCATCGCGGCCCTGCTGGAGGCCGAGCCGGGCCTGCGGGCCGACGCGCTCCTCTGGCCGCACCACGGCCACGCGCCGGACGAGGTGCGGTCGCTGGTCCGGCACACGGGGGCGAACGTGGCGGTCATCTCGGCCGCGTCCGGCTGGGACCCGCCGGTGCTTCCTGGCTGGCTGACCGCCGACGGCGTGATGTGCTACCACACCGGCCGTGACGGGGCCGTGACGGTACAGTTGTCGCCGGCGGGCGTGCGGGCGGGGACGTTTCGCAGTCAACCCGGGGCAGGGATAGACTCGGGAATAGAACAGGCGCCTAGGGGGGACTGTCCGTGGGTGAGTCAAGGGCCGTTGTGAGCGAGTCCAACGCCTTGCATAACTCGTCAACAAATACGTAGAAATCTGGGAAAAGTATAAGCCCTGCCAAAGCTTCCTCATACGTTACCGCCGCGCCGGTCGGATGACCAGATTTGTTCCGAAGCCAACGTGCTCTGTCGAAGATTGATGAGAGTCTGCGATCTAAGGCGTCGCCTAGCCTTCCAGGGATTTGTGTGGTATTCTTGAGATCTGTAAGACACCTGCGTATGAGTTCAAAGAGCTGGCTTATTCTGGCAGGCTCTTCTCGAATCTTCTTGTGTGCTTTCTTTGCCCAAAAATCAATGCCGGATTGAGCGATGTGGTTTGCCAAAACATTTACCAGTCGCTCACACGCACAGCCCAACATCACGGCGGAGGAACGATACAACGCACACGACCACGCACCCACCGCCTCATCCAAATAGGTCAAGACAATTGTGTCAGGCTCGGCTACACGTTGACGTACCGCCTCCAAGTATCTTGCTGGCTCGTGGGGCGAGGCCTGGCCTTTCTCCAACATGCCTCGCCCTCTCTCAGTGAGGAGAAATCTGCTGAATTGTGGAAGAGGTGGAATGCTTGCATCGCTCTCGGTGCTCCCAACCGGGATTATCGCGCCGATGCGAACCAAGTTCCACCAGTGGCCAAACACGATGGGTTCTTGATAGTCTAGGCCCTCCTTCACGCACTCTTTCACGACCTCCGTGAAGAAGTGGAGAGTACCATATCCTCCGTCAGTTGGCTTGAGCAGCAAACGGTCCATCAGGCGCTTAATGCCTTCGTCTTGCTTCTCGCTCATGGCGCTTACCCCAGATTGGGAATGGTTACGCTAATCTGCACGCAACCAGCATGCCACGGATACTGACTGCCCAGTAGCCATAACGTACTGCAGTCTCTCTGAGAGTCAAGTCAGGGTTATTTTCTCGGCATCTTTCTACCTTGTTTTATCCAGAGACCATGATACGATGTAGACTAGCCTAGGGGCCTTTTGTGGGCGACCCAAGTTGAAAGGGGGTGGCGAATGCTCCTGGCTATCGGCATCACATTGTACGTTCTGGCCGTTCTTGGGATCTCGTTTCATTTGTACATCTGGGTTCTTGAGCAGTTTCCAGTGATTGACCAGCCGTCCATCACGGGCTCACGGGTGTTCGTGAATGGCCTCTTTCTTGGGGCGCACTTGATGGCCTTGGCCAGCGTGGTGGTTCTGTTCTTGGTGAAGTGGTACGTCGGCCTATTGGCAATCCCAGTAGGTTTCATTGTTACACGATTGCTGGCAAGGTTGCTCGTTGTGGTGCTTCTACCAGTGCCGGAGCGAAATCTCGCGCGAAAGATCATGTCGGGCGAAGTGGAACCCGGACTGTTCAAGAGCGATTTCGCGGGAGACCTTGAGCGCCTTTTTACAGGCGAACATTCGGAAAGGTACGACAAGCAGATGCAGGTTCTCAAGGATCTGGAGTATGACTTGGAGGATGAACGTTCTGAAGGTGGAGAATCGGAAGAGTAGAGTGGCTATAGGGTTAGACCTCGCGGCGGGTACGGAGACCCGCCGCGCTATGTTTTATCATCTGCGTTGCCTGACCGCCAAGGCTAGGCCGCCGAGGGTCAGCAAAGCCAGCGTCGCGGGTTCGGGGACGATCAGCAGGAACGCCCGTTCCTGGCCCAGTTCGTCGTAGCCGTTGCAGACGATCGATCCGACGTCGTTGATCGCCATCGCCTCTTCCAGCAGGTATCCCAGCGCCGGATCGATGAGCGTGTTCAGGTCCTCGATGTTGCCGGAGGCGTCCCAGATGACGGCATGTTCCTCGGCCGTCGGGTCACCCAGGGGGGCGGTGTCGCTGGAGCCAACGATCAGGCCGGCCTCGTTGATATCGTTGGCTCCGCTCGCGCACAGGCCGGCGGCCAGGGCCCCAAGGTCCTGCATCGGCGTGGCGCCGTCGGAATCATAAAGAAAGGCGTGCCACGTGGTCGAGGCCAGGCCTGGGGGGATCACCTCGGACGACCCGACGATGAGGCCCTTGTCGTTGACGGCTGCACACCAACTCTGCGCGCCGCCGGTGAGCGTGCCGAGGTCCTGCACGGGGTCGCCCGGACCGGTGAAGATGGCGGCCCGGAGATTGAGGCCGGCGTCGTGCGACCAGCCGACCATCAGATCTGAATTGTTGATGTCCTTGGCGTCGCTCTGAAGGCCGCCCGGGAGGGTACCGAGGCCGTACCAGGTGCCGGCCTTGTAGAGGCCGGCGTGCGGCCCGTAGGAGGCGACGACGTAGCCGGCATCGTTGATGCCTTCGCCGGTGGTTTCGTAATCGGGGTCGCCGATGTCCGTCATGGGGCCGGGGTCGGTCCAGAGGAAGGTGGTGTCGTCGCCGGCGGGATCCTCGCCCCAGCCGGTGACGGTGCCGCCGAGGTTGATGGCGGTGGCCTCGTAGTCGTCGCCGCCCAGGCCGCCCAGGGACGACATGACGCCGCCGCGGTAGATGAAGGCCACGAGGTCGCCTGAGGGCGGGCCGAGTTTCTGGCATCCGCCGACGACGTAGTGGTTGTCGTTGAGGTCTTCGGCCCAGGTTCTGGCGGCGGTGGCGGGATCGTAGAGTGTCCCCAGGTTCGTGACGTTGTAACGGATCTCGGCGCTGCCCGAAACCGCGGTCACAGCAAGGATGATGGCTGCCATAACCAGCCGGTACGTGCCTGCTTCCTGCACCATGATGTATTCCTCCCCTTTGGACGCGTCTGCTTCAGGGGGTGGGCGGCTTCAGGAAGAAATGCCTCCCGCCGCCGGTCCGGCCGGGCGGGCCCGGTTCCGCGCGTTCCCGCGAACGCCCGGAGACCTGGCAACCCCCTCCGGCGTGGAGAGGTCGCAAATGGCCTGCCAAGAGACTTCTAGGGACGATGAACAACGGGAAAGGCCCTCTGGCGGCCGGGGGATGCGGTTTTCGGCGGGCTTTGGGGACGTTCCGGTATTGCCACTATGATGCTTGACGGAAACATCTGGGGGAGTTCAGAGGCCGTCGCGCCGAAGCCCGTGCCGCGCAAGCGCTTGACAGGAAATGGCTTGCGATGCGAAGGTGCCAAGCGGCGGCCACGTTGACACGGCCCGCTGGCGTGATGATTTAGGGCATCATTCCGAGAGAACACCTCACCCGGTGATCACCAGGTTATCCGCATGGATGACCTCGTCGTACGGCCTGTCGCCAAGGACCTTCTTGAACTGGTTCGAGCGCAGGCCCTTGATCCTGGCGACGTCGGCGGCGCCGTAATTCGTGAGGCCCTGGGCCACGGTGCGGCCGTCGGGTCCGACGACGGCGACCACGTCGCCGCGGTCGAATGTGCCCTCGACGCCCACGATGCCGGATGCCAGGAGGCTCTTGCGGGCGCAGACGGCCCGGACGGCCCCGTCGTCGATGCGGACGGTGCCGCAGGGCCGCCGCGCGAGGCCGATCCACCGCCTGCGGGCGGCCATCTTGTCGGCCTTCGGGACGAAGAGCGTGCCGACGGATTTCCCTGCCAGCAGGTCCCGAAGAACGTCCGGCCGCCGACCGCTGGCGATGACCGCCATCTCGCCGGCGGCCAGGACCCGGGCGGCCGCGTCGAGTTTCGTCGACATCCCGCCCGTGCCGAGCGACGAGCGCGTGCCGTCGACGGCCTTGAGCACCTCGGCCACGTCGTGGACCACGTCGAAGCGGTCGCAGCGGGCGGCGTCGCGGAAGACGCCGTCCACGGTCGTCAGCAGCACCAGGAGGTCGGCCCGCAGCAGGTTGGTGACCATGGCGGCCAGGACGTCGTTCTCGCCGAAGCGGATCTCGTCGACGCTGACCGTGTCGTTCTCGTTGATGATCGGCACGGCTCCATACGCCTGGAGGGCCGAGATGCAGTTGCGGATGTTGAGGTACCGGGTCCGGTCCTCCACGTCCTCGCGCACCAGGAGGATCTGGGCTGCGTGTCGGCCGCGGGCCCGCAGCGCCGCGTCGAACCGCATCATCAGTTTGGCCTGACCGACCGCGGCGCACGCCTGGAGCCGGGGCAAGTCGTCGGGCCGGCGGCGGAGGTCCATCTCGCCGACGCCGGCGGCAATGGCCCCGCTGGAGACCACGGCCACGTGTCGGCCGGCGTCCTTGAGGTCGGCCACCTGGCCGGCGATGGCTTCGATCTGGGCCGGGTCCAGCAGGCCGGACTCGTCGCACAGGACGTTGCTGCCGAGTTTGACGACGACGGAGCGGACCGGCTGCATGAGGTCGCGCCTGGAGGTGGTCATGACGGTTCCTTTGTGCGGCGACGAGGACGGTGCCTCTACGGCCCTTCGCCCAGCATCTCGCGCACCAGGGCGATGGTGCGGTCGGTGGCACCCTGCATGGAACGGATGGTGGCCCGGGCCGCCTCGCCCATTTGACGGCACTTTTCGGGATGCGTCAAGAGGTCGGCCACGATGGTTGCGATGTCGTCGGCGTCCCGGCCGACGGCGGCCGCGCCGGCCTCGACCATGGCGGGGGCTTCGACCGGGAAGTTGAACATCTCCGGCCCCCACAGCATGGGCTTGCCCAGCGATCCCGGCTCCATGGGGTTCGACCCGCCTAGCGCTGCGAGGCTCCGGCCGACGAAGACGACGTCGGCCAGGGCGTACCAGGCCAGGAGTTCGCCCATGGTGTCGCCGAGGATCACAGGCGGTTCGCCCTCCGTCTCACTTGTGGCGGCGTCGGGCGATGCCACGCCCGTCACCTGGTGCGCGCGCCTCAGCAGCGGCAGACCGGCCTGGCGGACGGCCTCGGCGGCGCCGTCGAAACTCTCGGGCCGGCGCGGCACCAGGACGAGACGCAGGCGCGGATGATCGCGGCGAACGCGCTGGTAGGCATCGAGCAGCGCGATCTCTTCGCCCGGCCCCGTGCTGCCTGCCACCAGGACCTGCGCGTCCGGCGCGAGGCCGGCGTCGCAAGCCAGCGCGTCGGCACCCGGGACGGTATCGGCAAACGTGACGCCGTCGTGCTTCATCTGGCCGGTCACGCGGATCCGCTGCGGGTCGGCCCCAAGGGCAACGAGGCGATCGCGGTACAAATCGGCCTGCACGCCTATCCCTGAGCAGCAGTTGAACACGCGCCGCATGATCGGCCGGATGCGGGTGTAGCCGCGGGCCCCGTGCTCGGTCAGCCGCACGTTGACGCAGACGACCGGGATGCCGCGGCGCGCGGCGGCGAAGAAGAAGTTCGGCCACCACTCCGATTCCACCTGGATGACCGCCGTCGGACGGACCCGCCGAAGGGCTGACGCGACGCACGGCCACAGGTCCAGCGGAAAGTGGAAGACCGGTAGGTCGGGGAAGCGCTGCTCGGCCCGCTCGCGGCCGGTCAGGGTGGTGGTCGAGACGACGATCGCGGCATCCGGGTACGCCTGCCGCAGCGCCGGGATGAACGTGCGAGCGGCCTCGACCTCGCCCACGCTGATGGCATGGACCCAGAAGCGCTGCCGGCCGGGCTCGAACCGCGGCACGTGGCCCCAGCGTTCGCCCAGGTGGACGCGGTACTTCCGGCGGGTGGCCAGCAGGTAGACGTAGTACGGCCATCCGACGGCCGCCGCCGCGGCGTAGGCCGTGTTCACGAGCAGGGACCAGCCGATGCCAGGGGTTTCGGGCTCCATATCGGCGGGATAGTACCATGGGCGGACGCGTTTGACGAGAGTTCTCCAAGGCGCTGCGCCGGCGGCTTGGCCGCTCCGCGCGCCGCCGGGGGCTGTCGCTTGACAGACGCGGATGCGGGGGTATGCTTGATCAGGCGGTACGGTTCCGAGGGGGCGGGGTTTAAGGAAGCATACCGAAGTTGATGCGTCCCGCGATGAGGAGGCCGGGAATGCACGCATGTTCCCCGACGGCTCGCTTGGTCGTACTCTTGCTTCTTGCGCTCGCGCCCGCGGCGGTGGGGCTTGCCCAAGGCTACGATGCGCAGGAACCGCCGCCCAGCGAACTCCATGCCCACTACGAGAAGGGCGAAGTCTGGTACGAAAGCGCATGGGTCCGCATGTCCAGACTGCTCGACGAATGTCGAAGGGCCCGCAAGGCCATGGAGACAGTAGTCGACGAGACCGCTGCCACCCAGGACCGCATCTCCGACATCACGAAGCGCCTCGCGCAGACGGACGAGAAGTACCGGGTTGACAAGGTGCCGATGGAACGCGACCTGGCCCAGGCCATCGACAAGGGCCGGCATGCGGCTGCCGTGCTGTCTCTTCCCCCGCCAGCCAAGCCGCGGATGCAGCACCATTCCGGGCGCGGCGATAAGCGCAATGACCGCAGGGATCGCGCCCGCATCCGGCGCGAAAACAAACGCCGTCAGGAGCAGTACCAGGCCGCCCTGAAGCGGTACAAGCAGCGGCAGGAGCAGGCCCGGAAGAGCCTGAACGAGGCCAAGGCGGCTGCCCAGCGGGCCAAAGACCGGCTCGAAAAACTCTACGCCGACTACAAAGGTGACCAGAAGCCGCTGCTGACAAGACGCACGGAGATTACCCAGGAATCGCGCAGCGACCAGGGCAAGGCGGGCGCCTTCCAGTCGGCCATCTTCAGGATCGCGGCCGTCCTGGCGGAGGTGCCCGAAAGCATCCGCGCCCGCTACGGCGTGGTCGAATGGCAGAAGACGTTCTGGAGCATCCCGGAACTGAAGGCCCTGCACAAGTCCCTCGAGGCCGAGATCCGTGCCGGCCGCAAGAAAGCCGAGCAGGCGTTGACCGGCAACGCGTCGCTCCCGTCGACGTGGACGCATCCCCGCCAGGCGGAGGCCGACGCGATCCAGGCCCGCATCCGCGGGGCCGAGGCCGACATGCAGAAGGCCAAACGCGACGCCGAGTAGCGGCGTGGGGGGCCTCATTGGGGCGGATCGGCCCATCCCTGTTTTGCCTTGCAAGGCCGGTGCGCGCCTGCTAGAGTCCCGGATTGGTGAAGAATACGCGCGGGCCGAGGAGCAGGTCGAACGCCGCATGGACGAGAGCACGCTGGCAGCGGGGGCATCCGGGCCGTGCGCGCTGCTCTTTGCGCTGGCGGGTGGGGCGGCCGGAGCGGCGGGCGCGGCCGAGGCAGCGGACCTGGGGCCGCTCGGCTCGTCGTGGCCGTTCGGCGTCTTCGTCACGCTGCTGGGCCTGTGTGTCGGCAGTTTTCTGAACGTGGTGATACACCGGCTTCCGGCCGGGAAGAGCATTGTCTGGCCGCCGTCGCACTGCCCGTCGTGCCTGGCGCTGATTCCATGGTACGATAACCTGCCGGTGGCGAGTTACTTCGTGCTGCGCGGCCGGTGCCGGCGCTGCGGGGCGCGGTTCTCGGTGCGGTACATGCTGGTCGAGGCGGCGACGGGCCTCATCTTTCTGGGTTACTGGCTGGCGTACTTCCGGCTGGGCGTCCGCGACGGGGCCGACCACCTGGGCGTCTACGCCGTGCACATGGTGTTGGCGTCGGCGCTCGTGGCGTCGGGCGTCATCGATTACGAGCGGAAAGAGATCTACACGTCGGTCACGAACCTGGCCCTGGCGGTCGGTGTGGCGGGGTCGTTCCTGTGGCCGGGCGTGCAGCGCCTGGGAGCGTTCGACCATCGCCTGCCCGACTGGACGGGCTGGGCGCGGACCGATGCCACCCTGCTGGCCGTTGTGGGCGCGGCCGTGGGAGCCGGCGTCATTTACCTGACGCGGCTGCTCGGGAGCCTGGCGTTTCGCAAAGAGGCCATGGGCCTGGGCGACGTGTACCTGATGGCCGCCGTCGGCGCGTGCCTGGGCTGGGAGGCGGCCGTCCTGGTCTTCTTCATGGCGCCGTTTCTGGGCCTGATATATGGTGTCTGGCATATGATACGGAAGCGCGATACGGAAGTACCCTACGGTCCGTTCCTGGGGCTGGCGGCCGGAGCGGCGATGCTGCTCCAGGACCCGCTTGTGGCGTACTTCCGACCGGGTATCGAGGCCGTGCTCTTCAGGTAGCAGGCGGCGTAAGGCGGGCAGCGGCCCGATGCGCCATGTTCGGGTCGGACGCGCAGCGAAAAGGAGAAAGCCATGCGATTGAAACGACAGACCTGGCAGCGGGCGGTCCGGGGTATCCTGGTGTTGGCCATCGCTGCGCTGGCGGCGGCGAGCGTCGGGTGCCAGCAGCAGCAACTCGAGGAGCGCAACGCCGCCCTCCAGAAGCAACTGGAACAGGCGCTCGTGAAAAACGCCGACCTCCAGGCCGAAAACGATCGCCTCCAGGGCGAGAACCAGCAGATGCTGAGCGACCTGGCCCAGGCCCGGCAGGCGGCCCAGCAGGCGGCCTCTGCGCCGCAGCCCCCCAAGAAGCCCGACTTCGGCGAAGGCATCGATGTCAGCGTCAAGGGCGGCGTCACGACCGTCACTCTGCCTGACACGATCCTCTTCGACTCGGGCAAGGCCACGCTTAAGTCCTCGTCGAAGCGCGTCCTGGACAAGATTGCCAGTGTCCTTAATCGCGATTATACCTCGCAGACCATCCGCGTGGAGGGTCACACCGACAACGAGCCCATCCGCAAGACCAAGAACCTGTGGCAGGATAACTGGGACCTGGCCTGCAACCGCGCGATGGCCGTCGTCCGGTACCTGACCTCGAAGGGCATCGACCCGAAACGCATTTACGCGTCGGGCTTCAGTTAT
>Ga0180434_10002832_pt1 | contig 22542 bp, 22 predicted proteins | sample SS_ome_7_FD_132453 | JGI IMG/M metagenome (GOLD analysis project Ga0180434, IMG submission 132453) | Hypersaline lake sediment archaeal communities from the Salton Sea, California, USA - SS_1_D_2 metaG | ecosystem: Environmental > Aquatic > Non-marine Saline and Alkaline > Hypersaline >...
AAGGATAGCCCGGTCAATGGCACTTCCGCAACCATCGCCCGACGGATGAGCGGCTCGCGAGGGTATTGCTCTCGCCTCCCGAGGCTGCCCCGGCCCGGAAAGCGGCTCCCTGGGCGGGCCCACTTCCCCCCTGAAGTGGCGTTTTCCTTATGTCGGCGCGGAGTCTCTCCGAGCCCGGCGGCCCGGCGGCTTTGGCGTGACCTCGCGCCCGGTACGGCTCAGAGGCTGTGGATGTCGATCGCGGGCAGCTCGTCAGGGGACACCTGAACCGCTTCGCCGTCGTCATGCGCCTGGACGAGCTCGCCCCAGTCGGTGGGCGGCCCGCGAGCCGGCGCGATCGGCGGCGGTTCAAGCGGTTCGCCGCGGTGTGTCAGGATTTTCCGGATCGGCCCTGGTTCGGTGATGAAGGAAATGAGCCGGATGTCGCCGCCGCATGCCGGGCACTGGAGCGGAAACTCCTCCCCCAGCCGGGCCATGAGTTTCGCCCAGGCAATCCGGGAGGTGTCGTGGGAGCGGGGCTTTTGATGTGTGTCGCAGCAGCAGCCTTCCGCGGGTTGTCCGCTGGGCGCATGCCCGCCAGCCACGGGACCGCGCGGCTTGCCGATGTTCCCTATTGCCAGCGCCGTGACGGCTTTTCGCAGCTTGTGATTCGGGGCAAAGACCCCGTGATAGCGATGCCGGTGCTTCCGCGGCTGCGGGACGAGATCGGCGAGCCGATCGAGGAACTCAAACGGTGAGAGCTCGACGACACCGTTGGCCCCCGGCTGCGTCGACTTTCGCTTCCGGCCTGGCCCGACCCAGTTGGCCGCCTTGTGTCGGGGCAGCACGTAGCGGATGCGAACGATGCGGCCGTCGGCGGCGCGGATCACGGAGAGCCGTTCGAGTGCAAAGGGCGGGCGTGCGCAATACCGCAGCAAGTGCTCCAGACTACGGAAATAGCTTGGCACGTCGCGGTCGAGGAGGGTGATCCGCACACTCGCGTCGACGGAAAACCCGCTGTTCTCCCAGGCGAGCATGTCGGCGGCGGCAGCGGCGTCGAGGAGGCCCATCCTCCTGAACCAGCGGATCACGCGGCGACGCACCCGCTCGGTGAGCGCGGCCAGATCGGCCTGGTTGATCGGGCGGGCGGGCAGAAACGCCGGAGGGGCGTCGGACCCTGCCTCGGCAGCAGGCGGCACGAAGACGCCGTCGGTCACGCAGGCGTGGAGGTGCACATGGTGGTTGAGCGCCGAGCCGAAGCGGTGCAGGAACGAGACGCCGCCAAGCCGCGGGCGGGTGGCTGCCGGCGTGGCGGCGTCCCTCGTCACGCCTGCCGCAGCGAGCAGCGCCCGCTCAATCTCAGCAAGAAAGATCTTCGTGAGTGCCGCGACTGCCGCGGGTCGGTCGGCGAGCATGCCCCGCAATCGCTTCGGCACCGAGATCACCCACTGCCGCACGGGCACCGGCGGGATGACGTGATCGACGAGATGCGCGGCGGTCTGCGCCATGTGCCGGCCGTTGCAGGACGGGCAGACGCCGCGGCCCTTGCAGGAGAAGGCCACGACGAACCCCTGGCCGCAGCCGGTGCACAGCGCGCGGGCGAAGCCGAAGCAGAGCAGCCCGCACTCGAGATAGCCGCGGAACTCCTCCTCGACGTACCCCGGCACGGGCCGCTCGCCGCGGTCGCGCCACTCGAGCCAGCTCTCGAGGTTCTCCGAGATGACTCTGTGGAGCGGCGTCTTCTCGGGCCGACGCCGCTCGTAGCGGCGGGACGGCGCGGGGCCGCCATGGGGACGACGTCGGATTCGCGCGGGAAACCCTGTGACCGCGGCGACCATGGGCGAACCGGCTGGTGGACGGCATGAGTAAACGGCCGTACACTATCCGCGGGGCGGAGCGGTTCGCCAGCAGACGTTTCGCAATGGAGCATCACACCGAGCGAGTACACGTCGGTCCGCAGGTCGATGCCATCGGCCGACCCGATGGCCTGCTCGGGGCTGGCCCATGGCAGCGAGCCGATGAACTGACCTGTCATGGTCATCGGGGAGGATGGATCGAGATCCGTGTCAACACCAGCGGCGACCTTCGCCAGGCCGAAGTCCACAAGGATCGGCTCACCACTCTGATCCACACGGACGTTGGCGGGCTTGATATCGCGGTGGACTACACCTTTCAGGTGGGCGGCGTTGACGCCGTCGCAGAACAACGAGGCCGGGGCGGGCGGAATCACGTCCGACGCGGCTCGTCGCCTGGATGTATTCCGAGCTTGTCTTCGGCTGGCCGAGCACGAGCATCAGGCCGAGCCGCACGATGTCGAGGCCGACGGAAATCATGTTCGTGGCCAGGGCCACATCGACGTGGTCGGCATCGGCGAATGGTTTCGCGAGCCGACTCTTGGCAATCGAAACGTCGCTCGTGCTGACGCGAGACGTGAGTTCGAGCACCTCGTGCTGGAGGCGGCGGCTGGCAAACAGATCATCCGGTGTCAAACGACCTCGCATGAATCTGATGCAGCGCCCCAAACAAGCCGCTGACGGGAGGTTGGGGCCAAGATTGCAATCCCGTGCGGCAACATGCCGGGTAGGCCACTGGAGGTTATGCAGGGACACCCCCACCAAGTCTGTTTGGTGCACCATCGGTGGATTGAGGCACAGGAAGACCTGTGGGAGCGGTGTAATCATCGCGGGATCCCTGCACCGCAGGCATCACAAGGAGAGTGATGCTTGGCGCCCGTCGTTCGCAGGAGTACCCTCCTCCCCATTCCGGGTGGCTGGGCGGGGTAGCCACGCCATCGCGACGACTCGCGACATTGAACGGGAGGGCTCCATGGACGCTCTGGGCGACCTCATCGGTAAGTCCGACGCCTTCTTGGCGACGGTTGATCCCCTGGAACTCAACCTGCTCGTGGCCCGCGAGATTCCCGACTGCAGAGATCTAGCCGTCACCGAGTATCAACGGACGGCAGATGCATGGGCCACCGACCTTGCGGCCCGTTTGGCAAGTTTCGAGGATCAGTTCCATGCGTCCCCGGGGGCCTGGAAAGACGACATCCGGTTCTTTCGCATGGGGGTGCTCTGCTGGTACGTCGCCGAGGTACTCGGCATCCGCTACCGCGACGACCAACGCGACCTGCAATCCGTCTCCTACACCGATCCAGCTGACCTGTTCATGCACGGCGTGATGGACACGCGGCAGGGAACCTGCGGCAACATGGCTGCCCTCCACGTCGCGCTTGCGTGGCGACTCGGCTGGCCGCTGCACCTCGCCTGTGCCGGCCCTCACATCTTCTGCCGGTACGACGATGGCGAAGTCGTCCACAACATCGAATGCACCAACAACTCGCAGGGCGGGTTTCAGTCGCACCCGGATGAGTACTACCAGGAATCTCGGGGAATCCCCGACGTGGCCATCACCTGCGGCTCCGACCTGCGGGCGCTCACGCCGAGGCAGATGCTGGGCCTGTTCGTCGGGCTCCGGGGCCGGCATCGTGAGGACACTGGCCTGATGGCCGAGGCGGAGACTGATTACCTGCTGGCACGGACGCTATTCCCGGAAAACCGGCGGCTCTACATGGCCCAAGTGGGAGTGAGCGTGCAACTCAGCGACCGACGGTTCCACGAGGGAGAGTCGGGCCACTACACCGGGCTGGCGAGCTGGCTGCGGGGTGAGGCCAGTCAAACCAGCCAGGCCAGATCTGGAAGGCTGCCGACGAGTGGGAGACGGCCGGCGAGCGATAGGGCCCTCTGCCGCAGAAAAAGCCGCTGGTTTCCCGGCAAAAACCCGCCTGCCGGCGGGTTGCCATGCCGGCAGTTATTGCATAGACTTTTCGAAGCGTTTTCTAATATTTCACGTGGGCTCGGCGGGGGAGCGCCGGCCTGCGGGTGTGTCGGGAGGCAAAGCCATGAACCGTTCCGCTGCGACACGGCCTGTCAGCAAGGCGTGGCTCACGGGATTGTCGTCTGGCCGACGTGTGATGGCCGCGGCCGCGGTCATCGCCGCACTGTCCGCTGGCCCCGCGTGGGCCGCCGATGTCATCAAGGCCGACAACACCGACGACTTGAATGCTACGACCAGTTGGACCGGCGGCGTCGCGCCCACGACGACCGATGTTGGCGTCTGGGACAACACCGTCACCGCAGCCAACTCGACCAACCTCGGCGGCAACCTCTCCTGGCAGGGCATCCGGATCGCCAATCCCGCCGGCGCGGTCACCATCAACAACTCGGCCGCCACCACCCTGACACTGGGCAGCTCTGGCATCGATATGTCCGCCGCAACGCAGAACCTGACGTTCGGTGCCAATGCCGGAATCGTCGTCGACACGAACCAGACCTGGAACATCGCCCGCGGCCGAACGCTCACGCTCAACCGCGCGACGACCGGCAGCGGTAATATCGAGCTGACAGCCAGCGGCGGCAGCGGCTTGGCCGTCGTGAGCTGGGCCCCGTCAACGGCTTACGCCGGCCAACTCACCATCGGAGAGAATGTGGAGGTATCCCGTGTGGCAAGCGGAGCCTGGCTCGGAACCCAAACGGTGAAACTCGATGGCGGCCGAGTGGCCCTCGCTCCGAACGCCTCGGTCGGCTGGAGCAATGCCTTCGAGATCGAACCGGGCACGACCACGAGCGCCATCGTCAACAACGCCACGAGCACCGGCGCGGTGCGCAGTATCGCCCTCAACGGGGTGATTTCCGGCGGCGGCACCGGATCGATCCTGACCTTCCGCAACAACGGCTACATGCCGTTCAATGGGCTAACGCAGTCGAAGGGGTTCATCATCACCCGCAACAGCACCTTCCAGGGGACCATCCGCGTCGAAGACGCCACCGGCAACGCCACGTGGGGCTCATTTCTTCGCATCGGAGCCGACCGCAACAACGACAACGATGGGCGGAACTACAGCAGCGGTGGCAACAACGGCTCGCTGAATGCCAACGCCGCCATCGACCTCGTAAATACTCGCTCGGTACTCCTGCTCATGCGGAACGACGCTTATACGTTTGCCAACACCATCTCCGGCTCGGGTGAACTCTGGGTGGGCACCAGTTCAAATACCAGCACCAATAGCCAGGTTGTCACCCTCTCGGGCAACAACAGCTATTCCGGCTCGACGATCATCTCGGCTGGGACTCTGCGAGTGGGGGACAACGGCACCACCGGCACCCTGGGCGGCGGCAACGTCGTCAACAACGCCTCGGTGGTCTTGAACCGGTCCGACGACATCGCCATCGCCAACGTGATCTCCGGCACCGGCACGCTCACGAAGGCGGCCGCAGGCACTGTCAGCCTCACAGGCACCAATACTTACACCGGGGCTACCACGGTCTCCACCGGCACGCTCGCCCTCGGCAATGGCGGCACCACGGGCAGCCTCGACGACGCTTCGGCGATCGATATCGCCGCGGGGGCCACGCTCCATTGGAACCGCTCCAACAGCGACACGGGCTTCGGCAACGCGATCTCCGGGTCAGGCACATTCCTCAAGAGCGGTGCCGGCGAGATCGGTCTCACCGGCACCACCACCTTCTCCGGCCTGATCGACATCCAGGCCGGCAAGTTCGGGCTGACGAGCGCCACCAGTGTCAACGGAGCCCCGAGCGTGAATCTCGCGGCCACTGGCACGCTTTCGCTCGGCACCGGCTTCTCCGGCGGGACAGCGACGATCGGCAACCTCTCGGGGTCAGGCGCGGTGGACACCGCCTTCGGTGGCTGGGGCGACACCCGCACCCTTTCGATCAATCAGTCGAGCGACGCGACCTTCTCGGGAAAGCTGGCTGACGCGCCGACCGGCAGCCGCGTGTTGGCGATCACCAAGACCGGCTCCGCCAAGCTGACGCTCGACGCCTCAGGTTCGTACACTTTTACGGGCGCCACCTCCGTCTCCGCTGGCACGCTGCTCGTGAACGGCTCGCTTGCCAACACCTCGGGCGTGTCGGTCGCCTCGGCTGCCACGCTCGGTGGCTCGGGCTCGATCGGCGGGCCGACAAGCATTCTCGACGGCGGCATCCTCTCCCCCGGCACGAGCCCCGGCACGCTCACGATCACCGACACGCTCTCCCTCGCGGGCACGTCGATTCTGGACTTCGAGATCGACGCGGCGGACCGCTCGTCGAGCGTGTTCAACGACCTGATCACCGGCGTCACCGACCTCACGCTCGGTGGCACGCTCAACCTCACCGGCAGCGGTGACTTCTCCACCGTCTCGGCGGGAGCCCTCTGGCGGCTGATCAACTACTCGGGAACGCTCACCGACAACACGCTGGCCATCGGAACGGCGCCCACGCTCGCCGCCGGGCTGTCGTTCTCGGTCGATACCGCGACGGCCGGGCAAGTGAACCTCGTGGTCGTCCCCGAGCCGGGCGCGCTCGGCCTGGCCTGCTGCGGCCTGGCAGCCGCAGCCCTGGCGGCCTATCATCGAGACCGTCGCCGGAAGGCCGCCTGACCACGGAAGCCGCAGCCCGGCACCCGCGGATCGACGCAGCCGGGGGCCCCTGGCTTCCGGAGAGAGCCTGTCATGAACTGCTCGATGGCGACTGCCTGCCGCTGGTCGATCGGCGTTTTCGGCCTCGCAGCGGCGGTCTGGCTGACGGCAGTCGCCGCGGCCGACCCCAAGCCCACCGCGGCCGAAGCCGAGGCGAGTGCCGCGGCCTGGCTCGACCGGCTCGGGGGCCGGGGGCTCGTGCTGGAGGCGACGCTCGCCGAGCCGGGCTTCGTCGTCCGGCAGGGCGACAGCGCCATCGGTCGGATCACGAAGTTCGAGCTCGACCAAGAGGGCTATCGCCTGAGCTTCGCCTTCCGCGGCGAGCACACGGCGGCCACGCCGGCGGCCACGCTTCGCGCGGCGTTCTGGCAGGCGGTGATCGATCGCGTGCCCACGCCGGGCCTCGACCTGCCGGGCTGGGAGACGCGGCCGCTGACGCCCGTCTCGTCGTTCGAGCAGGGTGTGGAACTCGTGAATCTCGCCGACGGTCGGGCGACGTTCCGCGTGAAGACCGAGTTCTTCGCGCTCAGCGGCCGCGATCCGACGGTGTTGGTGCCGGCCGACGCCCCCGCCCCGCCGGGCTCGTTCTTCCAGCTCCGCCGCAAGTTCCCACTCGATCTCACGATCTCGGCTCCAGCGTCGTTCCCGGAGTGAGTCGCGGCAGGCGCCTCGATGGGCGGGCGTTGGTCCCTCGGTATACTCCGCCGACCGCCGCGGCACCTTGAACCGACGGCCCGGCGAAGTCGCCTGCTTTGGAAATCCTGATCCAGCCGGTATGAAGGTCTACTGCCCAGAGGGCGAGGAGACTTTCGATGACGACGAGACGACGGAAGAAGCACCGTCCTGAGGAGATCGTTGCCAAGCAGCTCACGGTCACCATCGACCTTCCTGGATTGGGGAGGGGGTCAGGCTCGAGTTTTCCGTACTGCCCACGCACGCCGACCGGGTGTGCGGGCGGGAGCGCTGACGGCTCATGCAATGAACTCGGGCAATAGTTCGCGGACGATTTCGCGCAGGCGCGGGATTTCCGAGCCGGGAATCGAGCGGTAGGGCCAGCGCATGCCCGGGCCGACGTCGGCCCAGCCGCCGATGTTGGCCATCAGGCGGTCACAGGCGGCGTTGCAGTATCCGCGGTCGCGGATGAAGGGGACGATGTGGTCTTCCATGAAACGGCGGATGCGGCTTTCGAGCTCGATCGCGCCGGTGAGGTCGTTTTGCATCCGGTTCCACCAGCGTTGGGCTGCTCCGGGGTGGAGGCAGGCGACATTCGAGTAGGCGCCGTGCGCCCCCTTGACGAAGCCGCTGGCGAGCGTGTGGCCGGGAATGAACACGCTGAGGCGTCGGAACAACGGCTGCATTTCCTCATACCATGCATGGTCGCCGCCGGGGACTTTCACGCCGACGAGTTCCGGCACGGCGTCGGCCAGGATCGTGAGATCGCCGGGCGTGAGCCGGCGTTTGGCGTGGGGCGGGTTGTAGAGAACCAGGCCGATGCCATCCGAGGCGTCCGCCATCCGCCTGAGAAAATCGATGCCTTCCGCGTTGGTCACGGGGAACCAGTCCGGCAGGATGATCTGGATGGCGGAGGGGGCGAGTGCGACGATGCGGTTGACGCGGGCCAGCATCGTGTGCGCGACCGGATGGCTGACGCCGATTTGAAACGGCATGGCCGCGGCGTTGCACCGCGTCGCGAGGATGCCGGAAATCAGGTCAAACTCTGTTTCCGACTGCGTGTGGAATTCGCCGGCCGTGCCATTGGAGTAGATGCCATCGACGCCGAAGCCGATCAGGGCGTCGATCTCCGCGGCGAGGCGGTGGCTGTCGAGTGAGTCGTCCCCGTTCCAGGGGCAGATCAGGGTGGCCCAGTTGCCGCGGATTTCGTGCGGGGCGAGTGGGCTCACAGTGTTTCGTTTCCGTTCGCCCATGCCGGCGCCTCGCCGTCGCCAGTTTTTTCCCCCGCGAGAATCCAGCTCAGGTTGAAACGGGCATAGGTGCTGCCGCCCTGTGGCCCGCCTTCGTAGTGCAGGAAGATCAAGCCTTCGGTTTCGGTGCCCGGGCGGCCGGCGTCGAGCGACGAATAGGCGAAATTCCCCTCGAAGACCTGGCGTCGGACGGGCCAGGTCTTGCCGCCGTCGAAGCTGGCCCAGACGTGGCCGTTCTTGCGGGAGCTCGCATGCACGATGTTGGAAAAAACGAGGATGTCGCGACCGATGACGGGAAGTCTCACGAGACCGCCCATCAATCCATACGGCGTGTTCTGGTTGCCATCCGGCAGGATCTGCGACCGTCGGGGCTGTTCCCACGTCAGTCCCTGGTCCCTGCTGATGGCGGTCCAGCGCCAGAGGGCATCCTCCGCCCGCGGCGCCCAGTGACGCCGCGAGTTGTAGTACAGCGTGCCGTCCGACAGCTCCACGATGCAAGCCTCGCCGGTGCCGTGTTCCGGAAACGGTTCGGAGGATCTCCAGGTCGCGCCGCCATCGTCGCTGTAGATCGCGTTGGTGTAGTGCGTCGGGAAATCCTTCTGATAGATCATGCGGCCGTACCACCGACTCGGGCGGATGAGCCTGCCCTTCCATTTCCCGCGGCGCAACGTGATGCCGTGTTCGTTCATTGACATCGAGGCGACGTGTCCAAGCGAGTTGGGATGGATGGTCGTCTTCTGTTCCGTCCAGGTTCGGCCGTCGTCCTGCGAGCGAAATACGTGCAGCGGGGCGGGCGGATGCTGGTCCTCGACGAAGAGCAGGACGTCGCCGTAGATCTCATCGACGGTGAGCCCGCCGCCGTTGATGCCGGGTCGGATCGGGATGATGTCGCCCCAGGTGTTGCCTCCATCCTCGCTGCGGCGGACCTGCACGTTTTTCCAGCCCGTGGCGACGATCACCGTCCCCTTCATGGTCACTACGATGTTCGGCAGCCGCTCGGCCTCGAACACCTGCCGGGTGTCGAAGGCGGCGGGCCCGAGAAAGGGCGCGAGGTCCTTTTCGTGGAAATCCACGGGCTTGAAGACGTCGTTGCTCCAGTTCCAGTCGGACTCGGCGCATGCCGGCGTGGAAATGGCGACCGCGAGGGCGAGCAGGCGGGTGATCATGGTGAAGGCGGGTGTTCGTGGTTTCATGGCACGCTGGCATCGACAACTGCATGTAGAATATCACATACTGCCGCCCGTGGTTCAGGGCCCGGGTCGCCGGCGGCTTGGCCCGCGGTGTTTTTTCCGGTGAGCCTCTGGTCGCCCCCCCCTCGCCAGCAACGATGCCTCGATCCTCAGGAACTCTTCCCGTGCCCAGTGACTGGTCCACCGATCCCGCCGCCACCAAGTCCGCATTCGACCGCGACGGCTATGTCGCCCTGCGGGGCTTCCTCGATGCCGCGGAGGTCGCCGAACTGCACCGCGAGTTCGACCGCTTCCGGCAGGACGTGCTCCCTCGGCTCCCCCGCGACGAGGTGTTCTACGAGAACCTCGGTGACGAGGGCACGCTCAAGCAGGTGCAACGCTTGCACGAGCACGACGAGTTCTTCGGCCGGATGATGACCGAGGGGAAGTTTCGCCGGGTGGCCGAGATCGTGCTCGGCGAGCCGGTGACCTGCCAGAACATGCAGTATTTCAACAAGCCCGCCGGGGTCGGCCAGCCCACCCCTCCCCACCAGGACGGCTACTACTTCATGCTCGAGCCCTGCGCCGCGGTGACGATGTGGCTGGCGCTCGAGGACGTGGACGAGGAGACCGGCTGCGTCCGCTACGTCACCGGCTCGCACCGGCTGGGGATTCGGGCCCACGCCCGCACCAACACGCTGGGCTTCAGCCAGGGGATTCCCGACTACCCCTGCCCCAACGACCGCGTGCACGAACTGGCCTTCCCCGCGGGGCCGGGCGACCTGCTCGTGCACCACGCCCTCACGATCCACCGGGCCGACGGCAACTCCAGCTCCACCCGTACCCGTCGCGCCCTGGGCTTCATCTACTATGCCGCCAGCGCCCGTCCCGACGAGCGGGCCCACGCCGCCTACAAGGCGCGGCTCGCCCAGGATCTCGCCGCCGCCGGCAAGATCTGACCGCCCCCTCCCCGCCGGGGCATTCTTCCAACGCCGCTGCAGCTTTCCGCTCGATCTCACGATCTCGGGCGCCAGTCTCTGTCCCGGAGTGATTCGCGGCGCGGGCTTGCAGGCCGGTTCCCACAAAGGCTCGCCGGACGGCCCATGCTATCATCAAGAGGTCGATACCCCGGAGCCGCGCTCGTGGCCAACGCCTCGCTCGATCCTTCGTCCGCCCCCGATCTCGGGCTCGTCCACGAGCCCTTGACGTCGCTCTTTGCCCGGCCGGCCCGCCACGGCGGCGTGGTCGCCTGGCACCAGGACTATTCCTACTGGACCTGGACCGAGCCGATGAGCCACCTCACCTGCTGGATCGGGCTCGATGACGTCGATGAATCCAACGGCTGCCTCCACTACATCCCCGGCAGCCATCGCTGGGGGCTCGTCGAGAAGACGGCCCTCGCCGGCGACATGGAGGCCGTCCGCGAGCGGCTCGCCCCCGGGCAGCGGGCCGACTTCGACCGCCAGGTGCCGATGGTGCTCCGCCGCGGCGAGGCGACGTTTCACCACCCGCTCTTGATGCACGGCTCCTATGCCAACCGCTCCGATCGCCCCCGGCGGGCGACGGTGATCAACGTCTTCGCCGACGGCGTCCGGTCGAACATGGATTCGGCCAACATGCCCGGGGCTAACCACTATCCTGCGGTGCCCAAGGGGGAGCCGATGGGTGGCTCCGGCTATCCGCTGCTCTTCGATCCGGTCGCGGCCCTCGGCGAACTGGCCGCGTCGATCCCCACGATCGCGACGGTATCGTGAGCCTCAGGCCGCCCGCCGATCGTGCCTGAGTGAACGCCGTCAGGGCGGCCCGGAGCTTTGCGGCCGACTCGACGAGCAGCGGTTCGGCGGTCATACGATCGGCACCCGGTCGAGGGTCTCGAGAAACGCCCGCTGAGCGGGCGTGGGCCGCTCGGGGTGAACGACGACGACGTCGAGCCGCTCCTCGCAGCGGGCAAAGAATCGGCACCCGACCTGACGGGCGACCTCGAGTGGGGCCGCGGTGGTCAAAATCAGCAGGTCGATGTCGCCGCCGCGGCCGCCGGGATCGGTTCGGGATCCGAACAGATCGACCCCCGCCGCCTCGATCCCGTCGAGGGCCGCGGCAATCGCGTCCGCTTCGATGTCATCGAGCCGAATCCGGCCCCGCCTTCTCAAATCCGCGAGCCGCCCTGCCACATCGGCCTCAGCGAGCGGGCAGCATGTCGGGGGATGCGGCCTCATTCGTTCATTCTAGGGTTGGCACAGTGAGCGGGCAGGCCGCGGCCCTCGGCGAAGTGGCCGCGTCGCTCCCCACGATCGCGACGGTGCCGTGACGAACCCTTGCCGGCTGTCTACGCCAAGCGTAATATTGCCAGCAACATGAAGACGACAATCGATATTGCCGAGGCCCTTCTGAGGGAAGCCCGGGAAACCGCGGCGCGGGATCAGACGACCCTCAAGGACCTCGTGCACGAAGGGCTGCTCCGGGTGCTCGAAGAGCGAAGGCCGCGGCGGGAGCCCTTTCGGTTGCGGCCGATCGAACCGGTCGGGGGCGGCTTTCAGCCAGAGTTTGCCGATGGCGACTGGCAGCGCATCCGGGACGAGATCTATCGGGGCCGCGGCACGTGATCGCCGTCGATACCAATCTGCTCGTCGCCTTCGTGCGGACGGAGTATTCGCATCACGAAACGGCCCGGGCCAGGATTCGTGATTTGGCCGAGGGGCCGGCGGCCTGGGCGGTTCCCTGGGCGTGCGTGCACGAGTTTCTGGCCGTCACGACCAACCCGCGAATCTTCCGCAACCCGCTCTCGCCGGTCCAGGCAGCCGAAATGATCGAGGCCCTGCAGGAATCGCCCACGCTGCGGCTGATCGCGGAGGGTCCTGGCTATTGGGACACGCTTCGCTCCCTCGTCGTTGCCGGGAGCATCGTCGGCGCCAAAATGCACGACGCCAGGATCGCGGCGGTCTGCCTGACGCACGGCGTCACCGAACTCTGGACCGCCGACCGCGACTTCAGCCGGTTCCCCGCCCTGCGGGTCCGAAATCCGTGTGCCTGACGAGGCGGCATCGCCGCCGCAGATGGGCCTCGTCCAGGCTCTTGCAGATCCCAGCGACGCGGCACAAGGTTCACGGATTGTTCAGCCCTTCGGGATCGATTATCATTCCGTTGTACGACGTATTGATCGATCCTTTCCATCGAGCAGGGAGCCACCATGCACCACGTCACGATTTCGCCAAAGTTCCAGGTCGTGATTCCGCGCGTCGTTCGGGAACGTCTGGGGCTGCGACCGGGCCAGAAACTGCAGGTGATCGAGCACGCCGGGCGGGTCGAATTTGTGCCGGAGAGGAACATCCGCGAACTGAAGGGGTTCGTGAGGGGAATCAAGACGGACTTCGTTCGCGACGGTGACCGTCTGTGAACGTTGTCGATTCGTCCGGATGGCTGGAATATTTCGCCGGGGGGCGGCATGCCCGCGCGTTCGAGCCGGCTCTCGAGGATCTCGAGTCGCTGGTCGTGCCCGCCGTCTCGGTCTATGAGGTGTTCAAGGTGCTGCTCCGTGAGGCCGGCGAGGAGGCGGCGATCCAAGGGGTGGCGGCCATGCAACGCGGCCGCATCATCGATCTGACCGTGCAGCGAGCCCTCGATGCTGCCGCCTTGAGTTTGCGGCACTCGCTGCCCATGGCCGACAGCATCATCCTTGCGGCGGCCCGAGAGCACAGCGCCACGGTCTGGACGCTGGACGAGGACTTCAGCGGCTTGCCCGATGTGCGGTACTTTGCCAAGAAGTGACCACCTCGGAGTGCCGTGGCCTCGGCGCCTTCTCCTCTCGGCGAACTCGTGGATCACGGCACCGGTGGATGTTCCGCGGCGAGTTGAGCATCACCGACGCGTCAGCCCTCGGCCCGACGCCGGTGGCGATGCTTCCTGCGTGAAGACCGTCAGGCCGGTGAGGTCGCGGCGGCGGCCCGGGAGCAGGAGGCTGGCGACCAAGCCGACGACGAAGCAGGCGGCGATCCCGAGCGCGGGATAGAGGTAGCCGCTCACCCGGGAGAAGAGCGGCAGGGCGAGCATCACCCCGGCGCCCGCCACCAGGCCGACGAGCGCCCCCGGGCCGCTCGCCCGCCGGGTGAGCATCCCCAGGGCGAACAGGCCGCCGAGCACGCCCATGAAGATGCCCACGACCTTGATGAACGAATCGAACAGGCTGCGGATGTCGGGATCGACGAACACCAGCCCCAACAGCGTGCCGAACAGGCCGAAGCCGAAGGTCAGCCAGCGGGCCGTCCGCAGGTAGCCCGTCTCGCTCCTGCAGGCCGAGACGGGCCGAAGAAAATCGGTCACCACCGTCGTAGCCGTCGAGTTCATGCTCGTCGAGACGGTCGATTGGGCCGCCGCGAAGATCCCCGCCACGATCAGCCCGGCGACGCCGGGGAAGGTCTCGTGGAGGATGAAGAGCGGAAAGATCTGGTCGGTCGTGAAGGTGGGGTCGAGCTTCTCCGGGTGGGCCCTGTAGAAGGCATAGAGGCCGCTCCCGAGGCTGAAGAAGAGCAGTGTGGCGACAGCCGCCAGGCCCGCCGCCAGCCAGATCGACGTGGCCGCCCGCCGCTCATCCGGCGTGGTCATGTATCGCTGCACGACCGCCTGGTCGGAGGTGTAGCTGGAAAAGTTCTGCCCCAGGCCGCCGAGGATCACCACCCAGAGGGCGAGGTTCGCACTGGTGGCGTCGAGGTGGAAGTTGGCCAGGTGAAGCTTGCCGCCCGCGGCCGCGGTGGCCACCGCTCCGGCGAGGCCGCCGTCGCTGCCGGCGAGCATCAGGACCAGGCAGAGCACCGCCCCGCCGAGCAGCACCGCGGTCTGGATCGTGTCGGTCCAGATCACGGCCTCCACGCCGCCGAGCGTGCAGTAGAGGATCGAGAGCACCCCCATCAAAAGCACGCTCTGGGCCGGGGTGAGCGGGGTCACCACCGCCAGGGCCAGCCCGGCGAGCGACATCACGATCGCCATCCGGAACAGGTGAAACAGCGTGAACAGGCCGCTGGCAAAGAGCCGCACCGCCCGGTTGAACCGCAGTTCCAGGTATTCGTAGGCGCTCGTGGCGTCGATCCGGCGGAAGAAGGGCAGGGCGAGGTAGACCGCGACCGGGGCCACCGCCACGATCATCAGGTTGCCGACCGCGTAGACCCAATCCTGGGCGAAGGCCTTGGCGGGAATCGACATGAAGGTGATCGAGGAGAGCATCGTGGCGAAGATGCTCGCCCCGGCCGCCCACCAGGGCATCTGCTGGCCACCGCGGAAGAAGTCGTCGGTGTCCTTCATCCGGTTCATGAAGTAGACCCCCACGCCCACCATCGCCGCCAGGTAGGCGACGAGCACGCCGTAGTCGATCGCCCCGAAGCTCGTGCCGTCGGGCACGGCCGTGATCCGCCAGACTTCATTCGTGCGAACCCGCGGGCGGATCTCACCGCTGGCCAGCACGATGCCGCCGTCGATCGCCACCGCCGGCGTCGTCACCGGGGCGGCGGGGGTCTCGCCGGCGCTCGTCCAGGTGTCGGTGATCGTGTGGTAGGCCCAGGCCCGCCGCGGGAAGCCGGGATGCCGCTTCGCAAACTCTGAATCCGCCGCGATCTGTTTCATCAGCGTGCCGTCGGCGGCGGCCAGGACGATCAGGTGGCTCTGGCCGAAGGGGGCAGCGGTACCCGCCATCAGCGGCGTGGGCGGGTCGGCCCGCTTCTGCCAGGCGGTGGTCGGATCGACGGCAAACCGGGCCGGGCTGAACTCGTGGCAGTCGGCGAGCGGCTCGATGCCCGCGATCCCCTCGGTGCCCGGCTGCTGCCGGCGGCCACCGATCACGTACAGGCAATCGGCGAAGCCGTCGTGCTGGGCGGCGACGATCGCGAAGGCCCGCGGCCCGCCAGGCACCGGCGGCAGCGGCTCCCAGGCGGATCCCGCGGAGCCGAGTGGCGTGACGTCGAGCCGCCAGAGCGAGTCGGTGGCCGAGTCGAGCCCGAGGCCGGTTTGGCCGGCGACCACGTAGACATGGTTGCCCAGGAGGGCCGCGCCGCCGGCGGTGCTCGGGGTCGGCAGCGGGGGCAGCGGCTGCCGGGCGAGGGTTGCCGCCGCGGGATCCCAGGTCAGCAGGAAGGCATCGGTAAACACTTGCTGGCCATCCTCGCCGCCGGCGCAGACGACGCCGGCGGGCGTCGAGGCGACTGCCCCGTAGGCCAGCGGCCGCTCGAGTTCGAAGCCGGTTTGCCAGACCGCAGGCCCGCCGCCGGCTGGAGGGGCGAGCACGAAGGCGGCTGCATGGAACTGCTTGGGCACATCCCAGAGATCGGCGGCGTCGGCCGCGGCGAAGTTGGCCCCGCCGGCGACGATCAAGGCCCCGCGGTGCGTGCCGACGAACGGCCCGGCCACGCCGATTGGGTCGGGTAGCGGGGGCAGCAGCTCCCAGTCGAGCCACTGCCGCGACGCAGCCGGCTCAGCGGCCACCGCGGGGCAAACGGTTGCCGGAAGCAGGCACCCCACCACGAGTCCGATCCACGTGAATCCCAGGCAAGCTGCAAGCCCGCCCCACGAGGTGCATCGGCTCGACCCGGGCTGTGTCGGCATCACACCCTTTCAGACGGTCGCTGCCGGCTGCGGCCGGGCCCACTCGAAAAACCCGATCTCGTCGAGCCCTGCCCGGAGGCTCGCCTCGTCGCCGGGCGAGAGCTCCGGCAGCGGCGGCCGGCAGCTGCCGCAGGGCGTATCGAGCCAGCCGAGAATCACCTTCATGGCGGGATGGAAGGGATGCTTGGCGATCGTGGTGATCATCTGCACGGCCTTGAGCTGCGCATCGCGGGCCGCCTCGATGTCGCCCCGGCCGAAGGCCTCGAGCACGCGGCGGTAGAGCGGGGCGGCGATGTTGAAGGTGGAGCCCACCGCGCCCGCCGCCCCGACGGCGACTGCCGGCAGGAGCAGCTCGTCGAACCCGTAGAGCACGTCGAACCGGCCGCCGTCGAGGGCCACGCACTCCTGATACTCGTGCAGCGTGTTGGCCGTGTACTTGAGACCGGCGAGGTTGGGAATCCGCTCGGCGGCCTGCTTGAGGAACTCCGCCATCGGCAAGGCCACGCCCGTGAGCACCGGGATGTGGTAGTAGTAAAACGGGAGGGTCGGGGCGGCCGCCGCGATCTCGCTGCAGCATTCGACGAGCATCGCGGTGCTCGCTGGCTTGAAGTAGGAGGGCGGCATCGCGGAGGTGGCGTCGGCGCCGGCGGCCTGGGCGTGGGCGGCGAGGTCGCGGGCCTCGGCGAGCGAGTTGTGGCCCACCTGCACGACCACCGGGACGCGGCTATTGGTCGCAGCCACGAACGCCTCGGTGACCTGCTTCCGCTCCGGGGTCGAGAGCGACACGCCCTCGCCGGTGCTCCCGCAGACGTAGAAGCCATCGACACCGTCGGCGAGCAGGCGCTCGACGAGCCGGGGCAAGGCGGCCAGATCGAGCGAGCGGTCGGGGCGGAAGGGGGTGTAGGTGGCGGCGACGAGGCCGCGGAGGCGGGTGTGCATCAGGAATCCAGGGGCTCACGACGGGGAAAAACGGGGACTCGAAAGATCCAGGTATATCAGCCGCTCACCCCGGACGGACTTCCCGGGGTGGGGCCGGCCATGCGTTATAACAGCCGGATGGCGAGCTCCGCAGGGGCTCTTTTCCGCTCCCGTCGATCGCGAGGTTGCCGATGATTTCCCGCCTGGCCTGCCCGCTTCTGCTCCTCGTGGCCACGGCGGCGGTCGGGGCCGGGGAATCCTTCGAGGATTCGCCGGGCGGTCCGCTGGGGTCGCTGGCCACGCCGCTGGGCACCTGGACGGCCGCGGCCGGCCATGCGGAGATCCACCGGGGCCACGCCCGCGCCGGCGAGCAATCGCTCAAGATCCACGGCGGCGAGGAGCGGAGTATCGAGCTTGCCCTGGCCGAGCCGCTGGCGAAGGTGGGCCGGCTGGCCTTCTGGGCCGAACGCTGGACGGCCAAGCCGCCGTTTGAGTTCGTGATCGAGGCGGCGGGGCCTGAGGGCCCGTTCGAGCCGGTGCACGAAGCCTCGGGAGTGAAGGTGGGCGGCTTCCTGACCTTCGTCGAGGCGGCTCTTCCGGCGGGCACCGCCCGGCTGAAGTTTCGGGCCACGAGTGAGGCCGGCGTGATGCTCGACGAAGTCGAACTCGCCGAGGAGCGGCCGATGGAACTGGCGGCTGTCCGGGTGCGGCAGCCGGTCGTGCCGGTGCTCGTCCGCAAGCCGGTCAACCCCGCGATCGGCATCGAGCTGCAAACGAAGGGCGGCCTCCAGCCGCTCGTCCTCGAAAGCGTCACGCTCTCGCTGGCGGGCACGACCCGGCCGGCCGACATCGCCGAGGTGTCGCTGCTCATCGGCTCGGGCTCCCCCACCGACGAGTTCACCGGTCGCTTTGCGGCGGCCGCCAAGCCCCGCGGCGAGGCCCCGCTCACGCTCCGCGGCCGGCTGCCGCTGCGGCCCGGCTCGACCTGGCTGTGGGCGAGCGTTCGCCTCGCCGACTCGGCCGACATCGACGGCCGGATCGACCTCGGCGTCACGAGCGTCACCGTCTCGGGCCGCACGATCGAGGTGGCCGACGGCGACCCGCACGGCGGCCAGCGGATGGGCGTGGCCCTCCGGCTGCGAAACGACGACGGCTCCGACACCTACCGGATCCCGGGCTTGGTTCGCACCAAGGCCGGCAGCCTCGTGGCCGCCTACGACGTGCGGTATCGCGGCGGGGCCGATCTGCCGGCCGACATCGACGTCGGCACCCAACGCAGCACCGACGGCGGCAAGACCTGGGAGCCGATGCGGATCGCCCTCGACATGGGCCGCAACCCGGCCTTCGCTTTCGACGGCGTGGGAGATCCCTGCATCTTCTCCGACCGCCAGACGAGCCGGCTCTATCTGGTGGCCCTCTGGAGCCACGGCAAGCGGGCCTGGCACGGCTCCGGCCCCGGCCTGACCCCCGACGAAACCGGCCAACTCGTGCTCGCCACCAGCGACGACGACGGCAAGACCTGGTCGAAGCCGCGGAACATCACGCCCCTGGTCAAGGATCCCGCCTGGCGGCTGGTGCTGGCCGGCCCGGGCACCGGGATCACCCTCACCGACGGCACGCTCGTCTTCCCCGCCCAGTTCAAGGACGCCAAGAACGTGCCCCATTCGACCCTGATTTGGTCGAAGGACCGCGGGGCCACGTGGCAGATCGGCACGGGGGTCAAGGACAAGACCACCGAGAGCCAGCTGGTCGAACTGGCCGACGGCTCGATCATGATCAACTGCCGCGACGATCGGGGGGGTGCCCGCACCGTGGCGGTGACCCGCGACCTGGGCCGCACCTGGCAGCCCCACCCCACCGACAGGAAGGCCCTGCCGGAGAGCGTCTGCATGGCGAGCCTCCTGCGGCTCGACCTGCCGGGCACGGGGCCGCACCTGTTCTTTTCCAATCCCGCCACGACCCGGGGCCGGCACACGATGACGATCAAGGTCTCGGCCGACGATGGACTCACCTGGCCCGCGGACCGGCACACGCTCTACGACGCCCGCAACGGCTTCGGCTATTCCTGCCTCGCGGCCGCCGACGCCTCGCATCTCGGCGTGCTCTACGAGGGGTTGGGGGAGCTGTATTTCCTGCGGCTGCCGATCACGGAACTCATGGGCAACGAGTAGCCACCGAGAAGCTCATCCTCAAAGCCCCCCACGCGCCGGGCGGGCCGGCGGGCTGTTGGGTGAGAGGCGCCGGGGCCGGCGGTGACATGCTCGTCGCCGGGGGATTTTGCTACAGGATGCCCGCTTGGCCGACAGGGAATCTCTCGTGAGTCGCAAAGATTCCCCGGCTCCTGCGCGTGCCCCCGACCGACCCCTCCCCCGCTCCTCACCACTGGCTGGCGTCGATCGTCTCACCGTCGCTTCGCACCACCAGTCGGCGGAGGGTCTCCGGATCGATGTCGTAGGCCAGCAGCCGCACGCTCCCGTCGCCGAAGGCGTAGCCGCCGCCCGCCGCGTGGACGCTCCCGAAATGGAAGCGGTTGCCCACGCCGGGCGTGTCCCGGAGCGGCCGGTCGGCCTCTCCTGAGCAGTTGCAGAGCACGTCGCGGTCGTCGCCGACGTAGGCCGACTCGTTGTCGGAGTTGTCGAGGCCGGTCGCATAGGCCAGCGGGTTCAAATACTTCTCGCCGGCGAAGAGCGTGTTGGCGAGCCCGTCGCGGACATGGGCCGGCTGGACGCCGCTCCGCTGATGCACCAAGCCGTTATAGCCCTGGTCGCGGTTGACGAGCCAGGCGGTGCTGTCTGCGGCGGGCTCGGGCAGGGAGGAGGGGGCGGCGCTGCCTACGCACGAACTGCGGCTGCCCGCCGAGGCACAGTAGTCGCTGCGGGCCGCCACCGTGGGCGTGTCGAGATTGTTGCCCCGCGCCCGGCCACCCGGGGCCGGATACAGCCCGGCCGGCCGGCGCGAGGGGCAGTGGAGGACCGCCAGCGGCGTCTCGGCGAGCGTGCGGCCGCCCCGCTTCTGGACCGCCGTGACGCTCTCGGGCTGGCCGTCGCCGGGAAGCGCCCAGAGCGGCTGCTGCTCGAGGTAGGGCAAGAGGCTGTAGATCCAGCCGCCCGGCTGGTCGGGGCCGAAGCCGCGGTCGGCGTCGCCCACCCAGCGGACGCCCCAGCCGCCGCTGGGGAAGAGCCCGTGGGCCTGGGTGTGGGAGGCGGCGGCTGTGGCCAGCTGCCGGAGGTTGTTGCGGCACTGCACGACCCGGGCCGATTCGCGGACGCTCTGCACCGCCGGCAGAAGCAGCGCCATGAGCACGGCGATGATCGCGATCACGACCAGCAGTTCGACGAGCGTCATGCCGCCGGAGCGTCGATTCAGGGCGGTTGGAGGGCCATTGATGGCGGCGTTCACTGGCTGGCTCCCGCCCACTCGCCTGGAATATCACATTGAGCATAGACTGTTACCCGCCGGGCTGTCAAAGTCGATGCCTGCACCAGATCGCCTCCCTCGTCCCCAGGGTCCCGCCGCCATGCCTCGCCGTCCCTCGCTTCTCCTGCTGCTCGCGGTCACCTTCGCCGCCTGGTTCGGGCCGGGCCGGCTCGGGGCGGCCGCCGAGTCGTCCGACAAGCCCGACCTGCCCGTGATCGACATCTCCGGCGACGTCGCCCGCCAGACGGTGATCGCCGCCGGCACGCCCACGCTCTATCAGGGCCACCCCACCACGCTCACGCTGCCCACGGGCGAGGTCCTCGCGGTCTGGAGCGTGGGCCACGGCGGCCACTCCGGGCCGATGGCGAAGACCGCCGACGGCGGCAAGACCTGGACGCGGCTGGACGACACGCTCCCGGCGGCCTTCCGCGAGCACTGGAACTGCCCGAGCATCTACGAGCTCGAGGCTCCCGACGGCACGAAGCGGCTGTGGGTCTATTCGGCGAGGAAGGGCCGCGACGCCAAGGGAGGCTGGATGCCCTCGATCATGAGCGCCGACGGCGGGGCGACCTGGAAGGAAATGCCGCCCCTGGGCTTTCGCTGCGTGATGACCTTCTCGAGCATCGTGCGGCTGAAGGACGGCAGTTATCTTGGGTTCTACCATCGTGGGCCGGACGGCAAGGATCGGCCGCCGCTGGAGGTGCTCGCCACGCGAACCGCCGACGGCGGCTTCACCTGGAGCGAGCCGGTGGTCGTCGCCAAGGTTCAGGGCCGCAATGTCTGCGAGCCCTTTTGCTTTCGCTCGCCAGATGGCGAGGAACTCTGCTGCCTGATGCGGGAAAACAGTCACCTCGACCGCAGCTTCTTGATGTTCAGCCGCGACGAGGGCAAGACCTGGAGCGATCCCGTGAAAACCCCCTGGGGGCTGACGGGCGACCGGCACATGGGCGTCTACGCCCCCGACGGCCGGCTGGTCGTCGCCTTCCGTGACCAGGCCAAGGGCAGCACGACGCCCGGCCACTTCGTCGCTTGGGTCGGCCGCTACGACGACATCAAGGCGGGCCGGCCCGGCGACTACCGGATCAAGCTGCTCCACAGCCACGCAGGGGGCGACTGCGGCTACCCCGGGATGGAACTCTTGCCCGACGGCTCGATCCTGGCGACGACCTACATCAAGTATCGGCCCGGGGCCGACAAGCAGTCGGTGGTCTGCACCCGGTTCTCGCTTGCCGAGACCGACAAGCTCGCCGCAGCGGCGTCGGATTGAGCCGCCGCCGGCGCCACGGAGGCTTCAGGCCGCGCCGATCCATCTGATCGACGCCGCCAGTGGCGTGCTAGCGAGCGCGTTGACCAATCGCTCGTCGCCGGTGACCATCACGGCCCCCTGGCGAATGGCCAGGGCTAGGTACAGGCTGTCGTAGACTGTTCGCCGCACGGCGACGGCGAGTTCGAGGGCCGATTCGATCAGTTCCGCCGCCGGGATATAGCTGATCGGGAGCCGCAGCACGTCGGCCAGAAGATCGTTGGCCTCCGCCGCCTCGATTTCCCCGCGGCCGTGGCGTTTCCAGATGACGTTGGCCACCTCGGCCAGCAGGAGGTCGGGAGCAACGAGTTCCTCGCCATCCGCCAGCAGCGCCGCCGCCGCGGCCCGATGGGGCTCCGGGAAAAATGCGGCGGCCACGACGCTGGCATCGACGACGATGCTCACCGGTCTCGGTCTTCCCGGATCAGCGCGGCACTCCCGTCGAACTGCCGATCGGCCAGGCGGTCCTTCCAGGCGGCCAGCATGGCCCGCACATCCTCCGCCCCAGCCGCCTGCTCGAGCACGAGCCTCGCTTCTGCCTGCAGGGAGCGGTGATGCCGCTTCGCTCGGCTCTTCAGCCGGGCGAGGGCCGCGGCATCGAGGTTCCGAATGAGGATATCGGGCATGGATTTTGGGTCCCATCGAAAGGATAGCCCGGTCAATGGCACTTCCGCAACCATCGCCCGACGGATGAGCGGCTCGCGAGGGTATTGCTCTCGCCTCCCGAGGCTGCCCCGGCCCGGAAAGCGGCTCCCTGGGCGGGCCCAC
>Ga0180434_10002834_pt1 | contig 22538 bp, 18 predicted proteins | sample SS_ome_7_FD_132453 | JGI IMG/M metagenome (GOLD analysis project Ga0180434, IMG submission 132453) | Hypersaline lake sediment archaeal communities from the Salton Sea, California, USA - SS_1_D_2 metaG | ecosystem: Environmental > Aquatic > Non-marine Saline and Alkaline > Hypersaline >...
AAGGAATTTTATCTAAATTATCAATTAGAGGATGGATTTGAGATATATTGTATTTACCGTTTGAATAAAGTATTACCCCGGAAGAAAGCTCAACCTTACCTAGAAAATATGAATTAACTAAATTATATAATATATCTTCTCCTTCTCCTACAATAAAGGCATCAACCACACCAGGCTCCAGGAGTGATTTCTGAGTCATAAAAGAAACCATACCCCTTACAGGCATATCCGGGTGCTTATGCAAAAATGCGCACGAGGGCCCTCCAAATATCACAAATAAATCCGGATTATTTCTTTTTAGCCTTGCTGCCAGTTCAATGGAGAAAAGAACATTTGCCCCGTAGAGGGAAAACCCTATTACTTTATATTCTCTTCTTAATATCTCTTCTACATAATAATCCATCTCTTCTTCAAAAGATTTCTTTACCTCTTCAAATAGATTCTCCCATGACCACAAATTATAGTTTTCCATGTTCCATAGATTTTTCCGCCGAGAATCGGATTTATTGTAAGTTTCTATGTTTATATCTAAAATATCGGCAGGCACCCCATTCTTTTCCAGGTAAGAAGATAAATAGGCTATACCTAAAGGAGGCAGGGATATATCCCACATAGGAGAAATAACCAGAAGAACCCTGGCTCTGTTTTCAGAAAACATATAATTATCCGGTAAATTTTTTAACCTGAGTTAAGCTGTCTTCGGAGTAAAACCCGGCAGGGAGAGCAACTGTTTCCCGAGAGGTCAGGTAATTTAATAATTAGCACTTATTTCTTATTGATGGTTACCCTTTTAGACTTTAAATACTCAAATAATCTTTCCAACTCCTTTTCTTTCCCCTCAAGAATTAAATAAGCCCAACCCATATCAGTAGAAAATGAGGCTTCGATTATGGTAGGGATAATATCGAAGTCTTTGACCATTTGGTAAATTACCGGGTGGTTCTTTAATTCTTTGGGAAAGATAAGCTCCACTTCCACTTTTGCCATAATAACCTCCTGTTACAAATAAACGGGTAAAATTTTAATTTGTCGCTTCTTCACCTGCTGGCGGAATCTCTTTGGAATCCGGAATCGGCGGTTTTTCGCCCCTAATTTGATATTTCAAAACGGCATAATTGTGTTCAGGTAAACTTTTGGAAAAATAGTGGGTGCCGTTATTTTGGGAAACAAAATAGAGATAATCCAACTCGCTCGGGTTTAAAGCGGCTTTAACCGCCTTTAACCCGGGGTTGGCAATCGGACCGGGAGGAAGGCCCCGATTAAGATAAGTGTTATATGGGGAATCAATCTGCAGGTCTTTCTTAGTCAGCCGCTTGCTTACTTCACCGATGGCATAAAGAACAGAGGGGTCGCACTGGAGAGGCATACCCTTGCGCAAGCGGTTATAAAAGACCGCGGCAATGAGCGGCATTTCTTTTCTATCGGAGGTTTCCTTTTCAATCAAAGAAGCAAGGATAACTATTTCATGTAAAGACATATTCCTCGCCTTGGCCAGGGCTTCAGCATCTTCGGGCAAAACTTCATAAAAACGATTAACCATAAGCATGATAATCTGCTCTGGGTTCATATCCTTAGCCAGGAAATAGGTGTCGGGAAAAAGATATCCTTCGACACTGTCGGCTTCAATGTTGAGCCGGCGGCATAATTCTTTGTCGTTACAAACCTTTAAGAGAGAAAAACTTGAAAGGATGCCTTTCTGTTCCAAGACCCGGGCGACCTGATAAACATTATAACCTTCGGGAATAACTACGGGATGGGTCAAAACCATGCCGTTTTTAAGGCGATGAAGAATATTTAAAGTGCTCATATTTTTATTAAAAAGATATTCACCGGATTTCAGCCCTTTATCAACATCAAAGATTTTGGCAATAAGGAGAAAATAAAACTTATTCTTAATGAGGCCTTTCCCCTTTAGAAAACCGGCGATTTTACCGCTAGAAAGGCCCGAGCGAATGTAAACAACCTCCCCATTGCGGCCTGAACGAGAAACAGGATGCAGACAGAACCACCAAAAATGAACCCAGAAGGCTGATAAAATAATCAGAATAATAAAAAGTGACCTTTTATTTATGGACATTTTTCTTATCCAGAAAAGTCTGAAGGATTATCTGGGCGGCTAATTTATCCCGGATTTTTTTGCGCTTCCCGCGGGAAAGGTCAAAAGAAACAAGCAACCGCTCCACTTCTTTGGTCGAAAGCCTTTCATCCTGAAGATGAACGGGTATTTGAAACTCGTCCTTTAATTTTTCGGCCAAACGCTCTATCTGATTAGCTTCTTCGCCTCGGTTCCCCGCTAACCTAAAAGGCAGGCCTATAACCATCTCTTTAACCTGATAGTCTTCTATAATCGTTCCCATCTTTCTTAAACGGCTGGCATAATCAGCATCGTCAATAACGGTCAATCCCCGGGCAATTTTACCCAGATCGTCACTAATTGCTACCCCGATTCTTTTTTCTCCCCAATCTAAAGCAATTATTTTCATTTTTCTCCTTGTTCAACCATAGAGGACAGGAGGGTTTTGGCAAATGATGTACATCAATCATTAGCCATCAACCAGGAACCACCAGCCCAAAGCTATGAGCTGATAAGTACCTTATCGAGATAACCTAAAGCCTTCTCAATCCGGCTGAAATCCTGGCCGCCTCCCTGGCCTAAATCCGGACGGCCGCCGCCGCTGCCACCCAGTATCCTGGATATCCCCTTAGCTAACTCATCGGCTTTATAACCCTTTTTAACTAAATCAATACTGACACTGGTTACCAGCTCGATTTTCTCCGGATGCCGGGATAGTAAAACGACGATACCCGAATCCATCTTTTTTCTCAGATTATCAATTAACGAAAGTAGATTTTTCCGGCTTAAACCCTCAAAACGCTTCCTTAAAAGTTTTATGCCGCCTACTTCTTCGGCTTCTTTAAGCAAGGTATCTAAATCCGGAAGTGAATCGGACTTACTTTTCTTTTCCTTCTCTAAATCCTTAATTGCCTCAAGTAAACGCTTGACTTCCTTCGGAACCTCTTCGATGGCCGTCCCTAAGTTCCTGGCGGCCTCTTTTAAAAGCCGGCTTTCTTCTCTTAACCTATCTAATCCATTTTTTCCCATGATTGCCTCAATCCTCCTTATGCCAGAAGCAACTGATGCCTCTTTTATAATTTTGAAGATTTTAATCTCCGCGGTGTTTTTAACATGCAGCCCTCCGCATAACTCAGAGCTATAGCCGGGAATAGTTACCACCCTTACCTCATCTTTATATTTCTCGCCAAAAAGAGCCGTCGCCCCGGATTTTATGGCTTCATCCCGGCGCTGCCAGATAATCTTTAAGGGAATCTTTTCCTTTATTCTTTGATTGACCCAATCCTCGACAGATTTAATTTCATCCGGAGTTAACTTTTTAAAATAATTGAAATCAAAACGGAACTGGTCCGGCTCTACCCAGGAACCGGCCTGGTGAATGTTTTTGTCGATTAGAGTCCTCAGGGCGGCCTGCAAAAGATGAGTGGCAGTATGGCTGTGGGTAATCTGCCGCCGCCTTTTCGTATCAACCTGGGCGGTAACCTTATCCCCCTCTTTAATCTCTCCGCTTAAAAGTCTGCCAAAATGTATAATCTGGCCTTGAGCATTTTTTATTACCTTTTTTACCTCAACTAAAAAAGAAAGGCCACGGATATCTCCGGTATCATTCACCTGACCTCCGGCTTCGGCATAAAAAGGGGTTTTATCAAGAATTACACCGATATCCCGGCCGGTTTTGCCGGCGTCCGCCTCCGGGACGCTTGTCCCCCCTTCAATAATCCCTTTAATTAAAGACGAATCTTTAGTTTTTTTATAGCCGGTGAATTCCGTCTGGGGAATCTTTTTCGATACGGTAATTGTCGCCGGAAGGTCTAAAGCTCCCTTTTTCCAGGAACGGCGGGCAAGATTTTTGTGCTTTTCCATAGATAATTCGAATTTTTCTTTATCAATCTTTAAACCGGATGAGGAAGCAATCTCTTCGGTCATCTCCATGGGAAAACCAAAACTATCGTATAGCTTAAAAACGCTTTCACCATCGATGAATTTCTTCCCTTTCGATTTCACCTCCCGTATAATCTCCCCTAATTCATTTAAGCCGATATTCAAAGTTTCGTTAAATCGTTTCTCCTCTTCTAAAATAATCCCGCTTAGCTCTTCCCGGAATTGCCTTACTTCAGGATAAATAGACTTAAAAATCTCCCCGACAACACCAGATAAACGATAAAGGAAAGATTCGTCTATCCCCAGGAGACGGCCGTGCCGGGAGGCTCGGCGGAGAAGCCGGCGGGCAATGTATCCCCGGCCGACATTCGAAAAATATATCCCCTCGCTGATTAGAAAAGTTACCGCCCGGATATGATCGGCAATTATCCGAAAAGAAATATCCTTAATTTTGTCTTTTCCATAACGGAAATCGGTAAACTCGTGCAGCTCGTCAATTATCGGTTCGATTAAATCGGTCTCAAAGTTCGAATCTTTGCCTTGAAGGAGAGCGGCCAGCCTTTCCAAACCCATTCCGGTATCAATATTCTTCTGCGGTAAGGAAAGAAGACTTCCGTCTTTTTGACGGTCATACTGGGTAAAAACTAAATTCCAAATTTCTAAAAAGCGGCCGCAATCGCAGCCGACCCGGCAACTTTCCCTCCGGCAGCCTTTATCTTCTCCCCGGTCAAAAAGTATCTCCGAACACGGCCCGCAGGGGCCGGTTTCACCCATCGACCAGAAATTATCTTCTTTACCCAGACGGACAATCCTTTCCTTAGGGAATCCTGCCTTACGCTCCCAAATCCGGGCGGCTTCATCATCTTCCCGGAAAATACTGACCCAGAGAGATGCCTCGGGTATTTTTAAATGCCGGGTGAGAAATTCCCATGCCCAAAGAATAGCCTCTTCTTTGAAATAATCGCCAAAGGAAAAATTACCTAACATCTCGAAAAAAGTAAGATGTCGGCTGGTTTTCCCAACCTGGTCGATATCGGAGGTTCTAAGACACTTCTGACAGGAAGCGGCCCGGCGGAAAGAAAGCTCCTCAGCCCCTAAAAAACAGCCTTTGAAGCGAACCATACCGGCTGAAGTAAAAAGTAAGGTAGGGTCACCCGAAGGGATAAGGTTATCACTGGCAAAAATCCGGTGTTTCTTTTTTTTGAAAAAATCTAGAAAGGTCTGCCTGATTTCAATTGATTCCATACCATATGATTGCGCTTATCTCTTTCCTTCGGGTTTTATTACCAGAAAGCTGGAGTAGGTGCCTCGTTTGACTAAAAGGGTAACATTTTTATCTTTGTCTAAGGCCTTTACGGTTTTTTCGTACTCGCTTATATTTTTGATTTTCTGGCCGTTAATCTCCAAAATAACATCCCGAACCCTGAGCCCGGCCAGTTCAGCGACACTGTCAAATTCTACCTGGGTAATAATTACCCCTTGCGTATCTTTGAGATTAAGCTGGCGGGCTAAATCGGGAGTGATATCCTGAACCTTAATGCCCAGCCAGGATTCGGCCTCTTCAAGCGATTTTTCTTCCTCCGGAGCTAATTCCCGGGGCATCTCCCCAATCTTTACCTTCAAGGAAAGATTTTTTTTATCCCGAATGATATCCAGCTGAATAGTTTTGTTCACTTCGGCTTTGGCGGCGGTGCGCTGTAGTTCCCGGACATCGCCTACCTTCTTGCCGTCAAAGGCAACAATAACATCGCCTCTTTTTATCCCCGCTTTTTCCGCCGGACTATCCTTGAGAACATCACTAACCAAAGCGCCCTCTTCGGAAACTAAGCCGAAAGATTCTTTTAACTCGGGAGTGATTTGCTGAATAATTACCCCGAGCCAGCCTCTGACTACCTTCCCCTTATCAATTAAATCGCCTAAAATATCCCTGGCCATATTGACAGGAATGGCAAAACCGATGCCGCTGGCACCACCAACAATAGCCGTGCTGACACCAATTACCTCACCGTGAATGTTTAAGAGAGGGCCGCCGCTGTTGCCCCGGTTAATGGAGGCATCGGTCTGGATAAAATTCTCATAGGTGGTTATGCCTAATTCCGAACGCCCCGTGGCGCTGATTACGCCCACGGTAACGGTGCGATCCAAACCAAAAGGATTACCAATGGCAATGGCCCATTGGCCAACCCGCAGATTATCCGAGTCTCCTAAAATAACCACCGGTAAATCTTTTTTAGCCTCTATCTTTATTATGGCTAAATCGGTTTTAGGATCCCGGCCAATAACTTTAGCTTCATACTCTTCATTTTTGGCTAAAACAACCTTTATCTCGGAAGCCCCGGCAATAACGTGATTATTGGTGAGGATATAGCCGCTTTTATCGATGATTATCCCGGAACCCAGACTTTTTTGTTTCCAGTCTCGTTCGCCTTGATGGGGAGATTCAAAAAAATCCTTAAAAAAATCTTCGAAGGGCGAATCCTTGAATAAATCGTCTTCGAAGCCACGAAAGATTCTTTTCCCTTTAATCACATGGACGGTGCTGATGTTGACTACGGCCGGTTTAACCTCCTCAGCGATGCGGATAAAACACTCTTCTAAAGAGAGCGCCTCAGGGCTTATTACCGGCCTGGCCTCTTCTCTGATGAGTTTAAACTTCTTAAGTTTTTCCTCCCCGGCAGGCAGCTTTGGCCGCTTCTCTCCTTGCAATTGAAACGGAGAGATAATTTGAGACGACAAACTTAAATTGCCTTTTCGCTGTAAAATGAGCAAAACCAGCCCAAAAAGAATTAAGATAATCAGTAAGGCAATAATAACCCTTCCCCTGTTTTTCATTCTTTCCCTCCCTTTATTCGCTATCTTGCCGTCCGCCTGGCTGTCGGCCGATATGCTCCTCTCCCGGCCGGCAGATATTCCGTGTTCCAGTCCTATTTTAAATACCGGGCTTGCCGGCTAAAACCTGTTTTTCAATTTCACTGCTGATTTTAGGATGCTCTTTAAGATAAACGCGGGCATTTTCCCGTCCCTGCCCTAACTTTTCGTCTTTATAGGTAAACCAGGCGCCGGATTTATCGACCAGATTTAGATTTACCCCGAGATCCAAAATGTTTCCCTCTTTAGAAATGCCTTCTTTAAAAAGAATGTCAAACTCAGCGGTGCGAAAAGGAGGGGCAACTTTGTTTTTGGCTACTTTAACCCTAACCCGGTTGCCAACAAAAACCTCTCCTTCCTTTATGGTATTAATTTTGCGCATGTCCAGCCGCACCGAGGCATAAAATTTAAGAGCGCGGCCGCCCGGGGTGGTCTCGGGATTGCCAAACATCACTCCAATCTTCTCCCGCAGCTGATTAATGAAAATAACGCTGGTGAGAGATTTACTGATAGCCGCGGAAAGTTTTCGCAAGGCTTGAGACATAAGCCGGGCTTGAAGACCCATATGGACATCACCCATCTCCCCTTCAATTTCTGCCCGGGGGACTAAAGCGGCAACCGAATCGACAACAATTAAATCGATGGCATTGCTCCTGACCAAAGTTTCGGCAATTTCTAAAGCCTGCTCGCCGGTATCGGGCTGGGAAATATAAAGCTCATCAATGTTTACCCCCAAAAGTTTCGCATACTTCGGATCCAGGGCGTGCTCGGCGTCAATAAAAGCGGCCGTGCCCCCGTTCCTTTGAACATTGGCAATAGCCGTCAAAGAAAGAGTGGTCTTCCCAGACATCTCCGGGCCAAAAATTTCCGTTACCCGCCCCCGGGGAAAACCGCCCACGCCTAAAGCCAAATCCAAAGACAGGGCTCCGGTGGGGGTAACCGAAATCTTCACTCCGGCGCTGGCTTTACCCAGCTTCATAATCGCCCCTTTCCCAAATTGACGTTCAATCTGGGTAATGGCTAAATCCAAAGCTCTCGATTTTTCTGCCTTTTTTTCTTCTGCCATTTTTCAACCCTCCCTTTCATTTCCTGAATTGCGGTTAAAATATTGCTATTCGCTATTTAGACTTAATATTTTTGCCTTCTCCCGGGCGGCTTTTACCGCCTGGAAAATAATCTTTTTTAGGTCAGCCTTCTTAAAAACCTCTAAGGCGGCTTCGGTTGTTCCCCCGGGTGAAGTTACGTTTTCTCTTAATTCGGAAAGGCTTCCAGGAATTTCTTTGGCTAATCCCGCCGCTCCCAAAGCAGTCTCTTTAATTAGTTTCTCGGCGGTAATCTTCGCCAAACCTAAACTCTGGCCGGCCTCTATTAAGGCTTCCATGATTAGAAAGAAGTAAGCCGGGCCGCTGCCGCTTAAAGCAGTAACTAAATCCATGGCGCTTTCTTCAACCTCGATTACTTCACCAAAAGCCCGAAAAATACTTTTAGCCGCTTCTTTAGGTCGCAAATCAGCCAGTCGATTGAAACTAATAGCGGTAATGCCGGCACCAATTCTCGCCGGGGTATTGGGCATTGCCCGAATTACCCCTAAGGCTTGTTTAACTTTTTTTTCAATAAAGGAAATCGTTATTCCGGCGGCAATAGAGATTATAAATTTGTCACCCCTCCAGTCCTCCGCCGTTTCCTTTAATACCTGACTGATATCTTGAGGTTTGACCGCCAAAATCACCCCCTGGCTTTTTTGAACAAGCTCCCGATTGCCGGAGGCCTTGGGAAAACCTAATTCTTTGGCCAGTTGATCAAGACGAAAGGGCTCTTTGTCAAAAAGGATTACCTGCCGGCCGGAAATAAGATCGGCTTTCTTTAAACCCCGGAGAAGTGCACCACCCATATTCCCCAGGCCAACTATACCGATTCTCTCTTTAAGCATCTTTAGGGACTGCCTTCCTTGTGGTACCAGCTTTTTAGCATAATTTGAGTATTATAACCCAAGAGAATAGGCTTAGCAAGAAAAATAGAAGAAACTACTTGATCATTAAAAGAGCCATCATCCGGCCGGCTTTTTCCTTTTCCCGGCGATAAGAATAAAAAAGCTGACTCTCACAGGAGGTGCAGGTATCTACCGAATAAATACGTTCCTCCATTAAACCAGCCTGATATAGCTGTTTTCGGTTTAAATCGTAAAGATCCAAATCCAGACAGCAAGGGCCAATGGCCGGGCCCAAAAGAGCAAGGCATTTTTTGGGGTCGGTCTGATACTCCTCCTCCATCATTTTAAGGGCCTTCCTGGCTATTTCTAACTGCGTTCCCTTCTTCCCGGCGTGAACCAAAGCAATGGCTTGATTCCGGTAGTCATAAATATACAAAGGCAGACAATCGGCAACGAAAATAGCCAAAGGCACCTGGTTATAAGCGGTTAGTAAGCCGTCACAATCAGGAATAGCCTGACTATAATCTTTGGCACCCATACCTCTCATTCCCGGCCTTACCGGGACAAGACGGTCGCCATGAACCTGCTGGGCGGTGACTAAATGGTTAGAATCAATAGCATAAGTTTGACAGGCCCTTTCCCTATGAACTAAGGCTTCCCTCAAATTACTTTCTGTAGTCGCCACGTGCAGGGCCATATTGCCAAATTGACGCGTGGTGAAAAAATGGGTTATCTCCGAAAAATTCTTGAGCGGGTCAAATTCAATTACTCCTAAATTAGGAAAAACTTTCGCATATTTCATATTTTAATGCCGGGACGGTTTATTGCGAAGAAAAGTAGGAATATCTAAATTATCCTCGTCAATAAAGTCGGAATCCTGGGAGATTGAAGTCCTTTCCCGACGTCCCCGGCGATAAGCCGGAGTGTCAAAATTGGGATGGGCCCTCCGGGAAGAACGAGGTAAAAATATTCTCTTCGGATCGACCTCATCCATCCCGGTGGCAATAATGGTAACTTTAACCTCTTCCTTAAGCTGCGGTTTGATAATAGCCCCGAAAATTATATTGGCCTGCCGGTCGGCACTTTCGTAAATTATGGTGCTGGCTTCCTTAACCTCAAAAAGGGTGAGGTCTTTACCGCCGGTAATGTTCATCAAAACCCCTTTGGCTCCTTCTATACCGGGGTATTCTAAAAGGGGGCTGGAGATAGCCGCACCGGCCGCTTCAACGGCTCTTGATTTACCCCGGCCGCAGCCAACACCCAAAAGGGATTTGCCGCCTTCAGACATAGCTGTTTTAACATCAGCAAAATCCAAGTTAATCAGGCCGGACTCAATTACTAAATCAGAAACACCCTCAACGCCGCGAGCCAAAACATCGTCAGCAACCTTAAAGGCATCAAGAATAGGAGTGGCTTTATCGACCACATCAAACAGTTTTTGGTTAGGAATACAGATTAAAGTGTCTACCTTATCAGCTAACTTTTTAAGCCCCTCTTCGGCTACTATGGCTCTTTTTCTTCCTTCAAAAGAAAAAGGCTTGGTGACTACGGCAATCGTAAGAATATTGAGTTCCTTGGCAATCTCGGCAACAATCGGGGTGGCGCCGGTGCCTGTTCCTCCGCCTAAACCGGCGGTAAGAAAAATCATATCGGTGTCCTTTAAGGCCTCTTTTATTATTTTCCTGTCTTCTAAAGCGGCTTGACGTCCGATTTCAGGATTGGCCCCGGAACCCAACCCCTTGGTAAGTTTACTGCCAATTTGAATCCGTTGGGAAGCGATAGAAGTGGCCAAAGCTTGGGCATCGGTATTTAAAGTAAAAAATTTTATTCCCTTCATTCCCGAATTAATCATTCGATTAACCGCATTACTCCCCCCGCCGCCCAAACCTAAAACTTTTATTTTAGCAAAAGAATGATATTCTTTTTCGTCAAATTCCAGCATGGTCACTCCATTCTCGGCTCTAATTAACTAGCAGCTTATGGCTCTTGGTTCATGGCTCATGGTAAACATAAATGTTTTGACTAAAAGTAAAGAGCCAAAAACTAAGAACTGATTAAAATAAATCCTCCACCTTCTCTTTAAATCTTCCCAGGGCTCGGTTAAAAATGCCGCCCTTTAGGCTGGTTCTTCCGAGCTGCCTTGATTTTAAAGCGTGGAGTAAAAGACCAACTCCGACAGAAAACATCGGATTATTGGTCGATTTTTCTTTTTCGATAAGACCGCCCGGAATCCCGATTCTTACCGGAAGGTTAAAAATTTCTTCAGCCATCTCGGGTAAGCCTTTTAGTAAAGAACCGCCTCCAGTAAGAACAACTCCAGCGGCAATTAAATCCATAAAACCGCTCTTCATAATGTTTTTTTTAACCAGATTAAAAATCTCTTCCATCCGGGCTTCGATAATTTCGCAAAGGAGATGCCGGGGGAATTGATGTTCTCTGCCTCCAAGACTGGTTAAAATGGTAACCTGGGCATCTTTAGTTAAAGTCCGCAAGGTCGAACCCTCTTTTTTCTTAAGCCCCTCAGCCAGAATTGTCGAGCTTCTAAGACCTACGGCCAAATCATTGGTGACATGTTCGCCGCCGACCGGAATAATCTTTATATGCCTAATGATGCCGTCAGTATAAATAACCAGATCAGTCGTTCCTCCACCGATATCAACCAAGACTACCCCTAATTTCTTCTCGTCTTCGGTCAGCACCGCCTCGCTGGAAGCTAACGGCCCCAGAACCATCTCTTCAACACTAAAACCCGCCCGGTTGATACTCTTCATAATATTTTGAATAGAAGTGGCCGCTCCGGTAACTAAAAAAACCTCGGCTTCCAATCTCACCCCGGACATACCCAGGGGAACCTTAATCCCATTTTGTTCGTCAATAATGAATTCCTGAGGGAGGACATGAATAAGCTGACGGTCAGGAGGGATAGCGACTACTTTAGCCGCATTGATAACCCGATTGACATCTTTAGTGGTTATTTCATGGTCGGTTCGAGAAATACCGATGGCTCCGCGGCTGTTTAAACCGTGGATATGCCTGCCGGCAATGCCGGCCACCACCTGGCTCACCCCTTCCTGAGAGGATTTCTCGAGAATATTCAAGGCTTTGCTGATGGAATCAATAGTCTCCTCTAGATTTACCACCACCCCTTTTTTCAATCCGACTGAAGGGGCTAAACCCATGCCCCGTAATTCGATTTTCCCTTTGTCGTTAATCTGACCCAATAAGGCACAGATTTTTGTGGTACCAACATCTAAACCGATAATTAAATCGTCTCGTCTCATCATTTTATCCTTCTAAGTGTATGAAAACCTTTTCCGGGAAACGCAAATCCATAGAGTCTATAGAGCCGGCGCCTCTGTCGAAATCAGCCAATACCAAATTTAGGTTTTCGAATCCCTTTTCAAAACCATCTTTAGTGAAGTGAAGTCCCATGCGAGGATTAAAGGTATAAAGCGAAAATTCATCAAAGTCTCCAAAATGAACTTCGGAAAGTTTTAGAGGCCCCAGCCTATTGCCTTTAAAATAATCATTTATTTTCAAAGCGAGGATAATCTCCGGCAAAATCTCCCCGGCGGAGAAAAAATTCTCTAAATATTTATCTTTCAAGCCGGTTATTACCGGTAAGTCCCAGCAGGGATTTCCCTCCAATTGAGGGAAAATATAACCATCTTTATCTACCCCGTAAAAAGATTTTTCCCAGTTGAGGAGGAAAAACGGCTTTCTTTCTTCTAATCTTATCTTTACTATATTCGGAAATTCCCTTTCGACAATTACCTTTCTAACCTGGGGAATGTTCTCAAGGGTCTTTTTTATCTTCCAGAGGTTAAAGGCGAAAATATTCAAATTATAATTAGCCTCTGAAATTTTCATCACTTCGGGATGGTTAAGCAAATTGCTCTTTTCAAAGAAAATATGCCCAGTCTGAAAAAGTGAATCGGTCTTAAGAAATCTTCTGGCCTCAAGCGATAACCAGTAAACGCCGAAAATAATGAAGAGAAGCCCCGTTAGCTTAATCATCCGCACCAATTTCCGCCGGGAATGTTTTTTAAGCTCTCTATTCCTTTTCATCGGTAAGTTGCCTGTTTTTTGCCAGCGTAACTAAAATGCAGCATAAATCAGGGAAAGAAACACCTATGGCCCGGGCCGCTTTGGGCAGTAAACTTAATTCAGTTAATCCGGGAATAGTATTTACCTCCAGCACGTAAGGCTTATTTTGCGAATCCAACCTCATATCCACCCGGGACATCCCTTCACAACCCAGGGCCTGGTGAGCGGCCAGAGCAACCATCTGTATCTCTTGATAAATCTTTAGCTCAATAGGCGCCGGAACCAAATACTCACTTTCCCCTTTGGTATATTTAGCTTTATAATCATAAAATTTTCTTTTGGGGACTACCTCAAGAACAGGTAAAGGATATTCATCTAAAATGCCTACGGTAATTTCCCGGCCGGCGATATATTTTTCTACTAAAATTTTTTCTCCGTAGGATGAAGCAAATTTAACTGCCTTATCTAATGATTCCCCCTCTTCTATAACGGAAAGCCCGATACTCGAGCCTTCGGCCGCCGGTTTAATTACCCAGGGAAATTCAAAAGGCGCCCTCTTCAGAAAAGGCTTGTAACTTTGCGGATTATTTAAACTGAAAAAAGGCGGGGTAGAAATATTTTTTGCCTGAAAAATTTTCTTGGCTTCAATTTTGTTGAGCGCCAGGAAGCTGGCGGTCACGCCTGAACCGGTATAGGCAATCTTTAACTTTTCCAGCAACCGCTGAACCGAACCATCTTCGCCATAGCGGCCATGCAGGGCGATAAAGGCAACATCAATTTTCTCATCTGAAAGCCTCTCCTCCAGCTTAATCCTGCCGTTTATGTCAATAGAGGAAACCTGATAGTCTCGAGAAGCTAAAGCCTCAGCAACCGCTTTCCCGGAAATAAGAGAAATATCCCTTTCACTGGTCTGGCCGCCCATTAAAACCGCCACGCGTTCTTTCATTTTCTTAGTCCTCTCCAACGACAACAATCTCCTTTTCAAGCTTGACACCCTGTTTTTCTTTTACCTCTCTTTGTATGACCTGGATTAAACCGAGAATATCGGATGCCTTCGCCTCTCCCTTCTTAACGATAAAATTGGCGTGTTGAGTGGAAATCTCCGCTCCTCCAAGGGTGAAACCTTTGAGATTTAACTGGTCAATCAAAATAGAGGCTTTTTTGCCTTCAGGGTTTTTAAAAATGCATCCGGCCGACGGAAATGAAAGCGGCTGGCGCTCCATTTTACGCCTCAAACGAACTTTTCCATTCTGCTTAATCTCCTTTTGAGAGGCCCGGGCCAACTTTAAGGTTACTTCACAGATTATCGCCGGTTCGGGTAAGTTTAATCTCCGATAAGAAAAATAGAATTCGTCTGAACGGAATTCCTTTAGTTCTCCTTCTTGGTTAATTACCTTTACCTTTTCAATAAATCGGCCAATATTTTCCTCGGCTAAGCCGGCATTCATCCAAACAGCCCCTCCGACGGTGCCGGGAATTCCCTTTAGAATCTCAAGCCCGGTTAAGCCGTTCTTTTCCAACTCCCAAAGCAAATCAGTTAAATCCAGGCCCGCTTGCACCTCAACCCGACCGGATAAACTGTCAAAACGGCCAAACCGGAGCCTGCGGAAATACCGGCCTAAATTAACCACTAAACCCCGAATCCCTTTATCTTTGACCAGAAGGTTACTGCCCTTTCCCACAATAAAATAATTAAGCTGATGCTTTTTGATAAAAACCATGATATTTTTTAAATCTTCTATGTCCCGCGGTTCAACCCAGGCTTCGGCTGGGCCACCAACACCAAAAGTAGTATGGTCTCCCATTGGTTCATCAAATTTTAACTTGCCTCTGACCAGACAAGAAAGTTCTTCTTTCCAATTAGCTTTACCCCCCTGGCTAAGTTCGGTTTTGCCAAGAACGGCTTTTCCTAATTTCACGATATCACCCGCCCCCAAGGTAAGTAAAACATCGTTAGCTGACAATTCAGATAAAATAGAATCCTTCAAACCTTCATCTACCTGCGGATGATAGATAACCGGCCGGCCGGCGTTTTGAAAATCTTTAACGATAAGCTGGGAATCTACCCCCGGGATAGCTTTCTCTCCAGCCGGATAAATATCGGTGATAATCAGGCCATCCGTTAATTTAAAAGCCCGGGCAAATTCCTTGTGAAGTAATAGGGTCCGGGAATAACGGTGAGGCTGGAAAATAACCTTTACTCTTTTTTTTGGCCAGCGCGCTTTTACCGCCGCTAAGGTAGCGGCAATCTCGGTAGGATGGTGTCCATAATCATCAAGGATAATTGCCCCACCAATCCTTCCGAGAATCTGGAGCCTTCTTTCTACCCCTCTAAACTCAGCCAGGGCTTCTTTAATCCTATCCGGCGAAATCCCGAGGACAATGCCCACGCCGATTGCCCCCAAGGCATTGGTAAGATTATGCCTTCCCATCAGGTTTATTTTAAATTTCCCGAAATCTTTACCCTGATAAAAAAGCCTGAAGAAGGAACCTCTGGCAAAAGGAGTAATCTCTTTGGCGGTAATGTCCGCCTGAGGATTAAGGCCGTAAGTAAAATATTTGCGTTTCACCTGAGGGAGTAAACGGCGGATTTTCTCGTCATCGTAACAAAGCAAGGCAACACCATAGAAAGGAATTTTGTTGATAAATTTAAGAAAATCCCGTTTTATATTTTCTAAGCTGCCGTAATAATCAAGATGGTCGTTATCAATGTTGGTGACGACAACAATTGTTGGATTCAAGGTTAAAAAGGAACCGTCGCTTTCATCGGCTTCGGCAACTAAATATTTCCCTTCGCCTAATTTGGCATTACTGTTGAGGTGGTTAACCTTGCCGCCAACAATAACGGTGGGATCAATATTGCCCTTAGCGAGAACTAAAGAAACTAAGGAGGTGGTGGTCGTTTTCCCATGGGTCCCGGCGACAGCAATACCGTATTTTAATCGCATTAATTCAGCCAGCATCTCCGCCCGGGGAATAATAGGGATATGCTCAAGCTTGGCCTCTTTTAGCTCCGGGTTGGATGAAGGAATGGCGGTAGAGGCAACAACCACATCTACCCCTTTAACCTGTGAAGAACGATGTCCCAGAAAAAGCTTTATCCCCAAATGAGAAAGTCTGCGGGTAGTCTCGGAAGATTTTAAATCCGAACCAGAAACCGTATATCCCAGGGTGTGCAGTACCTGGGCAATACCGGCCATGCCCGAGCCACCAATACCGACAAAATGAATACGTTTAATTTTTTCGAACATACCTTTTCAACTCCCGGGTTTAGAACCTGCCGCCAGACGAATTATCCTCTCAACCAGAAGATCGGCAGCCTCCTTCTTTCCCAAATTCCTGCTCGCTTGAGCCATCTGCCTGAGTTTTTTTTCATCTTTTACCAAAGAAACAACCGCCTGGGAAAGAATCAGCGGATTTAAATCTGCCTGGCGATAAACTTCAGCCGCCCCTTCTTGAGCAAAAAACCGGGCATTAAACTCCTGATGCCTGCCGGCAGCATAAGGATAAGGAATAATTATCGCCGGAATCCCCCAGAGAGCCAGCTCAGCTAAAGTTCCGGCACCGCCCCGGACTAAGGCCACATCAGCTATACTATATATCGCCCCCATATCATAGTAAAAAGGAAATACCAAACTTTTAATTCCTAGACTGGCATAGGCTTCTTTGATAAAAACGCGGTCTTTCTCTCCGGTCAGATGAATGACCTGAATGGGAGAATTCTCTTTTTGCCAGATTTTTTGGGCCTGAAGGACCAAATCATTCAGCCGATGAGCACCCTGGCTGCCACCCATAACCAATAAGGTGAATTTATTCTCCTCCAGGAGAAGAAACGGCTCTTGATTTAAACCTCGAGCCTCAGCTAATTCTACCGTCTTTCGTAAGGGACAACCGGTTATAAAAAGTTTGTTTTTAAACCGCTTGGGGAAATATTCACCGGTTTTCCCAAAACTTAAGCTAATTTCCCGAGCCGCCGGAGCAAAAATCCTGTTGGCGAGACCGGGGAGAATATTCTGTTCATGAATCAGTAAAGGACACCCGGAAAAAAATCCCGCCAGCATCACCGGAAGAGAAACATAGCCGCCAGTGGCTACAATAACCTCTGGAGAAAAATCCCTAAAAATCTTTAATGTCTCAAAGAACCCTTTGCCTAATTTTAGCATAGCTTGAACGTTCTGTAAAGAGAATTTGCCAATCCGCCGGCCGGTGGTAATGCCCTTAAAAGGCAAGCTTAATTTAAGACAATTTTTCTCTTCCCAGCTGTGCTTCCGGCCAAGAATTAAAACCTCAATATGGCGGGCAATTAGGTTCTGTCCCAGAGCAATTAAGGGGAAAAAATGCCCCCCGGTGCCGCCGCCAGTAAGTATCACTCTCATTGTTCTAACCTAAGTTTTTCTGTGTAATGTTAGATGTGTAATGTGTAATGAAAAACTGGAAAAATCTGTAAAAAATACATGACTCTTTACACATAACACAATTCATTGCCCTTGCCTGGCAACACTTAGAACCATACCGACAGCTAAAAGATTAAAGAATAACGCCGAACCACCCACGCTTATAAAAGGTAACGGCGTTCCCTTGGTTGGTAATAAAGCCATAACCACGCCTAAATTAATGACTACCTGAAGGGTTAGAAGTACGCCAATCCCCAGACTGAGGAGAGAACCGAACTTATCAGGCGCCCTTATGGAAACACGAAAAATGGATAGAAACAGGCCTAAATATAGCAAAAGGATAAATGCGGTTCCAATAAAACCTGTTTCCTCTCCGATTATGGAATAGATAAAATCTGTCCGGGAGCCAGGCAGGTAAAAAAGTTTCTGCAGTCCTTTACCTAAGCCGACTCCTTTCCAGCCTCCGGAACCTAAAGCGATAAGAGACTGCTTCGTCTGGTAGCTAACGGCGGTATTTTCCTCGCCGGGATTAAGAAAAGCCAGGAATCTTTCTCGACGGTAACCAACACTGAATATCAGCATAAAAAGCAAAGGTGCAATTATAAAAGCCGCCGTTAATAAATATTTTATCCTCATTCCTCCCAGAAATAAAATGCTTCCAGCGGTAAAAATAATAACCAGACCGGTGCCAAAATCCGGCTGTTTAATCAATAAAAGGAAGAAAACGCTTATCAGAATAAAAGGAATAAGGCTGCGGAAAGAAAATCTGGCTAAAACCTTTCCCTTCCGGGAGCAAAAATCAGCCAAATAAAGAACCAGGCTAAGTTTAGCTAATTCTCCGGGCTGAAAACTTAGACCTCGCCAGCCCAGCCAACGGCGGGCTCCTCCAGCAAGACGGCCAAACTGCGGGAAAAGAACTAAAATCAGCAATGCCAGACTGATAAGAACAGCTAATTTACTAAAGCGGCGGAAAAAACCATAGTCAAAATGCATGGCCGTTACCAAAGCGAGAAAACCTAAACCCGCCCAGAGAAGCTGCCTTTTTAAAAAATGCAATGAATCCTGGCATTTCCCCTGGACATAAATGCCGCTGGTGCTAAAAACCATTACCAATCCGACAGCCACTAAAGTAAGGACGATAATGAAAAGAAACATACTGGTTCTAATCATAGTTTGGCTTATTGGTTAACCGGGTAAGGTGAAGCTTTGAAACTATCTCCTTGAAAGATTTGCCTCTTTCTTCAAAATTCCTAAACATGTCAAAACTGCTGCAGCCCGGAGAAAAAAGAACGCAGTCACCAGGCTGAGCAATATCTTGGGCAAGAATCACCGCCTCCTCCAAATCTTTAGCTAAATGAACAGGGCGGATATTCTGCCAAAGATCTTTGAGCTTTTCTTTCGCCTCACCTAAAAGAATAATTTGCTTAACCCTTTCTTTTATAGAAACCCCGGCGGGAGTAAAATCGGCTCCTTTATCTCGCCCGCCGGCAATAAGAATAATCGAGGAGAAGCTTTGAACGGCTTTAATCAGGGAATCGACATTGGTACTTTTAGAATCGTTAATAAAGACCACTCCACCGGACTTTGAAACTATTTCTATCCGGTGCTCAAGTCCGGAGAAATTTTTTATCACCCCGGAAATGTTTTCTGCGGTTTCTCCAAGGATAACCGCCACCGCAAGGGCCGCCATAATGTTTTGGCGATTATGATCGCCCTTTAATTTAAGAACGCTTCCATCTAAAATCTTCCGACGGGAACCATTGCTGCTGGACCAGATAGAACTATCTCGATAAAAAATACCCGGGTTCAATCCTAAATCGTTGCCAAACAAAATATGAGAACACCGGGCTTCCTTTATTAAAAGTTCTGTATAAGAAGCGCCGGCGGGAAAAATCGCATAATCACCCGGGCCCTGATTAAGAAAAATCCTTTTTTTGGACGATAGATAAGCTTCGAAATTGGGGTAACGGTCAAGATGGTCGGGAGTAATATTTAAAATAACGGAGATGTAAGGATGGAATTTTTTTATCCTATCCAACTGAAAACTGCTAACCTCTAAAACCAAAAGGTTCTCCTTGTTTAACTTTGGGACGAGGCTGGATAGCGGCCGGCCGATATTTCCGGCCACTTCTACCTTATGCCTCTTTTTGAGAATTTCTCCGAGGAGGCTGGCGGTAGTGGTTTTCCCATTAGTCCCGGTCACGGCAATAACCGGGCAGGGAACAAACCGGGAGGCCAACTCTAACTCGCCCGTAACCGGGATACCCTTTTCCCTGGCCCAAACTAAAGGAAGAGATGCCTCACTAACACCAGGACTAGCCACAATTAAATCTGCCTCTTGGATAAAATTTTTACTATGTCTTCCCAATTCTGCCCGGATATTCTTTTTTTTAAGCTTATCTATTTTAGATTCAAGCTCGAAATCTTTTTTTATTTCGGTTATTTTGACCTCGGCCCCTAAATCCTTCAGGAATTCTGCCGCTGCCCGGCCGCTTCTCCCCAGACCCACAACGGTAACTTTTTTATTTTTATAATTTTCTATCATTTTCTATAAAGTTTTATAAAGGCACTCTGGCCGCCATTGCCCAGGTATTATCGTATTTTGAGCGTGCTTAAACTCAATAAAGCAAAAATAGCGGCAATAATCCAGAAGCGAATAATTATTTTGGATTCGGGCCAACCCTGAGCTTCAAAATGATGATGTAACGGGGCAATAAGAAAAAGTCTTCTTTTTTTAAAACGGAAGTGAATTACCTGCAGGATTACTGAAATCGCCTCGAGAATGAAAATACCGCCGACAATAATTAAAACTAACTCCTGTTTAATAATCACGGCGACTGTCCCCAAAGCGCCGCCCAGAGCCAAAGAACCGGTATCGCCCATAAAAACTTGAGCCGGATGAGAGTTATACCAGAGAAAACCTAAACCGGCCCCGATGAGACTGGCACAAAAAACGGCTAATTCGCCGGCGCCAGGCACATAAGCAATTTTTAGATAATCGGCAAACTGGAAATTACCGCAAAGATAGGCAATGGCGGTAAAGGCTAAGGCGGCAATAATCAGGCAGCCAATGGCTAATCCATCCAGTCCGTCGGTAAGGTTAACCGCGTTAGAAGTGCCAACAATTACTAAAGCAACGAATAAAACATAAAAAATCCCCAGTTGAACCCAGAGATCTTTAAAAAAAGGAATATTGATTTTACTGGCATATCCGGCAATCAAAGGAAGTTTAAAAAGATAAAGCCCGATAAGTATCCCCAGAATAGACTGGCCGATAAATTTGGTGAGCGCCCCTAAACCAGTCGGTGATTTTTTAATTTTGAGATAATCGTCAATAAAACCGATGGCCCCTAAAGAAATCGTAGAAAATAAAACCAACCCGATGCTGCGCGCCTCAAGATTCGCCCAGAGAAGGGTGGAGGTAACCATGGCAATTAAAATCAAAATCCCCCCCATGGTAGGCGTGCCTTCTTTGCCTTTATGCAGTTCATAAAGAGGAAATACATCGCCTTTGCGAATTTTCTCTTCGAGTGAAAAGGCCTTAAGAAATTTAATTATAAAAGGGCCTAAAATGACGCTGATAAGGAGAGCGGTAGCCGTTGCCCCGGCCGCTCGAAAGGTAATGTACCGGAATATATTGAAAATAAACCACTGGTCGCGAAGTGGATAAAGCCAATTATAAAGCATGATTAATCCCCTCTATTATCCGCTCCAATTTCATCGCCCTGGAGCCTTTGATTAAAAGAATATCTTCCTTTTTGACAATATTTTTTAAAACTGAGAGAACATCTTTTATCGAATCAGAATGAAAAATGTATTTGTCAGCCATGCCCGAACGGCGCGCGCCTTTAGCGGTGAAACGGGAGAAATCACCTACGGTCAGCAAATAATCAATCCCCGAGGCGCCTATTTCCTCTCCCAGCTGACGATGAAAATACCGGGTTGAATCCCCCAGTTCTAACATATCACCCAGAACTAAAATTTTTCTCCCCCGGCTTTTTAAATTCAATAAGGATTCAACCGCCGCTTTTACCGAATAGGGATTGGCATTATAGGCATCGTTAATAACCTTTAGGCCCCCGGTTTCTTTAAATTCCATGCGCATAGGGGGAGGCGAAAAATCGGCCAAAGCAGATTTTATTGAATCCCAACTTATATCTAAAGTGCGAGCGACGGCAGAAGCAGCCAAAGCATTATAGATATTGTGCCTCCCTAAAAGAGGAAGAGAAACTTCAATTTGCCCGTTAATTTTAAAGGTTGAATTAGAAAAATTCACAAAGGCAATATTCCGAGCCTGAAAATCCGCTTTTTCTTTTATGGCAAAGGTTACGAACTCGCCTCTTATCTTGTTTTTCATCCGGCCGAGATAAGGATCGTCATTATTTAAAAAAACTACCCCCTCTTTATCTAAAGATTCGATTAATTCGGCTTTGGCTTTAGCTACATTATCAAGGGTGCCAAAAAACTCAAGATGGGCCGGGCTTATATTGGTAATAATTCCGAAGTGAGGCTGAACTAACCGGGAAAGCAGCTTTATTTCTCCCAGGGCACTGGCGCCTAACTCTAAAACGGCCAGTTGGTGATACTCTTTAATCCTTAGTAAACTTAAAGGAATGCCGATTTGATTATTGAAATTACCGGCTGATTTCAAAACTGAAAATTTAGTTTGAAGAATATGGGCAATTAAATCCTTCGTGGTGGTTTTACCGTTACTGCCGGTTACAGCAATCACCTTTAACTTAAATTTTCTCCGGTAATGAGCGGAAATATCCTGAAGGGCCCTGACTGTATCTTTAACTTTAATTAAAACCGCATCCTTTAAATTGGAATCTCGAGAGAAGCCTTCAGGAATTTTGGAGACAAGGGCTGCCTTTACTCCCTTTCGAAAAGCCTGGGCAAGATAATCATGGCCGTCAAAGCGCCTGCCGCGGATAGCAATAAATAATTCTCCGGCTTTGCTCTTTCTGGAGTCTATGCCGATATCCCCAAATGAAAGAGAAGATTCTACTGTCGAAGCAAGAAGTTTTCCTCCCGTCCATTCTAAAATTTCACTAAGCCTGAATTTCATTGTCCCCTATTATCCTGTTAACCGGATACTCAATAAAGCAGCAAATCGGCAAATTAGTTATCCTGACGCCTGATACCCTGAGCGCCTGATATTCCCATTGCTCGTAAAATCTTTTCAACCGCTTTTCTATCATCAAAAGGCTCTACCCCGTCTTTATAGATTTGATAAGTTTCGTGGCCTTTACCGGCGATAATTACCATATCACCGGGCACAGCCTTCTTTATGGCCGATTCTATCGCCTGATAGCGGTCTAAAATTACCTGATAGTTTCTTTTA
>Ga0180434_10002835_pt1 | contig 22535 bp, 14 predicted proteins | sample SS_ome_7_FD_132453 | JGI IMG/M metagenome (GOLD analysis project Ga0180434, IMG submission 132453) | Hypersaline lake sediment archaeal communities from the Salton Sea, California, USA - SS_1_D_2 metaG | ecosystem: Environmental > Aquatic > Non-marine Saline and Alkaline > Hypersaline >...
CAAGCGATACGGTTGCGGATTGCTCACAGGGTGGGGTCGGTTACACTTGAGCGACATGCCCGACCATATCGTCAAGGGTTGCGGATTGCTCACAGGGTGGGGTCGGTTACACTCACTTCATCCGGCAGGAACGGGCGATCGTCGTTGCGGATTGCTCACAGGGTGGGGTCGGTTACACTGCGGCATCCCATCGTGCGCGCCGTATCGCTGTTGCGGATTGCTCACAGGGTGGGGTCGGTTACACTGGCACAATAGCGAGGTGCATCGCTCCGGCGGTTGCGGATTGCTCACAGGGTGGGGTCGGTTACACTTGAACACCTCAAGACGACGCAAGGCAGACGGTTGCGGATTGCTCACAGGGTGGGGTCGGTTACACTCTATACGGCCACTGGGAACAGCGCTCGGATGTTGCGGATTGCTCACAGGGTGGGGTCGGTTACACTAAAACAGGCGGCGGTTATTGATCGTCTGGTGTTGCGGATTGCTCACAGGGTGGGGTCGGTTACACTGCGGCTTGCGAGCGAGGCGAAGGCCAGCGGGTTGCGGATTGCTCACAGGGTGGGGTCGGTTACACTTGTATCAAATGGCTATGCCCGCGCGTTTTTGTTGCGGATTGCTCACAGGGTGGGGTCGGTTACACTGTGGGCGATCCCGTCCATACCAAACGACCCGTTGCGGATTGCTCACAGGGTGGGGTCGGTTACACTGGCATTGGGACGCCAACCGCAATTGCTTCGGTTGCGGATTGCTCACAGGGTGGGGTCGGTTACACTTAAGGCGGCCGTACCAGTGCGATCTTTGCAGTTGCGGATTGCTCACAGGGTGGGGTCGGTTACACTGCGGCGCGGCGTCGGGGTTTGTCGAGGAGTGTTGCGGATTGCTCACAGGGTGGGGTCGGTTACACTGCTCGCCGCGCGCCTGACGCGCATGCCGCTGTTGCGGATTGCTCACAGGGTGGGGTCGGTTACACTAGCGCTGACGCGGCGCCTACCGCTGACTAGTTGCGGATTGCTCACAGGGTGGGGTCGGTTACACTCCACCGCATTGATGATACCCATCAACATATGTTGCGGATTGCTCACAGGGTGGGGTCGGTTACACTGGCGCTCCCCCCGCGGCGCTCGCCGCGCAGTTGCGGATTGCTCACAGGGTGGGGTCGGTTACACTGATGTCTTCGGCCTCTACCCAAACACAGCCGTTGCGGATTGCTCACAGGGTGGGGTCGGTTACACTCGGCAGTACGCCGGGGCGCGCTGCGTCGATGTTGCGGATTGCTCACAGGGTGGGGTCGGTTACACTGGCAAGGGCGAAACGATCGGCGAGCTGCAAGTTGCGGATTGCTCACAGGGTGGGGTCGGTTACACTAGTTGCATACAACGATGCAACTTTGAAGGTGTTGCGGATTGCTCACAGGGTGGGGTCGGTTACACTGCTGGACGTCACCGACGCGGACGACGACCAGTTGCGGATTGCTCACAGGGTGGGGTCGGTTACACTATCTTCTCGACGATCCCCTGTTCGATCGCAGTTGCGGATTGCTCACAGGGTGGGGTCGGTTACACTGATCACGGGCGAGGACAGCAAGGCGTATGAGTTGCGGATTGCTCACAGGGTGGGGTCGGTTACACTAGCGCTACCGGATAAAGCGCCATGGTCGCCGTTGCGGATTGCTCACAGGGTGGGGTCGGTTACACTTATGCCGGCGCGCTGGCACGTCAGTGCGGTGTTGCGGATTGCTCACAGGGTGGGGTCGGTTACACTAGCGTCATTGAGTTAGCGCAACTGGGGCTTGTTGCGGATTGCTCACAGGGTGGGGTCGGTTACACTAATCTCGCCCGCTAGCCCCGGCGTCGCCTGTTGCGGATTGCTCACAGGGTGGGGTCGGTTACACTTTGGACGGACGGCGACACGCCGGACACCGAGTTGCGGATTGCTCACAGGGTGGGGTCGGTTACACTTCGTGACCAGTCCGCACCTGCAAGTTTCAAGTTGCGGATTGCTCACAGGGTGGGGTCGGTTACACTTCTTCCGTGACGGCACAAACGTACATGCGGGTTGCGGATTGCTCACAGGGTGGGGTCGGTTACACTCCCCGCGCGGCTTTACTTGCAGTCGCTCAAGTTGCGGATTGCTCACAGGGTGGGGTCGGTTACACTAAGGGGAGAAAAATGGACGCCGGGTCGCCCGTTGCGGATTGCTCACAGGGTGGGGTCGGTTACACTAACCTCGTGGAACGAATCTGTATCCAATACGTTGCGGATTGCTCACAGGGTGGGGTCGGTTACACTCGTGGCGACGGCCCGCAACGGGCGCCCTATGTTGCGGATTGCTCACAGGGTGGGGTCGGTTACACTCGGTCGCGTAGCAGTGCCGCCGCGCGAACTGTTGCGGATTGCTCACAGGGTGGGGTCGGTTACACTCCAGCAGCGGCATACTCATATACTCGATTCGTTGCGGATTGCTCACAGGGTGGGGTCGGTTACACTGCGCTCTTCGGTTGCGTACTGTTCCAGGGTGTTGCGGATTGCTCACAGGGTGGGGTCGGTTACACTGTGCTCGACCCAGGCCCCGTATTTATCGCTGTTGCGGATTGCTCACAGGGTGGGGTCGGTTACACTGTCCGTGCAGCCGCCAAGAAACAGCAGCCAGTTGCGGATTGCTCACAGGGTGGGGTCGGTTACACTTATAGGCGGATCGCCCCCGGCTGATCTAGCGTTGCGGATTGCTCACAGGGTGGGGTCGGTTACACTACGCGGGCCTGGGCGCGCGTGGAACGGCTGGTTGCGGATTGCTCACAGGGTGGGGTCGGTTACACTAGATCTTCCCCAAGGCCTTGTGATGAAAGGAGTTGGAAACCCATCGACTTAGAAAAGCTCGAGTTGCCGGGGGGGCGACTCGGTTGGCTTGCGCAGTTTCCCCCAAAAAACGCGCATGCGCTCGAACTGTTTATCGGTAATGGACAGCAGCCGAACCTCGCCGTCGTCCGGCAGTGAATTTTCAATACGTTTGATATGTACGTCCATATTTTCTTCGCTGGCGCAATGTCGTGCGTAGACGGAATACTGCATCCGACTAAAGCCGTCCTGGAGCAAAACTTTACGAAACTGCGTGTACGCACGCCGAGCCTTCCTGGTGTCGGTGGGTAAATCGAACATCGCCAGAACCCACATGCAACGATACCCGCTGATCAACATGGCTGGAAGTAATTTCCAGGACGAGTCTCGCAAGTATTTTGCGTCACCGTTCGATTTCCTCACGCATTGCGGTCATTTTTACACGTAACGGGAATGCGGAGACGTTTCTCCTCTCCCTCATGGCAACGCGCGAGCGATGCGACGTAGCGATGTAAACCGACCATTAACGGTCCGGTCGTATCGCCGGTACGCACGTTTACCGTCAACAGCTCCAGCAAGGCGGCTTTAGCGGTCGGCGTTAATTCTGTTTGACCGTCGTGAAACAGCTCACGCACCCTCTCATCAACGAGCGGTCGCAGCGGTTCCAGCAAATCATCGGCCAGACAGAACACGTTGGAACGATTGTGATGATGCAGTCCGAGCGCCGGGTGCAAACCGGCGGATACGATCGCGCGCGCCGCGGCGGCGCGCATAACCGCATAACCGTAATTGAGCAAATTATTGGGAGGCGCGCCGGCGGGATCCCGACGAAAATCGGAGGGCGGTACTCCGTTACTTTGGAGCCAGACTCTCCAATAAGATCGGGCGGCCTGAGCCTCGACGTTCGAGGGATCGCCGGAACGAACCTTACGCGCCAGGGCGAGCAAGCCGGATCGGGTTGTCGAACCCGACGGTAAATTGGCGGCTTGCGCGCGAATTTTGGCCTGGATGATCTGCTTCCAAAGTTGCTTGCGCAGCGGTTTGGCGATATCGATCTGTTGATGAAGGCGGCGGACAACCTCGTTGTGGTCGGACGTCGGCAGCAGCATTCCACAAGGCAGGTGATCGCGGCCGCATATGACCAAGGCCGCGCCGTTATCCAGCAGAGCGGTGAGCGAGGCGTGCGAATACGTCGCCCCGGCGTGTTCGACAAGCACGACGCCGATGTCTTCGCACGGAATGCTGGCGGCCAGGTTGTCTGGATTGGCAGGCAACCGCGCGGCGTTTTCGTTTTTGCGCAACAACAGCAACTGTCCGTCCCGGGCGGTCAGATGCATGGGCTGTTGCGAGATTTCGACGGTGCGTTTAATCATAGCTGCTGATAGACCTTATGACGCCTATCGGCGGCATTGGCTCAGCTGCTTCAATCCTTTTCGAGTTTTTGCACTTTGCCCAGGGGACTTACGCGAACTTTGTAAGGCGGCGTGTTCTCGTCCACTGAACACTTGCGCGGCAGATCGGAGACTGATACGGCTATGTCGTCGCGCTTCGAACCCGGAATAGGCGTACCGTCCGTATCCTTTCTCCCCGTGGCGATGCGAGCGTCGCAATGATGTTGAAAATGCACGGTCCGCGGCTTGTCGAGTTTGAAAACGACGAAGTAATCCAACTCGCCTGTATCGGGATGACGCATACAGACAGTTTCTCCCTCCGCGAGCGACATGACGAAACGCTCGTTCTGATTGTCGGAACGATTCACGGCGGGGCGTTTTTCGATCCTAACGCGCCTGGCCGCGTCATATGCGGGCACAACCTCGCCCGTCCATTTGCCCTTCGCGTCCTCGCGAATCTCGACGTGATGATTGTTGCCTCCAACATAGACGCGTCGACTAATCGGGTGCGGTTTGGTCGGATCGTCGGGATCCATTTCCGGCGCCATCTTCCGAGCATCCGCGTCCCAGGTTTTTCGTGGAATAACGACGGGATCATTCATGGTGCGCAAGAGGATTACGCTTTTGACCGGGACGCCGCTGGGCAAGCGGAACGCGCCGGATTCGGCCATTTTTTTCGCGTCCGCCGCGGTGAATGAATCAGCGTCGCGATCGATTCCCTGTTTAGATAGCCAAGCAACGATGCAAGCGCGCAAGCGGCGCCGCAAGTCTCGATCGCGTACAAGACCGCTCTTTGCTGGAGGCGGATCGACAATGCGCGACGTGAACGCCGGCGTCTTAACGAACGTTCGCGCCTTCTTCCGGGCGTCGGTCTTTTCGAGTTTTCTACGTTCGAAGCGTTTCGACAGCCGCTCGATAGCTTCTTTTTCGGTTTCCGGTCTCGGCATTCGTAGGTGCTTGGGCGTAAGCCGATCGACTCCGATGCGGTTGGTGTAGTGCTCATCACTGCCATGGACGGAACCATACAACGTTTCTTCGTGAAATGCGCCGGTTAGCCTACGCTTGACCGGCCTGTGAGAAACGATGAGGTTCTCTCGCTCCCGCATGATCGGGGCACGGAATTCGGCGACGGCCTTTTCTCGCTGCTCATCGTCGGCATCCTCGCTTGTCGGCGGCCACGGCGGCGGCAGGGGCGTGCGCTTCGGCCAGTGTCCGGTGCGTTCGTGATATTCCTCGCGCTCATGTTCGCAACGAGCGAGCTTCGGCAGCAGGTCGCGCGGGTGCGTGAGGGCGATTACTACCGCGTCCACGGCGTGGTGGCGATGGTCGTCGCGGCTCTTGCCTTTCTCGCCCACCAGCCCCCAGTCTCGACGCAAAATTGCCGTATATCGACCGTTAGTTTCGAAAACTCCGCGATCACGCTCCTGTCTTCCGTCGAACAGGGCGTCCCGCAAGTACGCCGCCACCTGCCTGGCGGCGTAAGCAGTGTCCGTAAGTTGGGAATTTTTCCACTCATCTTCCGGACGAATTTCTCGCGTGAGGTTCTTCCACTTGCGTGCGTAATCCTTTTTCGTGAAATAATCCGTCCTGTCCGGCTTAAAGCCGTCCATGAACGCCAAGGGGCGGATTTTGTCGTTGAATTGCTCTCCCCACCATTCACGCGGCGTCTTCGAACCCTTGCCGCGGTTCTGCTCGACGTAGCATAACACTCTGTTGTTCAGGCCGTCGTCTCCGCAGCGGCTATACGGAACGATGTGATCGATTTCCAGTCGCCGACCGTCGTCGGTCTGGCCGTTCGCCGCTTGTCGTTCAGTGATCGGATCCCCAGTGTATGCACAAACGCCGCCTTGCTGACGACAGAGTATGACGCGTTCATGAGCCTTTCGTTGTTGATTGCGCGTGAGTTCGGCTAGATCGAATTCCGACGTGATTTTCTTTCTAATCGCCTCGCGGTTGCGGTTGCGCTTCAACGTGGCGTCGCGCACGCGCTCCGACTGTCGCGCTTGCCGCGCCAATTCGATCATTACTCTATCCGGTGGGGCGCCGAATTCTCTCAGATAAGAGATTACATGTCGGCGCACTTCGTGAATGGCCTTGCGCACTACGGGATTCGCGAGCGTCGGAGCGGGAGGGAGCAACTCCTCGGGATGCTTGGCGAGATAACAACGCTCTCGCCGCGATGAGCCGCGTAACCGGAGCAGACGTTCGTATTCGTCCACCTCGCCTCCTACTTGGCGTAGAATCGTATCTCTTAGGCTATCGGTGAGGGTGTGCGCGTAACGAATTCGTTGCTCGGGTGTCGCTAGATTATCCGAATCCTCGGCAAACATGTGCTTCGCTTCGATTTGCGTCGGCCAGCGGTCGTTTTTGGCGTCGTATTTTTCCATGTACGGCAAAATGTTAGTGATAGCTTGTCGCGACATGCCGAGACGTTTATCCGCGCGCCCGCGCGCCGCCCATGCTTGAACTAGTTTTCGCGCCGCCGCCTCATCCAGACCCCACCATGCTTGCGCGCCGTGCATCAGCCTATCGAAATGTCCGTCCGTATCTTTGTCGAACTTGAGCAGAGCCTTGTTAATTGACTCGCGCTGTCGAGGCGTCATAGCGACCCAATTCTCCTCGCCGAATACGCCATGCACGATTTCGCGATAGAACCTGTCCGTGTTGATCTCTCGTTCTTCATCATGTTCGAGATTAAGCGTGCAATAGTTCGCTGGCAGATCTTTTTTCTTAAGGGCGGCCTTGTCGATCCCCAAGGCTTTCTGCACGGTTGTGATCTTCGCAGTCTTCGTGTGTCGCAGCGCTGCAATAACTTGATCGCGTTGTTCGGCGGTAAGGCTGTGTTCGTCACGTTGATCGCGCCGCTGAATCCGGATGTTGTTAACTGTTTCGACCACCCGAAAGTTCTGGGCGTGCATATCATGGATGGTGCATCGATGATCGGTCGGTTCGAGGTCGCAACGACCGAGCGTACCAGTATTCCAGTACGTACGGCGTTGGCCGAAGATGACGCCTTTCTGACGCCATGTCTTGTCCCCGCCCGGCGCGTCCATCTCCAGCCGTAGGTCATCCGTGAGAAGTTGGGCGAGCGCGCCGTTGTAAGTGCGCTGTTTTTCCCAGATCCGCGCGAATTCTTCGCGCACGAGAGCTCGATCGGCGTGAAACTCGAACGAATCGCGCCGGTTGCGGATCGGCTTCTGAACGTAATCGGCGTTCCTGCCTTTGACGGCGATGCGGCGCATTTCCATCTCGTCGGCCATGAATTGCCCGATGGTTCGTCCATCGAGTTGGGCGCGGAGACGATCTATAGCCTCTTTAACCTTTCCTTCGTCAGAGTCGTCCGGATCTGTTTCGACGCCCAGCGCTCCCCGCCGTTGGTTGAGGTGCACGAGCGCACGGCCGAATTCGTGTGGCCTGAGTTCCCGTTCAAGCGCATCCCTTCGCAGGAGCCAGGGATTAGCGTCGAACAATGTCTGAAGTTCCTTCGGATCGGTCGGCAGCAAACCTGCGTTCGTAAGAACGCGACGTAGCCGTGATTTTCGCTCGGCTCGGCGGGCTATCGACCTCCGCATCGAGCGTGCTTGGCGGCGTGCCTGATTAATCGGCGCGCCGCGTTTCAAGTCTGTCTCATCGACGCCGGCCGGAAAAATACTGGCCCCAAGTCTGATCGTGTGGTTTTCGGTATCCACCCAAGCGGATCCAATGGAATTGCTGCCGATGTCGAGCCCCAAAATAGTCGACATATTATTCTCTCTATAGTTAATGGATATGTTGACAACATCAATAACAGTCGATAGAATCCTCGTCAAGTGTAATCGACCCCAGTCTGTGGTTTTTCGCAACAAGATGAAAGATTCACAGGCGCCGCCTTCGGGCGACCACCGCAGCACGTGCAACCCACGCTACTGCGGTTTTTTTATGGTTCGGATCGATGCCCGGCCCGTACATCCATCGGATTACAATCTGGTGCTGAATATGTTAAATTATCCAAGCAGCGGTGTATGCGAGGATGAACGACCTAATGTGAGACCTATTTATCTCTTAACTTATGCCCGCCCGCCACTTGAGCCCGTGGAGCTGTCGGAGGTACACACTCTTAGTGATTATTGCGTCGATTCTGCGCGCCACGCGTGCCTCTACACCGGGTTTCGATATGGCGCGGCCACCTGGACGGCGGAGTTGTTCCCCAGACCACGAGTGAATCCAATGAGAAACGGTTGCGCGTGGAGAGAGGGGGCTAGTGCGTGACGGGGGGAGGCTCCAAGGCCGGGGGGGATGGTCAAAATCTCCACGGGATGGGACTCCCAGCCGGTTTATTTTCGTGGGTCGATCGGATGCTCATGCTTTCTTTCCACCCGGATGGCGGGAACTTCCAGACTCCCGGCCGTCGCCACCCGCCGCCAGTGTTTCTCGACAACTACCCCTATCCGGCTTCGGCGCTCGATCCGGAGTCCCCGCCCGCCAGCAACCGCCGTACAGCTTCCGCCCGCTCGGCGTCACTCAGCGGTAGGCGCGTGAGCATGGCGACGACTTCGGCGAAATGCTCGCCGACGGATTCGGTATCGTTCCCGGATTCGACGCTGGAAGCTTCGGTGTTCTGCTCTTTCGGGTGTGAATTCGTCTGAAATGCTGCGCTTTTTGCTGCGCCTTGTTCCGGAATATGCGGTTTATCCCGGTGTTTAGCGGGTGTGTTCGAGTCCAGTAACGCCCATAGGACGGTGTATTTCAGCGTGGCACGAAACTGAATCGCGGCGCAAATCCGCGTTCACAGCCCGCGGCGCGGGTTTTTCGTTTTCGGCGTTCGTACCCATGCAACCGCTCCGGTGTGTTCAGCGCCGCATTCCGCAACGTCTCATAGCTCTGATGAACAGCTTATAAAATAGATCGGCATTGACCTGGAGATAGTGCTTCAGGCCAATGTCGAACATCTATTCGAACGGAAGGCGAGCGCGATTTTGCATGGCGGCGGGCAGCATCACCGCCGCACACTGGCGGCCTGGCGGAGCCGGCGACACTGCGCCGACGGTGACGAAACTCATCTCGGACGTGAAGATGTCCAGCGTACGGTCCGTGATCATCATGCTCGACATGCCTACTGAGGCATATTTCCGTTGAGCAGGCCTTGTCTGGTTCGTGGATTCGCCCGCCCTGTTCGTCGTGATTCGCCCAAGCCGACCTGAGCGCGGTTTTCCACAACTACAGGATTTTGTTATAATGCGGCTGTGAGTTTGCTCAAACGAACGATTACGTACCTACTGACGATGCTTGTGCTCCTGGGCCCGGCCGGGTGCACGGACTCGAGCGAGAAGTCCGCGCGCGACAGCTTGCGCGGCGCCGCCGCCGGCTGTAACGTGCTTCTGATCACGTTGGACACGACTCGCGCGGATCGGCTGGGCTGTTACGGTTGGAAACAGGCGGTCACACCGGCGTTGGATGCGACGGCCCGCGCCGGTGCGCGCTTCGAGCACGCCTATGCCCAAGTGTCGCTGACGTTTCCTTCGCACGTGGTGCTGATGACCGGCATGCGGCCGCCGGAAACCGGCGTACGCCTTAACGGGGCGCAGAAGCTTGGGCCGCAACCCCCGACGCTGGCCGGGATCTTCGGCCAGAAGGGGTACCGGACGGCGGCCTTCGTCGCATCCGCGATCCTGGACACGTGCTACGGTTTGGACCGCGGTTTCGACGTTTACGACGACCAGACCGGCGTGTCGGGCCAAGAAGAGCGTCCACAAAGGCCGGCGGGGGAAGTCTGCGACGCGGCGATCGCATGGCTCAACGCCAACGCCGACGCGCCGTTTCTGGCCTGGGTGCATTTCTATGATCCGCACGTACCCTACACGGCGCCTGAGGAGTTCGTGAAGAAAACGAGCAATCCTTACGACGCCGAGGTGGCCTACATGGACGCCCACGTCGGCAGGCTCCTCACATGGCTGGATCAGCACGAGCTTCGCAAGAAGACGCTGCTGGTGGTTGTGGGGGACCACGGCGAGTCGCTCGGGGAGCACGGCTACGCTTGGCACGAGCTTTTGCTTTACGACTCGATCCTGCGCGTGCCGTTGCTCATGTCATTGCCGGGGACGCTCCGCCAAGGCGTGACGGTCGGCGAAACCGTGCGGTTGACAGACGTTTTGCCCACCATCCTCAAGCTTCAGGGCTGGCAAATTCCGGAGGAGGTCAGCGGCGTGAGCCTGGTCGCGGCACTTGCCGGCCGCTCGCTCCCGCAACTCCCGGTATACAGCGAGACCGATTATCCCTACGACGGCTTCGGTTGGGCCAAGCTGCGCGGTTTGAGGGAAGGTTCATGGAAGTACATTCACGCACCGGTTCCGGAGCTATACGACGTTTCGGTCGATCCGGGGGAACTGCGGAATCTGGCCGCGGCAGATCCAGAGCGGGCCCGGTGGATGGAAGCCGACTTGGCCCAGATGGAAGCGGAGATGACGAAGCTCGAAGGCGGCCAGCTGGTGCTCTCGGCGGAGGAGTCGCGTTCCTTGCGCAGCTTGGGGTATGTCACAGGCGGAAGCCCGGCACAAGAAACCGCGGCCGAGCCTATCCAGCGCAAGAATCCCGTGGAGATGGCCGACGCTCACCACGCGTACCGAAAGGCCGAGCTGTACGTTAACGCCAAAACCCCCGAACACTCCCTGCAAGCTGTCGAGATCCTCGAGCCGCTGGTCCAGCGCAGCCCCGAGTCGTTTGCAATTCTGGTCATGTTGACGCGGGCATACGCCGGTGCGGGGATGCTGGATGAAAGCCTGGGCACGCTGCTCACCGCGCTTCCGCTTCATCCGGAACGGGCGGACTTGCAATGCATGCTGGCGAGGGTGCTGCTGCGCCGCGGAGCGGTCGGCAAGGCCGTCGAGGCGTGCGAGCAGTCGCTTAAGCTCAATTCCGGGTATGCCGAGGCCGCACAACTACTGCCGCAGCTTCAACTCGCCCTGGAGCGCCAGCAGGCCCAGATTACGCAATGGCGCGAGGCGCTCCAGGCCGCGCCCGCCGACGCCGGAACATGCTTATTGCTGGGTTATACGCTGGTCCACACCGGCCAATTCGTCGAGGGCATCAGAGTTCTGAAGCAGGGGCATGCTCACAATCCGGAGGATGCGAACCTGGCCAACACGCTCGCGTGGCATTTAGCCACGGCGCCTGACGACGAACTGCGCGACGCGTCCGAAGCGCTGCGCTTGGCGCGCGTCGCCTGTCAAGGCGCGGGCGGCTCCAGCGCGTCCGCGCTCGACACGCTGGCCGCCGCACTCGCCGAGGCCGGCCAGTTCGACGAAGCGATCGAGACGGCTCGAAGAGCCATGGAATTGGCCGAGCATGCGGGTGAGAATAAGCTGCGTGAGATCATCGCGCGGCGTCTGCGTCTTTACGAAGCCGGGAAGCCTTATCGCGCTCCTTACTGAAGCGGCGCCGACCGCGGCCGCCGGCCGCGCGGAACTTCACCTTGTGGGGGACGAAGACGCCGGACGACCCGCATCGTTCTCGGGAGAGTGTTGCGTTGCGGCTGGGGCGGCGTGCCCCCGTTTTGGTGACGGCGGGCGGCGAGCAGGAATTGAGCCGATGGCGGAGGAAACTCTCACACGATCAGTCAATCAAAGGCCCGGCTGGATTCACCGGGGCGCGCTTTGGGCGATAGGATTGGGCTTGATCGTAGCGGCCCTAGCCAGCTTCACCGTGTCCGCGTTGTTGCGCAGTCGATCCGCCGGTTTGGCCCGACACGCCGTCAGCAAAAAAGGTCTCAGCCTGCGGCCGATTTCAATTCCAGCGCGCTTTGGCACGGTTCAGGCGGTACCCGCGGATCCCGGCTCGCTCGAAGGGTGCAATCTTCTGCTGATCACGCTGGACACGACCCGTGCGGATCGCATCGGCTGCTACGGCAATCGCGATATTCAGACGCCGACGCTCGACCGCCTGGCCTCCGAAGGCGTGATGTTCTCGCGGGGTACGGCCGTCGCTCCGACGACGCTGCCGACGCATACCTCGATTCTCACCGGGCTGTATCCCGTACACCACGGGGCCCGCGTCAACGGCATCTACCGCCTCGACGATGGGCGCCAGACGCTGGCCGAGACGATGCGGCAGAACGGCTATCGGACCGGCGCCGTCATCTCGGCCTTCGTACTGGACTCGCAGTTCGGCTTGGCGCAGGGATTCGATCAATACGACGACAACCTCGCGGACTGCGACGAGCCGCCGCGAAAGCAATACAAGGAACGAAAAGCCAAGAGCACGACCGACCGGGCGATCGCCTGGCTGCGCGGCACGGCGGGGAATCCCTTCTTTTACTGGGTCCACTACTTCGATCCGCACCTGCCTTACGAGCCTCCCAGCCCCTTCGCCGAACGTTACGAGCAGAACCGGTATGACGGGGAGATCGCGTTCGTCGACGCACAACTCAGCCGCCTGATCGCGACGCTTGACGAGTTGGGGCTGACCGAGAGGACTCTGGTTGTGATCGTGGGCGACCACGGCGAGAGCCTGGGGCAGCATGCCGAATGGACCCACGCCTGCTTGGTCTACGAATCGACATTGCGGATTCCTTTGATCTTCCGTTGCGGCCGGCGGCTGGGCGGGGGCGTCCACCTTCCCCATCGCGTCTCGCAGGTGGACATCGTGCCGACGGCATTGTCGTTGCTCGGCCTGGAAAATCCGGCACGTACAGACGGCCATGATCTTACCGAGCCGGTGGCGCCGGACCGCCTGGTCTACTTCGAGACCCTGCACGCCCTGCTCTGCTATGGATGGGCCCCGTTGGTGGGCGTCTATGAAGAGCGGTACAAGTACATCGAAGCTCCTCGCCCGGAACTCTACGATCTGTCCCGGGATCCCTTCGAATTGCGTAATCTGTACGATGAGCAATTGGAGACGGCGAAGCGTCTGAGGGGGGAGCTGCCCCAGCTTTTTGGCCCGGATCTGGCGTTGATCGAAGCTGACCAGCCCAATGTGAATCTCAATGCCGCCGACCAGGAGAAGCTGGCCGCTCTGGGCTACATCGTGGTCGCCGCCACGACCTCTGCCGCAGGCGCCCGGCCTGATCCGAAGGACATGATGCCGGCCCTGCACCTTGTCGAGTTCGCCGACGATCCCGCCAAGCCCACCGAGCAGACCATCGCAGAATTGCTGGAAGTGATCGAAGAGTACCCTGATTTCTACCCGGCCTGGAAATATCTGGGCAACGCGTATGGACGCGCCGGCGATCTTGAGCGGGCGGCGGAGGTGTTGAAACGCTGTATCGAACTCCGTCCGGACGTGCCGGATGCGGTGTACGATCTGGCTCTAGTCAAGGTGAACCAGGGCGATCTAAGCGGCGCCATGGTCCTGCTCGAGCAGATCATCGGCGAATACCCCGATCACCTTCGCGCGCGATACCTCTTGGGAACCACATTGTCCAGCCTTGGCCGTCATGACGAGGCCGCGGATCACGTTTGGCGAGTCTTCGTACTCGATCCCGCCTACGAGAAGTGTACGTCAGCCATGATCAGGATTTTTACGGCCGCGGGCCGCGAAACCGAACTCAGGACAATCTTCCGTGATCAACTGACGGCGAATCCGCATTCGCCCGGCGTATGCCTGGCGCTGGCCAAACATCTGGAGCGGGCGCGGGAGTTTGCGGAAGCCGAGGCGGTCTTGCGTCAAGGACATGCCAGCATGCCGGGCGACCCGACCGTGGTCAACGCCCTCGCTCTGTTGCTGGCCACGTGTCCCGACGGTATGGTTCGCGACCTGACTGGGGCGACGGCGATAATCGAGCAGTTCTGTCGGGGCGCAGATCCGCAGGATCCGGCAGTGTTGTTCACGCTCACCTCGCTTTACGCCGCCCAGGGTCGCTATGAGAGTGCGCGGACGACCGCGGAGACAGCGGCGACGCTAGCATCGCAGTCGGGGGATCAGGAGTTGATCGCCGCCCTGAATCGGCTCCGAGAGCGGTTGCGAACGGCGCCGCCGGTGCATAATTCAGATTTGGCCCCTTGAATATTATCGGATGCCGTGGCGGGGGGGCGTGCTTCGCGTAATTGGTATTGTTATAGGCTGTCGGGGGACAATCGACTCTCGTGAAAAAAACTCGCTAATTGTGAGAAAATGGACTTGTATACTAGCGGGCTGAGCAGTTAGTCTATGTAATACAGGAGGCTTGTGCATAGAGGAAGCGCGTCTCGCGGCGAGGGTGATCGTCGCCATACGCCAAGTGCAGAATCAGGTTCTTCCACTGTTCAGTTCCGTCCGCCGGCGTTTGGAGGGGAGAGGCGGGGACAAGTTCTCCTGGCAGGTCAATGCTGGTTTCTTGGGCCGATGCGGAGGTGTTTCGTATCAGCAAATGAAGAAGCGCGTGTTGCGCGACTGGGTACCCATCTAGCAGGAGGAGAAGTATGAAAAAGCTGTGTGCAATCTTTGTGATAGCCGCATGCGCGAGTATCGCGGGTGCGGCGGACGGAGTCATCGTCAATCTCGATGTCTCCGGTGCGGAAAGCTGGGATGCCGCGTATGACCTCAGCAACGATATCCTGGTGGTAGACGCCGCTGCCGCTGTCGGATTGCCTTCGGGCACCGCGGTGACGATGAACGGCATCGGTTGGGACACCGTGACCATCCAGACTCAGGGTGCGAGCTGGCTCAACGAAGCCCGTATCTATTTCGATGACAACATCGCTCCCGACGGCTACGGCCTCTGGCTGTCGCCAGGCGCCGGCTACGGCTATCCCGGCACCATGACCTTCGGCAGCGGCGGGATCATCGACCTGACCGGCGCCGGCATCTCTGACATCGTGTTGCCGGACGGTATGCTGCGTCTCGAGTTCAACGAGAGCTATGATGACGCGGATGACGTGCTGGATGCGTTGTGGCTCGAGACCTCGACGCTTCAGCTCGACATCGTTCCGGAGCCGGCCAGCCTGATGCTGCTTGGGCTCGCCGTGTTGGCGCTGCGCCGTCGCTAAGTACGCGATCCCGGATGCAGCGACGTAGCTGCACGGATTCAGCAGAATGAGATGGGAGGTTTCCGCCAGGAAACCTCCCTCACTTTTTTCCGGGCGTGTCCGCCACCTCCACCAGAGCCAGCCACCCGGCCACCCTGTATCACGCGGCATATCGGGCGGAGTTCAGGCGCCATAGCGTGACGGGCGCCGCCGCGTTTTGTCAGGCGTCCTGTGGTTGGCGGAACGGCTGACGCCGTTCGTAAAGCCCCAGACGAAGGGCGATCTCCTCTTCCAAGGCGCTGCGCCGCTCCCCCTGTCGAGCCAAGTGCAGCGCACGTCGTGCGACGGCCGCAGCTTCCTCGAAGCGTCCGCACTCGGCATACGCAGCGGCCAACGTGTCAAGCACGGCCGGATCGTCAGGGGCGGTTTCCCTGACACGCTCAGCCAGTCGGACCGCCTCGGGTCCTTCCCGGAGATCCGCGTTTGCCGACGTCGCCAAGCACCAAGCCAAGCGGGTCATGATCTCCTGGGAATCGGGCACGCGCGCAAGCCCTCGCCATAAAACCTCGACGGCTTTCCCGCTCTCGCCCCGCTGTTGGTGTAGTCCGGCGTTGAGGAGGTAGGCTTGCGCGTCGCAGGAGGCGCGTTGGAGCAATTGCTGGCAGATCCCGGCCCGGACTTCGTCGAGCCGGGCGGTTTCCGGCTCCAGGCGCAGCGCGGCCTCTGCTTGCTCGATGGCCTCATGGATCCGCCCCTGCTGAACCAGATTGATGACCAGGTTCAGCCGACCGATAAGCAGCTCAGAGTCAAGCTCGACGACCTTGCGGAGGTGGGCTTCGGCCTGCGCGAACTCTCCCTTGCTGCCCAGAAGCAATCCGAGGTTGGTGTGCGCCTTGACGTGATTGGGGCGCGACACAATTGCCTGTTCGTATTGTCTAAGCGCTTCGGCTTCACGTCCCTGCTTGGCGTCGACTATCGCCATGTTGTAGTGCGCCTCGGCCCGATAGTGCTGGTCGCAATACGAGGATTCGAGCGCCCCGCGGTACTGGGCGCGGGCTTGCTCAAACTTTTTCTGGTTCACGAGTACTCCCGCCAGCGCGATCCGCGACTCCACATCATGCGGAAGGCGCGTCAGCACGGCGCGGAAGTGTTCCTCGGCGAGCGTGAATTTCCCGGCCGAGGACGCCAGCGTGGCGAAGTTTCGGCGTAGATCACAGTCGTCCGGCGTCAACTGAAGCGCGCGTTCGTAAAGAGCGGCATAACGCTTGAGGGCGGCGGGCGTCGTGTCAGCGCGCAGAGCCTCCAGCTCGGCGCGCGCCGCCGCAAGACGCTGTTCGTGATCAAGTTGATTTGTGTAGGGGGGGCGTTCTAGTTTGGCGAGGTTGGTCGTTTTCAGCCGGTACTCGTTCCAGCCGTTGTAGACCAGCAGCTCGGCGCAGCGTTCGAGAGACAAGGGCTCAGGATCGCCGGCCGGCAAGTCAGGGATCGACTCCAGCACCATTCTGGCCGCGGTTTCGTAGATCACGGATGCGGCGACATAGTTGCCCCGGAAGTTCATGTGGCAGTGTTCGAGCAGCAGTTCCCCGCCGGTGATCCGGTGCTCGGTCCACTCGCTGTCTCTGAAGGCCTGCTCAACGTCGACCAAGTGGATCCTCGGGCCGAGTGCCGCTGCTGTTTCGCGGATTATGCGATTCGTCGTGGTATCAGCCCGGAAGCGCAAGGCGTCGAGGTCGCAGGCCTGAATAAAGTGCGTGCGAGCCAGTTCGTACTGTTCGACGGCGTAGTAGCATCGCGCGAGTCGGAAATGCAGGTCGGCAAAACCGTCGTCGAGTTCGAGGGCCGCGCCGTATCGCTCCGCGGCCGCGGCAGGCCGCCCCTCCGCCTCCAGAGCGATCCCGGCCGCATATCTCTCGGTCCATCGCGACTCTTCGGTCGGCGTCCAGTCTCCGCGACGCATGGACGCGAACGGAGCGCTGTCCTTCAGGTTGACAGCCACCGTGCAGAGAACAAGCTCCGAGCCGTACTCCGTGACGGCCTTGCAGATGTCACGCAAGTTCTGGCGAAAATGACCGCGGCTCTGTTCTAAACGCGGATCGTCCGCCGCCACTTGCTTGTCGAGAAAGAACTCCATCCCCCGCCACTCCAGCGCCATTGGCGCCTGGCCGGCGTCGGCAGCCAGCGAGATCAGGGCGCCAACTAGCTGCCCAATGCGCGTGGTTTGGAGGGCCAGATCCGCTCGAAGCACGCGCAGGTTCGGCGAAAACCCATGAAGAACGGCGCTCACACCAAAGGGGCCGACCACCTCGTTGTTGCCGAGATAGGCGATGCACAGGTCAGCGTCTTTTGCGGCGCAGTCACGAGCGACAGGTACAACCACGTGCGAGTTGATAGCCACCATTGCGGTGTTGAAGATCTCGAAGTTCACGTTCGGGAACCGCTCACGGAGCATGACTTCCAAGATTCGACCGAAGCCGTAAGATGGCTCGGGCGTGCCCAGGGCAGCCGAGCCGCCCATAACGAAAATTCGGTATGTTCTTGGCGGTTTATGCGCGGGCACCAGGAAGGGACGCGGCATCCGCGCCACGGACGGGGGAAAGAAACGCCATCCGAACTTCGGATTGCCCATGTATGCTTCGCGTCTCGAGGACTTGATCAAGAAGGGGGTGGGATAGCCGTATCCGCACAACCGCAGCCCCCCTTCCAGCAAACCCAGGCACAAGGCTGGCACAAGCGTCGCCGTCAACACGCGAAAGGCCCAGCGGCGCCGCCTGCCGCGTTCCCGCTTGGCGGGCGCTGCACTCGTCTGACCGCCTCCGCTATCGGCTTGTTTCGCCCCAGGCGTTCTGCCGGCGGGGCGTTGGAAGCTTTCGCCAGGCGTTTGTGAAGGCATCGTTTCGGCTCCCGTGAAAATCGGGTCGCGACTGTGACCTGCCCCCGCTCATAGTCCCAAGCCCAATGTTAGTCCATCTTGCGCAAGAGTGCGCCTTTTGGCCTTTGCGGAGGGGAAGAGGCAAGGGGCCGCGGGCTCAGCCCTCGTCATTGTACGCCATTTTATGTTCGTTTTTGGGATTTGATCCGAAGAGTGGCCGACAATGGGCGAAATCTCTCGTGCGTTGCAGGACGACGCGGACGGTTTATGGGCCTTGGCGGATTTCCGCGTTTACGATTCAGATAACCGCCGAGTTGTGCGACCAGGCGAACCATCACGCCTAGCGCTGGGCGCGTGTCCGGGAGATCGTCAATTTGTTGCTCCTCGCTTGCGTTTTGGATTTTTAGGGACGCCGTATAATAAGCGGGAGACTTCTAAAATGGAAGTCTCCCGTCTTTGGTTACCAGTTGAAGCTGCGCTGTTCAGCAATCGTCGCTTAGCGACGGCGCAACGCCAAGGCGCCCAGAGCGATCAGCAGCAGGCTGGCCGGCTCGGGTACCTCGTTGAATCCGGCGCCGCCAAGAGCGATGACGTACTCGCCAGTGGCGCACGTCGATCCCAGGTCGGTTTCCCAGTGGTCGAACGGATTGGGGTTCGAGACGCCATGTAGAGCGTCATAGTCGGAGAACAGGCTGAAGAGATCGACGTTAGCGGCGTCCTCCGGATCGTTGCCGTACCCGGTGATCATAAGGATGTAGTGACCTTCCGTGAGTTCGGGCGGATCGTTGTAGAGCACGCCCGGATAGGTAGAGGGAGTGGTGAGCAGCGACTGAAGGCCGCCGGGCGGGCTGGGCGTGTCATCGTTGCCCAGCAGGAAAGTGCCGTTCATGTCTGCCAGGAACAACCGGGTGTCCCAATCCGCGGACGCGTCGGGATCGATGCCGGGGTTCGTCGTGGCGTAGAATGCCTGAACGTCCGTGATCTCGATGCAGTAAGCATCAACCCAGTCGTCCACGTCGCCGTCCGTAGCGCCGACGATCGTGTGCAACGGGCCCACGCCCATTGTGATCTGATGGGGATTCGGGCCGTTCGGCGCGTCCGGGATCTCCACCCACGAGCCGCCGGCCATCGCGGGCACGGCGAACGCCAATAATAGTAGAGTTACTTTTGCCATATTTAATCCTCCTCTAACCTTTTACCCCCAAACCAAATCCCTGAACAGGCCCGCATGCATACGACACGCGGTCCTCTCCCCGCTTGGAGGGATAAATTTCACTTGAACACGGCGCCATCAGACCGCTGGCGGCGGTGCGAAATGTAGTTAGAGCGAGCAGGCGTTGATAACGCCCTTGGGAAGGACTCGGTATCCGACACAGACAGGCGGAACCATGGGAGACCGTCCTCCTTCTCCTCCTCGCGACTTTCAATTCCTCCTTAGCCGCAAAGTAGCGACCTGAGCGTCTCGTGTCAATGAATTTTTAAAGGGAAACATATAATATTTCAATATCCGATAATTCTGCCTGAGAAGTCTTCTTGGCAGTCCGCCGCATAAGCCGTTCTTACCGAACGGCCTTACGGATTCAAAGGTTGGACAGCCCCATGAATCATCTTAAAGCCATATGCCACAGAGAGTTACGTCGGTGCAATAGAGGTAATCCTTGACAGCCGGTACATATATATACCGGCTGCCCTTGTCCGAAGCTTCTCGCCGATCTTTTCGCATGAGGCGGCGGAGGCGCTCTTACAGGTGTTCGGCCAGCAGCTTCTCGATGAAATCACGTTCGTAGCGCTTGATGCGGACAATCGTCGCGCGCCGGCCTTGCTTGTCTCGGTGGGAGCAGATGAACCGCCACACGACCTCGCCCGCATGCGTGACCTCGAACGCTTCGCCGTTGTCGGCGTTCGCGATGAGCGTATTTCCGTTGGGCAATCGTTGGCAGGATCCTTTTGTTTTGGTGAAGAAGCTGCTTGGAGGCGTGGCTTGGTATTGCCAGACGACGGTCCGCTTGAGCGGGTCGAGCTCCACAATTCGCGAGCGTCGATCTCGCAGGCCATTGTCGAACACGAGGATATTTCCATTTTCCAGGTACTGGGCGTCGTGCGGGCCTGACAGCTCGTTGGCGCCCCAAGCCCACAACACCGCGGCACGCTCCCAATCAAACACCGCGATCCGGTCCTGATTTCTAAAACAGACCAGGATTGCGTTTGGGCCGTAGATTGGATGGCGGTCCTTGAGGTGATCGTAGTGCGCCCACTCGACGGAGTTGCTGTGGAACGGGACGATGCGTTCCGCCAGCCCTCCCTTAGCCGGCCGCACTCGTACCCGTTTCAACGGAAATTCCTCGACGCCGGGGCTGGTCAGTTCGGCGAACGACAGCGAGCGTAACACTTTTCCGTCGTCATCGAGCAGCGTGAGCCTCTCGTCTCGCACCGGGACCGTCGGGTGTATCAGCGGCACAGAGCGCATCTCATTCGTAAGCGTCAGGAACGAGCCGCGCGGCGTAAGTTCGACATCGTGGTGCGTCGCGAGCGGCCGTCTCCAGACGATCTCGCCCGCCCAGTTGAAACGAAGCAGATAGCGAAGCTCGTCGTATAGCTCCTCATCGTCGGAGGACCGGGGATCGATGGCCGGCACAATCAGATCACCGTTGGGCAGAAGTTCGCTGTTCGCCCACAGAAGGCCCCCCGGTGAGCTCCAGGACTTGACCACATTGCCGTGCGCGTCGATGAGTACGGCGGTGCAGTGTTTGTGTACCATGTAGAGGCTGTAGCCGGGGTGGGTACGCTCGATATCGCAAAGCACCACGCCGTCTTCGGCCTCGTCGTCGTCCTCCACATCGCCCGCGTAAGGCAACGCCAGGAGTTTTTGGATTTCATCGGAGTGTTGTTTGAGTTCGGCCGCGGAGGTCTTGTCGGCAAGGGGCGCGGCCGGTGCGCCGGTCGGGCTCGGCGTATTCTCAGGCGACTCCGATTCCCGACAGCCGGCCGCGAGCGTCAGCAGCAGTATCGGCACGGCAAGGCGGACAATACGGGTCATCGAACCTCTCCCATGATTGGGGGCTTATGAAGCGGCGCCCGCGTATGAAGTCTCGGAGTGATTTCATTCTAGCGGGCGCTGCCGCCCTCGCAACCTCGGGCGGAGAGCGGTCGCTGCTTGACCAGGCTCGTAACAACTACTAAGCTCGTCTCGCCTTGCCCCAAGGCCCGGGACGGGCTCCTCCACCGCGGAGACAAGAACGTGCCCACGAACACTCGCACGGCGGATCACGCGAGCAGGCCGCCCGCCGGATATATGCGCATCGCAACGCCTCTTGTCTTGGGTACGCTCGTCGCGGCGTTGTTCACGTACCACGTGACCCAATACTACTTCCTGGGCGACGACTGTTTCATCTCGTTTCGCTATGCCCTCAATCTCACCGAGGGACACGGCTTGGTGTTCAACGCCGGCGAGCATGTCGAGGGCTATACGAATTTCCTCTGGGTGCTGCTGATGGCCGGCGCCATGGCGCTTGGCTTGTCGGTCGAGGTTATTTCAAACGTCCTGGGGATCGCGGCCGGCGTCGGGGTGTTGTTCCTGCTGGCGCGAATGGGCGCACGGAGCGCGAATTGGGCGGATCCGTTTATCTGGATCGCCCCGTTGGCGTTGGCGGTGAATCGCACGTTCTGCGCTTGGTCCACCGGCGGCCTAGAAACGCAGTTGTTCGTACTCCTCGTGTTCTTCGCATTCACGTGTTTTATCGCCGAAAGAACGGGCGGCACGCAATTTCCCTGGAGATCCGCCGTACTGTTCGCGCTGGCCGCGCTGACGCGTCCGGAGGGAGCGCTCTTCTTCGGCGTCGCCGGGGTGTTTTTTGTTTTCGACTGGTTGCTCAAGCGTCGGCGCCGTTTCCGCTCGCTCGCCGTCTGGACCGGCATTTTCGTGGTCATTGTCGGGAGCCACGTCACCTGGCGTTACAGCTACTACGGGTTTTTGCTGCCGAACACGTTCTATGCAAAGGTATCCGGCCTGTGGATCGAGCAGGGCGGCGCCTATCTGTGGATGTTCATCGGCGACCATCAACTTCTGTGGCTGATACCGCTGATACCGCTGGCGCTGGTTCTCCGGCGCGATTTTCAATCGTTGCTCTTTGGGACGATCGTGACGGTCTATACGGCGTACCTGCTCTGCGTGGGCGGCGATCGTTTCGAGTTTCGCTTCATGACGCCGATTCTGCCGTATTTGTTTTGGCTGATGCAGGAGGCGGTTCGCGCGTTCGTATACCGCCGGTCGGACGGCGGGGCCAGGGGGATGTTTGCGAAGACGGCGGCTTGCGCGGCGGGCATGTTGATTGTCGGCGCCGCGTACCTTCCCAACACGCGGGAATACGAGCGACGCCATAATGTCGCGTACATCGAGGAGATCGAGGAGTACGCCGAGCGCCGCGCGGACGAAGGTCGTTTCCTGCGCGAGCTCGTAGAGGAAGGGTACCTGACGGGCACGGAGCTGGTCGCGGTCGGCGGCGCCGGCGCCTTGCCCTACTATTCG
>Ga0180434_10002836_pt1 | contig 22533 bp, 21 predicted proteins | sample SS_ome_7_FD_132453 | JGI IMG/M metagenome (GOLD analysis project Ga0180434, IMG submission 132453) | Hypersaline lake sediment archaeal communities from the Salton Sea, California, USA - SS_1_D_2 metaG | ecosystem: Environmental > Aquatic > Non-marine Saline and Alkaline > Hypersaline >...
ACGGGATACTGTTGATAGTGGCGTTACCCCTCTATCCTGTAGTGTACTGTGTCCTTCGATATGTGGCTGCGTTCGTGATATGGCGCGACTGCACCGTTCGCGCGGCATTTTCCGGTTTTTCCGATTTTCTCTCCGTGCACCTCGGAAAGTTCGTGCCGGTCTGGCTGGTTGGGGCGGGTGTTCTGATGGGCACGAATTTCGCCGCAGGTTCGCCCGCTTCGAGCAACCTGGTGTTCATGGGGTTGCTCCATCTCGTGGTGGCATACTTCGATTTCGCGGTGATGGCAACAGCGCTTCTATCGTTCACGATGCTCCAGAACAATCGAGAAGAGGTTCTCGCGTAATCAAACCATGAGCTTTTGGATCAGAAAGCCGAGGAAGGGCACCCTATTCTCGTTCAATGTGACGGGCATCCTTGCACTGGCGGCCCTTGCGGTTTTGCTTTTTTCAGTGATAATCCTCCCCTCAGTTTTACAAGGCAGAGGGTCGCGACTGCGTGCGGGAATGTACCGGACGGAAGCAAACCTTGTCGCGATCGAGTCGGCGGTACGAGCCTACACGGACAGGTACGAGCTGCTCCCGCCGAGCGGGAAACGGGGTCTCGAACGTGCGGTGGAGGAGCTGAACCGCGAGGTTACCTTCTATCCTGAGGGGGTGCCAAAAGACGGGTGGGGGCAGGAGTACATTTACGTGAATGCGGACGATTATGAAAGCGAGGAGTCGTTGGCGATCAGGGATGCCGGCTCGGATCTGTACCACAACCCCGGCGGGTACCAGCTCTACTCGGTCGGTTCGGACGGGAAACGCGGTCCCGAAGACGGTCCGATGGCCGGTGACCGGCTGAACGACGATAACATCAACAACTGGGACACCAAACGATCGTGGCGGACCGTCTACCGGCGGCGGTCGCAAGCGGGCAACGATACTACCGAGGAGTAACGGGATATGGAAGCACGTGAAGCTATCAATTCAAGACGGAGCATACGCCAGTTCGAGCGGCGGGACGTGCCGCGTGAACTGCTCGAACAGCTTGTGGATGCGGCGCGGCTCGCGCCGACCGCCAATAACGCACAACCGTGGGAATTCATCGTGGTCACGGACGATTCGATCAAGAACCGGATAGCCGCGAGCACCGATCACGGCAAATTCATCGCCGATGCGAACGCAGTTATCGCCGTATTCTGCAAAGACACGAAATACTATCTCGAAGATGGTTGTGGCGCGACAACCACCATATTGGTAGCAGCAACCGATCTCGGTCTCGGCACATGCTGGGTCGCCGGCGACAAGAAACCCTACTGCCAGGAGATCATGAACATCCTCAACGTACCGGCGGGCTACAAACTCGTGAGCCTCATACCCGTCGGCTACCCTGCCGGTCCCACGCCGAAGGTGAGCAAGCGACCGCTCCCCGAATTGCTCCATTGGGACCGGTTCTAGCCTGGATATAACATCACCGCTTTGGCATACGAGGCGGCAGAAAAAGAAGGGACACCGGCACAGTCTCGCAACTGAGAAGTGTCCCTTCTCGGCCACCTTCGTTCGCCGCTAGAGACCAAGCTCTTTGTCGCTCTTTATCTTGATGGCTTTGCCCTTGACGGTCGCTCGTGTCCTCCAGAATATCGGCTTGAAACCGGAACTCTCCGTCTCTATTGTCAGAGGGATGACCGCCTCAGCCTCCGGCATTTTGGTCAGGGCATCGAAAATTGCCCCATTGACGTCCGAAGGTGCCCAGAATGCACCTAGCAAGCTCAAAGGACACGCCAATGTCATAGCCTGGGCACCAAACCCGACAGTTCCCACTTCCTGCCGGCTGAACATACGGCTGTGGAACACGAGCAGAAAGTGCGTTGTCTCCTGTGAGCCCGTCGCGCTGTCGAGAACAACGTACTCGTTTCGCGCCAGTTCTTCCAGTTCTATTGGGCACACTCCTATCCCGGGTGCCGACCGGGAGATGCTTGCGCACCCGGTCAGTATCAGGAAACCCGCAAGCGCCAGTGTAGTAGTCACAGTTCGTACCATCATGCACCCTCCTCAATTAAATCCCGGTAAACGCCTCCAAGGAGCATTCAAGATGTGCAAGGCATCTGGCATACGCTTTCAGCGCCTGTCCGTTCTCACCCCCTTTCAACACAACCTTGCCATAGTCCCGCAGACTGCGGCAGCTGTTGAACGCCTCTTTCGCGAGCGAATGCGCGACTGTGCACCCCTGCCTGCCCATTCTCATGTTCACCCTTTTCGGGTAGGGTTGGACGTCAACGAGAAACTGTTCCCAAGCAACATCACTGACAACTCGCAGGACACGCAAAGTCCCCCTATCGAATTAGAAACTGACATACGAAGACACTTCGCTGGAGCCGCCTCTCCCGAAAAGGCAGAAAAAGCTTACCATGCGTCACCACGAGTTGTCAAGCACTTTTTTCACTTTCAGCGCTATCAGCATAATTTTATCGCGGTGTTCCCGCCCGTTGGATGGAAACCGTAATGGCTCTCGCGCCTTGGATTGGCGACCGTTACTGTAAAGGGGCAGGACCAGCGGGATGCAGAATGTATGGATACATCGGGCTCCGCGGTCCGCTAGAGAATACGCGCCCCGTGTTCTTGGCTAATGCAAAAGGACTCGTTGCATTGCTGTCGCACTGCGTCGACGTCTTCCCCCTCAGCACCCGTCGGCCTACTCCTGAGATAGCCTAATACGACACCCGGCGTGCGAGGCGCGGGTCGAGGATGTCGCGCAGGCCGTCTCCGAACAGGTTGAACCCGAGGACGGTAACCACGATAGCCAAACCAGGACAGAGACATATCCATGGTTTCGTGTAGATGAACGGTTGGCCGCTCGTGATCATCGACCCCCAGCTTGCCAGAGGTGCTTGAGCGCCCAGCCCGAGAAAGCTGAGCCAGGATTCGGTGAGAATGTTCCCTGCAACGCCTATCGTTGCCGCGACGAGCACCGGCGCTAGCGCGTTCGGCAGCAGATGACGTACCACGAGCCGTCGCGGTCTCACTCCGAGCGCCCGGGCCGCTTCGGCGAACTCGCGCTCTTTAATGGACAGTACCGATCCGCGAACGAGTCGCGCCACGCCCGCCCAGTTCACGATGCCCAGCACGATGAATATCTTCGTGATGCTCGGTTCCTCGAACACGGCGATGACCGCCATCGCAAAAAGCGCTGTCGGGAACGCGAAGAACATGTCCGCGACGCGCATGAGTGACTGGTCGACCCACCCGCGATAATGGGCCGCTATTGCTCCGACTGATATCCCGATCGCGAGCGATATTATCTCGGCAAGAACGCCCACTTGTAACGATATGCGCGCACCGTAGAGTACCCTGCTGAAAATGTCGCGTCCGAGATAGTCCGTGCCCATCACGTGGCGGAGCGACGGTGATTGAAGCGCTTCCTTCAGGTTGGCTTCATACGGGTCGAACGGGGCGATCACGGGCGCAAGTATCGCCGCCAGCACAAGCACGAGGACAATTGCTGCGCCGATAGCGGCCATCCTGTTTTGCCGAAGCTGCTTCCAACTCTCCCTAATCAGCCTCATGCTTGGTCCGGCCTCTTATTGACCCTCGCATATCTAAAAGCCTCTGACAAAATGCGCCATTGTTGGCGTGGCATGGGCATCCTGCCCATGGTCTGACGGGCGAGACGCCCGTCCTACCGTTCGTTTGTCACCTGCGCCCTTGGCGGGCGGCACGCCCGCCCTACCTTTCGTTGGCGTTTCTTCAACACGGAAACCCCTCTTATCCTTCCAGTTTCACCCTCGGATCTATAGCGCAATACGAAACATCAACGAGCAAGTTGATGAGAACGAACGACAAGGATAACAGGATTACCCCTCCCTCGATCACGGGGACATCGCGCATACGAATGGCGTCAACCATCGCGCGGCCTATTCCCGGCCAGGCGAACACCGTCTCCGTAGCCACGGCACCGCCCAGCAGCCCGGCGAAGTTCAGTCCTATCACCGTTACGATAGGGATAAGCGCGTTTCTCAGCCCGTGCTTGATCGCCGCGACGCGCGGCCCGAGCCCTTTCGCTCTGGCGGTCCGCAAGAACTCCGTTCCTATCACCTCGAGCAGGCTCGACCGGGTCATCCGCGCGATGTACCCGATGTACACCATGGAAAGCGAAATAGCGGGAAGCGCAAGATGACGCAGGTCGCCGCCGGAACCGTACCCTGCTACCGGCAACCATCGCAGCCGCGCGGCGAAGACGAGCATCAGCATGAGACCAAGCCAGAATACCGGTGTCGATATGCCGATAAGCGACGCGACCATGACCGCACCGTCCACCGGTGTGTTCCTGTTCAAGGCGGCAAGTATGCCGGCGGTTAGCCCGAAAACCACCGCAAGACCGAGCGCGGCCATTCCGAGTTTGAGCGTTGCAGGCAGCCGTTCGAACAGTATCTCCTTGACCTCGCGGTGTTGACGGTAGGATCTGCCCAGATCGCCTCTGATGAGTCTCCCGAGAAACCGCACGTATTGGACGTGGAACGGCCTGTCGAGCCCGAGCTCTTGCCGGATCATCGCCTCGGTCTCGGGGCTGCCGTGCTGGCCCATGAGCAACCGGACGGGGTCGCCCGGTATGGCAAACATCAGCACGAAGACGATCGTCGCTATCCCGAGCAGCACCGGGACCGTCAGCGCCAACCGTTTCAGTATGTATGCGTACATAACCCCTTCTTTCGGGTGAGCTCACCGCGCCGCTTCAATATATACGTTGTGAAGCGGTATAGCGAAATCGCCTTGCCGCGAGAGCCGGATACCTTTCACGTACGGTTTGAACATGGCGACATCGCCGTAGTAGTAGACAAACAGCCAGGCGGCATCTTCGACAGCTATCCTTTCCGCTTCCCTGTATAACGGTTCCCGCTCCGGCCAGTTGGTTGCCGACCGTGCACGTTCGACCAGCTCGTCGAACCTCGGATTGCTGTACCACGACGCGTTGCCCGGCGCGCCGAACTGACTGCTGTGCAGCAGCGTATAGAGGAAGTTGTCAGGGTCAGGAATGTCCGCCACCCATCCGTTGCGGAAGAAAGCCGGTTCGCCCGCGTACAACGCCTGCCAGTATGCTGCGGTGTCGATGTTCTTCAGTTTGACCCGCACGCCGATCTTCTTCAGACAGTGCTGCACATACTCGCAAATACGCTGATGTCCCTGATCCGTGTTGTACCAGAGGGTGAGCACCGGCAACCCGCCACCCTCGGGATAGCCAGCTTCCGCAAGCAGACGACGCGCCATGTCAGGGTCGTACTCGTACACGCTCAGACGGGGATTATGTCCCGGAATCCCCGGCGGCAGTATGCCGGACGCCGGTACCGGCACACCCTCGTTGATCACGTCACAGATACCTTCGCGGTCGATCGCATAGTTGAACGCTTGACGAAGTTTCCGATTGCCCTTGAACGGCTCCTTTTCGTGGTTGAACCCGAAATAGTACGTCGCCAGTATCGGCCAGACCTTGATCTCATCAGGGTATTTCTCCCGAAGATCGGTCAGCCTGCCCGGAGGTACCTGGTCGAGAACATCGAGTCCGCCCACGAGATACTCCTCGAGCGCGACGCTCGTCTCGGGAAACACCCTGAACTCGATACGGCGGAGCTTCGGCGGACCCCTGTGATACTCGTCGAACGCTTCGACCACCACCTCGACATCGTGCTTCCACGACACGAACCTGAACGGGCCGCACCCGACGGGATGGGAGGTGAAATCCTCGCCCCACTTCTCGACCTCCTCCCGTGGTACGACGCTCGCTCCCTCCATGCACAGTTGCGCCAGAAAAGGAGCGAACGGTCTGCGCAGCCTGAGCCGCACCTCGTACTTCCCCGAGACCTCTATCCCGGATACGGTCTCAGCGTCCCCGCGCGAGAACTGGTCAGCCCCCTCGATTTCCTCGAGCACCCATCGCCTCTCGGACCGTGTACGCGGATCAAGCACCCGCTCGAAAGAGTACCGAAAATCCTCGGCGGTTACTTCTCTGCCGTTGTGAAACCTGACGCCCTGACGTAAGCGAAACGTGTACACCCGACCGTCGGCTGAGATGTCGAAACTGTCCGCGATCGCCGGCGCAATCGCCAAGGTTTCTGGCACATACTGGACCAATCCCTCGAACACTTTGAGCACGACCAGGCCTGAATCCGTGCTCGTCGAATGCGCGGGGTCAAGCGTCGACGGATCGCTGCTCATACGGTAGCGTAACGTATCGCCGGCGTGCTGTCGCGGCGGCTGCCCGCACCCGTGACATATCGCTACCGCCACAACCACCGCGCCCACAAGGTTGTTAAGTCCCATTCTCACCCCACGGGTCTCCTTGTACCAATCGTCGCCTGATCGAAGAAAGCAGCGACGGACTCGCAAAGGCGGCCGCCAGCTTACCTGCTCTCCCGCTTGAGAAGATTCTAAGAATTGTGCCAGCCTATTGCAAGATCACCGCGCTCGCTGGAGCGTCGCACGTCCCCCCCGCCCCCCCGGGCTCTGCCCTACATTGGCGGGCACGCCACGGCGCATCTTCGACGAGACGCCCGCCCTACCAGTCTGAAGGGAATTTTGCGAAACCCCGAGCCGCTTTCGGTGTTGCGGGCCGTCCGGTAAGCTGCTATAATGACGTTGCAGCGACGATCCTGTAGCACAGGGGTTGGGGGCAACCATATGGCACGGTACTATCTGATCCTGTGGCTCGTGCACATATGCTTATGCGCGTGGGGAGCGCTCGCCACAGCGACGAAGGCTATTCGATCCAAACCGATGCTCTTCGCCACGGTCGGGTTCGTCATCATGATGTTCGGTTCCCTCATCAGCCTGGTCGGGGATGGTATCGCCCGGTTTGTCCGCGTCCCGGAAGGATTCGAAGATATCCTTTATCTCCTTACGAACGTGTGGACTGTGGCTAACCTGATCGGCCTGTTCTTCATAGCTGTCGGCGTGCAACTCTCATTCCGCGAATACCGGTATCGTCGCCGCTGATCAGTCTTGTTCCGACCGGTTTTCTTCGATTTTTCTCCTGATATCAGCCAATCGTCTCGCAATCTTCGCCTCGTATCCGCGATCCGTCGGCGAATAGTACCTGCCGTTCTCGACGCCGTAAAACTGTTCCACCACGGCGTCGTCATACTCGTGCGGGTAGCGATACCCCTCGCCCCGTCCGAGCCGTTTCGAGCCGGGATAGCTCGCGTCCTTGAGATGGCGCGGCACGGGAATCGTCCCCTCTTCCCGAACATCGCTCTTTGCTTTGCACAGACCGACATACGAGGCGTTGCTTTTCGGCGCCGTCGCGACGTACACGGCAGCCTGCGCAAGCGGTATCTGCGCTTCCGGCATACCGATGAACTCGCACACCTGCCATGCCGCATTCGCGACGACGAGCGCCTGCGGGTCCGCGTTACCGACATCCTCCGCGGCGGCTATAGCGATGCGCCGGGCGATAAATCGGGGGTCTTCGCCCGCATCGAGCATTTTCGCCAGCCAGTACAGAGCCGAGTCGGGGTCGGAACCGCGCAGGCTCTTGATAAAAGCCGATATGGTGTCGTAATGGTCGTCACCGGTGCCGTTATAGACGACAGCCTTCTTCTGAATTGACTCTTCAGCGACCTCACGGGTGATGACGATCCTGCCGTCCCTTTCCGGCGGCGTCGTCAGAACGGCTATCTCGAGACCGTTCAACGCGACACGTGCATCGCCGTTGGCGTACCGCACGAGATGCTCCAACGCATCCTGCGTCACCTCTATCTGCTTGCCGGGAAAACCACGCTCTTTGTCGTCGAGCGCACGGCGGAGTATCGCCTCGATCTCCTCCTCGTTAAGCGGATCGAGCTGAAAGATCTGCGATCTCGAAAGAAGAGGGGCGACGATCGAGAAAAACGGGTTCTGCGTCGTAGCACCGATCAGTATGATGGAACCGCTTTCCACGTCGGGAAGCAGCGCGTCCTGCTGCGTGCGATTGAACCGGTGTATCTCGTCTATGAAAACGATGGTTCTTTTTCCGCTCACCTGTTTACGCTGTTTCGCGGCGGTGATAAGCTCCCGCAGCTCTTTTACGCCGGACGTTACCGCGTTGAGCGTCTCGAATGCCGCCTGAGTGCGGTGTGCGATTATCCTCGCGAGAGCGGTCTTGCCGCTGCCGGGCGGACCGCACAGGATGAGCGACCGTATCCGGTCCGACTCGATAGCGCGACGCAGAATCTTCCCTTCGCCAAGGATATGCTCTTGCCCGACAAACTCCGAGAGGTCGCGCGGGGTCATACGCCGCGCCAGAGGATAGTCCTCGGCGAACGTCCGTTCGCTCTCGCCCTGAAAAAGATCAGCCACCATTAATTACGCTCCATTCAGTCCCCGGAAAACATGATAGCGCAACGGGCGCAAACTGTCTATGTGCCTTTTCCTGGAGGGTGGTGCGAAACAGGTTTTGTCGTGCGTGCGCTTTCGGAGTTAGAAGATTCGGGCGGCCGACATTCAGCCGCTACTACCTCATAACAGTTGGTACGCCAAGTTCGAGGTTGTGCCAATACGCCCGAATGCGGGACCTTTCCCAGGCGAGGATACCACCTGCTCCATGGTCGTCCTTGACCGCAGCACACCCCTAACCGATCCATCTCATCAGCTACGAATGTCACAATACACGAGTTCCGGTGAGCGGGTCGTTTCACGGGCAAGATGCCCGTGCCACGACTCAAGCAGCCCCGAAGGGGCGACAGAATGTAGCCCAGGGCGACGCGGAGCGAGCCCTGGGTCACACAACGGCAAGAGGACGAGCCCCCGGAGGGGGCGACAGAAACGCACTCCTGACGAACTCGTATCCTACTAGCGCACCGTGCCGCTCGACGGAGCCGCGTCTTCAGGAAGGTGGCGGTCCGCCGTCAACCTATAAAGTTCGTGGGATCAAACCGGTGTCCCGGTATCCTTGATCCCACGAACATAATTTCCAGAAACTCCGCACGTGCCGACCGCACAGCGGTACTCACCGGACCGCCGCTCCCGGCGGCTACGGTTTCTTTATATGCACAATCAGCCGCTGGTTCTCGCGGTTCAGCAGCAGCACCACCCAATCGCCGGACTTTACAGCTTCGACGGCCTCGCTGAACTCCGTGACGCTCTTGACGGGCCGGCGGTTGACCTCAACTACCACATCGGCAGGTCTGACGCCTGCACTTGCCGCAACGCCTCCCGGCTCGACGTCAGTCACAATCACCCCTGCATCAACATCAAGCTGTAACCGCTCTTTCATCTCGGGGGTGACAGGTTCGACGGTCATACCCAGCGTTTCTTCAACGCCGACCCCAGGCGCGCCTAGCTGCTCTCCCGGAGCTTCTGGCAGCTCCGCGAGCTTTACCCTGGCAGCACGTTTCTTGCCATCCCGGAAATAGGTGACCCGGACGGTAGTACCCGGCCGGAAATGCGTAATTACCTCAACCAGGTCGCCGGCCGACTCTATTTTCTGCCCCTCGACCTCTGTGATGACATCGTACGTTTTCAGCCCGGCCTTCTCCGCGGGCGAATCCGCAGTCACGTCCTGCACCTGCGCGCCCTTATCGTTCGGCAGCCCATACTCTTTGCCCGTGCCCGGTGGAAGATCCCTGACGGTAACTCCCAGGAAACCGCGCACGGCTTTCCCGCTTTCTTTGAGGTCGGGCAGGATATCCTTGGCATAGCTGATAGGGACGGCGAACCCGATATTCTCGGCAAACGCCGCCATTGCCGTGTTGATACCCACGACCTCGCCGTCCACGTTGACCAGCGGTCCGCCGCTGTTGCCGAGGTTTATCGCGGCATCGGTCTGAATGAAACTCTGGTACGGCATCCGCTCCTGGAACTGCCACAGCACACGTCCGAGACCGCTCACATGACCAACCGTAAACGTCCTGTCGAGCGTCCCTGTGGGGTTGCCTATCGCCATCACGATCTGGCCGACACGGAGCGCGTCGGAATCGCCGAGCGCCAGCATCGGCAAATCCTTGTTTGCGTCTATCTTGATCAGCGCTATGTCGGTACGTCTGTCCGTCCCGACGACTTTCGCCTCATACTGTTCCCGCTCCGAGAAGCGCACCTTGATGGTATCAGCGCTCTCGATCACGTGGAAGTTCGTCAGAATGTGGCCCTCCTTGTCGATCACGAACCCGGAACCGCGTCCTTCAACCTTCCGGGAACGCTCTCCACCTTCCGGCATCCGCATACCGAACTCACGAAGCCAATCCCTGAAAAACGGCGGCACTTCGGGAACGCTTATCTCTCGTTCGGTATCGACGTTCACCACGGCGGGACCAACCTGGTTCCATATCTCGACGAACGCCTCATCGAGCTCCTTGAGTAGGTTGCCACGACCGCGACGTACCTGAGCCGTCGCCTCCATACACGCCGTAAGAGCGAACAGCGTGACGAGAAGCCACACTAAACCTCTCATACTGAACTGTTTCCTCATTCCCCTTACCATTTTCCGGCACCTCCTTATCGCCAGTGATGCTGTTGCGCAGCATCCGTACTGCTAACCCAACGACCCAACACTCATTCTACCAAGCAACATCCCTCCATGTAAACGAGCGTCGCACAGGAAAGCTTTTAAGAATCTTTAACAAAATGAACCATTATTGATGTGGCATGGGCATCCTGCCCATGAAATCACGGGCGAGACGCCCGTGCCACCTCCTTTTTTGTTAGAAGTTCTGAATTTTGCCGACTTTATCAGCCTCTATCCACCCTCGCTTTCCGTCGGCCAACCTTATCTGGTACCATCCTTCGCGCGCCTCAACAAGGTCGAGCCGCGCACCATCGTGCAAGCTGAAGGTCACCGCATAATCCCCGGGACCCGTCCTGACCTGCGCCTCCTCAGCGACGACCACAGCATCGCCCAAACCACGCCGTTCGACCTGCCCGAACACATACGACCCGCCAGATAACAGAAGAATCGCACCTGCCAATACCGCCAGCACTTTCACCAGACGTTTTCTCGCGACTGCAAGGATACCGAGACTCGTCCAGAACGCCAGGTTCGACACCACAACGATACACGATATCTCCCGCGCGGTCAGCCGATAGTGCCAGAACAACAGCGTCCGAGCGACCACCTGGAACGTTGGCACGACGATTCTATCAACGGCTCTCGACTCGGTTAATGCGATGTTGTCCAGGAGGTTACGGTTCCTCGGCATGAACCGTCTCGCACGCTCGTAGTACACAAGCGCCATCCCGATTTTGTCCATCCTGAAATAGCAGTTGCCGATGTTGTACATTATCTCGCCGCACTCGTGGCCCGTGTTGAGAAGCTCCTCGTACGTGTCAACCGCCGTGGCGAAATCGTTGTTGTTGTACGCCTCGTTTGCCCGGTCGAACACCGACCGAGCCCCGGCGCCTGCGATCGCCGCTTCGCCGGACGACGTACCCAAACATAACGCGGTCAGTACAACCAACGCTGCGAAACCGTGGTTGGCTACCCGCGTTCTTTCCCGCAACATCGTCCACATGCCAACGGTCTCTTCCTGTCGTGTCATCCGCGGCCCGAACCTCCCGTGATGCCCGATGGCCTACACTTCCTCCTGTTGCTGACGAAACGCTTTTTCCCGTAGCGGTCGCCACGGCGACCTGTGCCGGGAGCGTCTCGCCGAAGACTCGCCGTGGAGAGCTCCCGGATACGTGAGGGCGAGACGCCCTCACGACTGCCCGCAAGATGCGGGCGCTACGAAATGCGCCCCGTGCCTTTTTCTACACGAGACTTCGTAAGTGCCCCCGGACGGCCGAGCGCTCTCTGGAGTTCCGACAACAGCCGCCGGGCGTTCTCCAACACCGACGCCATCTCCTCGCGCCCGTGCACGGACGACGAGAACCGGCCGTAATCGCACGTTTCCAGCAGGTCGACAACGCGCTGGACGAGATCCTCCTGCACACGCGCCGAACCCAGTTTCTCGCGGACATCGGCGGGCGTCAACCCCGCGGCGGGCACAGCGAACCTGTCGGCTACAAACCCGCTCACCGCTTTCGTGACCTCGCTGCACAGAGCAGCGCCGTCACCGCGTTTGAACGCCCTCGTTGCCGCCGCCAACCGTTTCCTCGCGTCACGGGTCGCCCGCTGCTTTCTCGCGTACGCAATGTCCGACGCCAGTCTGCGCCGCCGTGCCACCGTTCCTACCAACAGAGCGTACGCCACAGGCGGCGCGACCATCGCCACTGCAAACGGGACGCCCCCGATCGGTGCGGCGCCACCGGAACCGCCGAGTTCCGTGAAAATCGGCCCGATATCCTCGCCGACAACCTTGATCTCCGATTTGCCCGGCGCGGTCTCTACCGCCACCGCCCGTCGTGTCGGTTCAACAGGAGCCGGCAGCACTTCGAACTCAAACGGGCCCTCCGTTAAGGTCACATATCTTTCCTTGTCGGGATCGAAGTAGCTGAACGCAACTCGTTCGATCACCTGTTTTCCGGCATGCTGGGGCACGAGTATCGATTCGAACACTCGTTCTCCCTTGAACACCGGCTCCTTCCCAAGGATATTGGTTGTTACCTCCGGCTCGTACGTCTTGAACTCGTCGATACCGCTCAGAATCGGTGGGTTCACCGCTTCAATGTTCCCCTCGCCGGACACCTTCATCGTCACGCCGATCGGTTCACCGACCTTCAGCCGCGACGGTCTCGCGTCAGCCTCGAGCGCGAAGCTGCCGACACTGCCGGAAAATTTGTCCGGTTTGCCTTCATCCGAGAGCGGTGCGACGATGACGGTCACCGGATCTGTAGAGAGATTGTACGATCTCACGGTAAACCTATCGAAGAAGAAATCGTCAAACCCTCGAACGCTCGGCGATCGCCGTTGTGCCGGCACCTTGACGTCGCCCGTCAAGGTGACTGCGGGTATGGTGAGCTCGCCGGTCTTGATCGGGAAAAGGACTTTGGGGAGTTCCGCCACTTCGTAGATGAGCCCCTGTTGATTCGTCCTGAACGACCGACCGGGTATGTCGTGCTTGATGAATCCTTCCGTAACCGGCCCTTCGATCCGGGGCTCGCTCACAAGCTCGACCCCGCGGCTGCACAGTCGCAGATACAGGTTCACCTGCTCGCCGAGAAACACCGCGTCTTTGTCGGCCGTGAGCGTAGCGTAAAGGTTCTCGGGTCGCGTCGGTACCCTCTTGGGCATCTGCGAAGCCGCTACGACCTGTATTCTGACCGGCTCGGTACGGTAGATCTCACCTCCGTACCTGAGCGTCGCGGCGCCTATTACGAATTCGCCTTCTTCTGTGGGAGCCAGAACGTACTGGCGGCTCATCGATGAGCTTATCACTCCGTTGATCATTCTGAAGCCGGTGCTCGTCCCCCGATCGGATACGAGATCGAAACCGATAAGCGGCGGGAGTTCCGGCTCGGGCAACCCGCCTTGCCCGCTCATACTGATCGTCAGTGTCAGGACGAACGTGTCACCAAGAGCTACCACGTTCTTGTCAACAGAAGCTGTGAAGGTAATCTGCGCCTGCGCTTCGGCGCATAACAGCACTAACAAAGCAACAAAGGTTACACAGATCACTTTGTGGATCATATGATCCTCTTCACATTCTTATTCAACTTCGCACAACTAAAACCAATCACCAGTGCGTAGGGGCGGTCGCCGCGGCGCATCTTCGACGAGACGCACGCCCTACCTACCAGTCTTTGAGTACACGTCGCTGGTACGGCATTACCGCCGCACGCGCCTGGTTGCGCGCAGCCTCCTCTTCCGACTGAAGTATGCTGAATATCTCCTGAGCCGGCAGGTTCTCGGTTTCCTCCTGTTCGTCCTCGGCACCCTTTTGTTCGGGCTCAATCTCCTCAGGCGTCTCTATAGCCAGCTGCATCTGCTCCTCTTGCTGCTGTTCTCTCTCCTTTCCTTGTTCCTGCCGTTCTTGCCGGGCCTGCTCCTGTTGTTGCTCCCGCTCCGCCTGGTCGCTTTGCTCTTTTTGCTGCTCCTGCTGTTGTTGCTGTTTCTGTTGCTCCTGTTTCTGTTGGTCTTCCTGCTGTTTGCTCAGCGCGTCTTTGATCTTCCTTTCAACAAACTCGAGGTTGTACTTGGCGTCCTCGTCATCCGGGTCCAACTCTATGGCGCGCTTATAGTACTCAATCGCCTCGCGCCACAGCCCGATATTACCCGTCTTTTCCCCGAGCCGATACTTCGCATTGCCGGTGTTATAGTATGCCTTTGCTTCCAGCCGTATATCATAAGTTGTAAACGACTTCTGATACGTTTCTATTGCACTCTCGTGGTCTTCCTCTCGATATTTCACGTTTGCTATGTTGAAAAGAAGCTCAGGTGATTCGGGCGCATCTATCTGCGCATCTTCGTACGTTTCGAGTGCCTTGTCATGGAGCCCTTCCTCGTACAGCGCGTTCCCCTTGTGGATTTTGGCGCGTAACGTCTCAGCGGACGCCATCGGAACGCACAAACCCAGGGCGGCGCCGACTATACCAGCCACGCAGAACGCGATGCCGAGTCTCAGCTTATACCGCAGCAACCGATTCAACCCTTTCATCCTCACGCTCGACAGCCTCATTCCGTCTCAGCGCACGTCTGACCGCTTCCATGAATGCCGCCGCAAACCCCTCGTGGAGTACGATGAGCACGGTGCCTATCAGCAGAGGTATCTGGTACCGGTTCTCGTACCGTTTGATCTCGCCGGCTCCCAACTCCTTCTTCTCCATAGCAGCGATGTGGTCACGATATATCTCCTGCAGCGCGGACCGCGGTCCGCCGCCCTCAAGGTAAACGCCGCCGGTTGTCAGCGCAATCTGTTCGAGCACTTCCGGGTTGAGCTTCGTAACCACCGGCTCACCATCTCCTCTGATATACGTCCGGTCGCCTCGTTCCCCTTCAATGGGAATGAACGTCCCTTCTGTATCGCCCACACCGACGACGAATATCTTCACCCCTCGATCCTTGGCAAACGCGACCGCCTGGTCGACCCACCCCTCGTGATCTTCCCCGTCGGTGAGTATCATGATGCTCTTGTACTTCTTGAGCGGATCTTGAAATGCTTCCAGGGATTTCTGTATCGCACCGGCGAGCGCCGTCCCGCCCTGGGGAATCGTGCTCGTGTCAATATCGTTCAGCACCATCCGTGCAAACGCGTAATCGAGCGTCAGCGGACATTCCGCAAACGCCGTCCCGGCAAACGCCACAATAGCTATCCTGTCACCTTCGAGCACGTTGAGCAGATCTTCCACCTCACGTTTGGCGTACCCCAACCTGTTCGGCTTGACGTCCTCCGCCAGCATGCTTCTCGACGTGTCAAGAGCTACCACAATGTCAACACCACGTCGTTTCACCTGCTCGATATGATACCCCCATTTCGGTTCAGCCAGGCTCAGTACTATAAACGACATACCGAGCAGAAAGAGTACACCGTTTACCTTGTACTCGCGCCCGTCGAGATGGGTCGCCAACCGCTCGATCAGCTTCTCACCGGCAAACCGCTCCAACAGCCGACGGCGACGGCGGAACGACCAGATCAGCAAGACGCCCAGCGCCGCAACGAGAAAAAGCAAATACAGAAAGTTGAGATTGCCGTACCGTATCTCCATACTCTTATGGTATCCGTGCGAATCGCGTATTCCTCAGCACGCTCCCTACCACGAGCAGCGTGAATCCCGGCAGGACGAAGTACGGGAACAGCTCGTGGTACTCCGCGTACTTCTCGACCGTCGCCTCGGTCTTCTCGAGTTTGTCTATCTCGGCGTAAATCTGTCGCAACGCATCGGTATCGGTCGCGCGCCAGTACTTTCCGCCGGTCGTCTCTGCAATACGGGTGAGGCTCGCATCATCAATCGGTAGCAGCGCCCGCGTCAACACCGTTCTGCCGAAGATGTCGGTGGCCGGGTACGGAACCGGTCCTCTTTTGCCTACACCCACTGTGTATATCTTGATGCCGAGCTCTTTCGCGAGACTCGCAGCGGTGTCCGGACTGACTTTGCCGGCGTTGTTCCTTCCATCGGTCAGCAAAATGATGATGCGGCTCTTCGCGTCCGACTCTTTGAGCCTCATGACGGCGCTTCCTATGGCCGATCCGATAGCGGTCCCATCCTCGATCGTCCCTATCTGCGCACGATCCACCAGCGATAGCACCGCGCCATAATCGAGCGTCAGCGGACATTGTGTATACGGCAGCCGGGAAAACAGGACCAGTCCTATACGGTCACCGATACGCCCTTCCACAAACTCTTTCAGAACATCCTTCGCCACAGCCAGCCTATCTCTGCGCTCGCCCTGAACCTCGAAATCGAGCGCCCTCATGCTGCCCGAGATATCAACCACCAGCTCGATGTCCACACCCTCCGTGGTGATCGTCGTGTACTCGATACCCTTCTGCGGTCGTGCGAGTCCTACGGAAAAAAGCGCTACGGCAACCGCAGAAAAGATCGGTAGGTACCGGCGCAGCCTGACCGACACCGGCTGGTTGACGTCACGCAGCACGCGCAGCGACGAAAACCGGACATGACCGCGTGGCTTGCGCATGAATCCGCCCACGACGATCACCGGTACCACAAGCAGTAGCAGCAAGAATTCAGGGTCTCTGAACGTCATGGCGTCTCTTGTCCGCTTCCCGCAAGCTCTTCCGTCTGCTCAGGGATTGTCTCCTGCACGAGCCGAACCGCCGCATCATACGCACCGTCAACCTCGTCCCTCGACGGCCCGTACCGCGCAAATTTGACAAGGTCACAGTGTGAGAGGAATTGTCTGACGAGCTGTTTATGCTCCGGCACGAGCGTTCCGTCACGCGACATCAACTCGAAAAATTCCTCCGTCGTCATCTCCGGCGCTCGCAACCCGAATCGGTTCTCGAGATAATGTCGTACGATAGCAGACAACGTCACGTAAAACTCCGCCATGCGACCTTCTTTCAGCGGGTCGAACGATCGCAACGCGCCGAGTTTTCTCAATGCCGTCTCCCACGGCATCTCGACCGGTTCCATCTCGATACGCCGTCGCCGTCTCACCAGCAGAACTACAAGACCCGCAATCAAGAGCGCACCGGCAGCAGCGCCCGCTGCAACATATATCGGCCGCCGATCCGCAGGCACGTTCACCGGCCCTTTGATATCACGGATATCCACCGGCTGACCCTCTTTCTCGAGCAAGCTCTCGACGAGCACTGAAAGTTCAGGTGCAGCAATCTCGTGCTCTTGTTCGTCGCCCGACTCCTTGTACGTGACGGACGCGGGCGGGATGATATAGACGCCCGTAACGTACGTGTCCAGAACGTACCATTGCCGCGCAATCCTCGTGCCGTTCCGCATCTTTCGTTCCGGCGCATGGCCGAAGTCCTTGATGGCGAACACCCCCAGATTCTCGCCGAACTCCGGGAAACGGAACTCGACCCCGGGTTGCGCCTCAACGGTCAGCTCGTACCGGATCTTGTCGCCGATGGTGATCACATTCCTATCCAGCCGCGCCGCCACCTTTACCGGCGCCGTCTCATCTTCACTTGTCTGTTCGATTTGGCCGAAAGCTGTGACCTGCACGCACCAGGTGATCCCCACCAACACCGCACAGAACAACAAGAGACGTAGGGGCGGCTCGCGAACCGCCCTTACTTTGGAGAGAACCGGCATCGTACGTTTTGCTGAATTTGGTTCATGCACGTGAAACACCGTATTACTCGCTCGCTCCGGTTGCCAGGCGTCTCGCCCGGCCTACCTACGCCGTATACCGTCTACCGTCTACCGTCTCCTGCCCTTATGCCAACCGTCTCTCCCGCATCCTGAAAAATTTGTACAGCACGTCGCCATACGGCTTGTCAGTAGACACGTCCATGACATCAACACCGGTTGATTTGAACAGTTCGTCGCGAGCCGCAACACGCTCGGCGCTCTTCTTGCGGAATTCGCGACGAACGCGCGGATCGTGCGTATCCACAAGCGTGAGCGATCCCGTCTCCGCATCCATCAGCTCGATCATACCGACGTCCGGCAGCTCCATCTCGCGCGGGTCGGTAATGGTGACCGCTATGAAATCGTGCCGCTTGTTGGCGATGCGCATAGCGTGCTCGAACCCTTCCGCCATAAAGTCAGAGACCAGAAACAGCACGCACCGGCGCGTCGTCACCCTGTTCAGAAACTCCAGCGCCGTCGCTATGTTCGTACCGGTACCGCGCGGTCTGAAATAGAGCACCTCACGCACGACGCGCAACACGTGCGACCTGCCCTTCTTCGGCGGCACGTACTTTTCCACCTCGTCGGTGAACATGATGAGTCCGACTTTGTCGTTGTTCTTGATGGCGGAAAACGCCACCACCGCGCACAGCTCCGCTGCCAGCTCGTTCTTGAACTTCTCTCCGGTGCCGAACATGCCCGAACCGCTCGCGTCAACCACGAGCATGACCGTGAGCTCACGCTCCTCAGCGAAAAGCTTCACGTACGGCCGATCCATCCTCGCCGTAACGTTCCAGTCAATGAACCGGATCTCGTCGCCCGGCTGATACTCCCGCACCTCCTTGAACTCCATCCCCTGTCCTTTGAACACGCTCTCGTACTGCCCTGCAAGGACGTCGTTCACCAACCGGCTCGTCCGGATCTGTATTCTGCGTATCGTTCTGAGCAGCTCTTTCGGTATCACGGCACTTCCACCCCGTCAAACACGCGTCGGACGATATCCTCGCTCGTCATCTCCTCCGCCTCCGCCTCGTACGTGATGATGATGCGGTGGCGGAGCACGTCCATCCCGACCGATTTGACGTCCTGCGGCGTCACGTAGCCGCGTCCCTGAAGAAACGCGTATGCACGCGCCGTCTGCTTGAGGTAAATCGACGCGCGCGGTGACGCACCGTACTCGATCAGATCCTCGAGATCGAGCCCGTACGCCTTAGGTTCGCGTGTCGCCAGCACGAGGTTGACAATGTAATCCTTCACCTTGTCGTCAATGTAAATCTGGCTCACGGCCTCCCGGGCCTTCACGATATCCTCCGGCGCAATAACCGGATCGACCACGAACTTCTTCCCGACCTCGATCCGCTCCATGATCTCCCGCTCCTCCAGTTTGTTCGGGTACGTGATCCGGAGCTTGAGCATGAACCGGTCAACCTGCGCTTCCGGCAGGGGGTACGTCCCTTCCTGCTCGATAGGGTTCTGCGTTGCCATGACGAGAAACGGTTCGTCGAGCGGGAACGTGTTCTCGCCAATCGTGACCTGCCTCTCCTGCATCGCTTCGAGCAGCGCGCTCTGAACCTTTGCCGGAGCACGGTTGATCTCGTCCGCAAGGATGATGTTCGCAAAGATCGGCCCTTTCCGCGTCGTAAACTCCGCGGTTTTCGGGTTGTAAATGAGCGTGCCGATAAGATCGGCCGGGAGAAGATCGGGTGTGAACTGTAAACGCTGAAATTTTAGCTTGATCGCCTCCGCAAGACACCGCACCGCCGTCGTCTTGGCAAGTCCCGGGACACCTTCGACGAGCACATGACCGTCGGCAAGCAGCCCGATGAGCAGCCGCTCAACCATATACTTCTGCCCGACGATGACCTTGCCGATCTCCTCAGTGATCGCCTTGACAAACGTGCTCTGTTCACGTACACGTTCCGTTATCTCTCTCACATCAAGAGCCATCGCCTCTCCTCCTTACCCGTTTGTCGCCGGGACGGAATCCCCAGGAGCGGAATGCTGCTCCGCCGCGCGTTTCACCCATCGGTGCACCGTCCGGTAGCTTGAATCGAGCTCCTCAACGCTTGGATGATACCCGTCGAACTTCGTTTTCTCGGCGAGCCGTTTGAGCTCTCCGTATGCGCTGAATTCGACAGCAGAAGCGCCGCACTCGCCCGCAATCTCCGCAAGACCTGTCAGATACCCGCCAAGATCGCCCGCTACCCGAAGCGATTTCAACTGCTCGATCCGGTCGAGCAGCGCCTGGGCGTCTTCTCGTTCCTCTACCCGCCGCTCGGCTTTGCGCCGCGCGCGACGCGACATGGCCAGGCTTCTCGATAAGAGCACGACGCCGACCAGCCCTCCTGCCGCGACTGCTCCCATGAGAATCTGCATCGGAAGCGGGTTGCTGCGCACATTGAGAGTGACGGGATCCGTCTCGACCGACCGCCGATCCTCAGAATCTACCGTCCGGTACGGTATCGCGACCATTCCGAGATTCGTCTCACCTTTCCTGTCAATCCGAAGTTGCACCACGTATTCCACGCGGTTCGTCTGTCCCATCCTCGAGGACGACATCGTCGAATTGACGATATTCACACCCTCTTTCTCCGGCAACTCGATCGGCAGCAGCGAATACTCTCCGGCATCACCTTCCCATGTGACGACAATCCTCAACGGAAACGGCTTGCCGACGACCGGATCACGCAGGGGCGTCTCAACGTCCACCTGCAGCGCCGCCCCACAACGCGTGGACGGAAGAAACAAAATGAGAACCCATGTGGTCGCGAGCAACGTGGCGGTTCGAAGTTTGTGGGTATGCACCATATTCACGACGATTGTCAGAAAGGAACCACCATTGCCGTGGCATGGCCGTCTCGGCCATGACGATACATGGAATCCCTTGCCACGAGCGAGTTTTCAACCCGGCGCATCTTCGACGAGACGCCCGCCCTAGATTCTTCTCGGCCGAACTTTCTAGCTGCCGCTACGCTTTTTCATCCACTCCCGGATGTACGCTACCGCATCGCCCGTCGAGGTGCCCGGACCGAACAGTTTGCCGATACCCTGGCTTTCGAGCTGTCTCATATCCTCTTCCGGGATGATCCCGCCACCAATTATAAGAATATCATGCGCATTCTTCTCTTTTAGCAACGTTTGCACCCGGGGAAATATTGTCATGTGCGCCCCGGAAAGGATTGACAGCGCCACCACGTCCACGTCTTCCTGGACGGCGGTTTCGGTGATCATCTCCGGCGTCTGGTGCAGACCGGTGTAGACCACCTCCATACCAGCGTCGCGGAACGCCCGCGCTATCACTTTCGCCCCACGGTCGTGCCCGTCAAGCCCCGGTTTCGCCACCAGAACACGTATAATTTTGTCGCCTCCCTCAACCACGTTGCTCGCTGCTCCTCACAACGCTTGTGGTTCGCGCCATGTCCCGAACACCTCGCGCAAGGCGTCCACGATCTCGCCCAGCGTACACCCCACGCGGGCACACGCAACAATCGGCGGCATCAGGTTTCCCTCGCCACGCGCACACTCCGCCAACGCGGCCAGCGAGCGCTGGACCGCGTCGGCATCCCTCTTTGCCTTGGACTTGCCAAGCCGTTCGATCTGGTCGCGTTCGACCGCCGGGTCGATCTTGAGGACCGCTATCTCGAGCTTCTCGTCCGGGTCCACGAATCGATTCACACCAACCACCACGTTCCGCTCGGCTTCTATATCCTTCTGATAACGGTACGCGGCATCGGCTATCTCTTTCTGGAAAAATCCCGCCTCGATACCCTCGATGACACCGCCAATCTCCTCGATCCTTCTGAAATACTCTTCCGCCTGCCGCTCCATCTCGTTCGTTAACGATTCGATATAGTAGGAACCCGCAAGCGGATCCACAACGTCCGGGACGCCGCTCTCATAGGCAAGGATCTGCTGCGTCCGCAACGCTATCTGGCACGCCTTCTCGGTGGGGAGCGCATGCGTCTCGTCCATCGAGTTCGTATGCAACGATTGCGTCCCGCCGAGCACCGCCGCGAGCGCCTGATAGGCGGTCCGCACGATGTTCACCTCCGGCTGCTGCGCCGTCAGCGAACAGCCGGCAGTCTGCGTATGGAACCGCATCGTCCAGCTTCGCGGATCCTTCGCACCGTACCGATCTCTCATCCGACGCGCCCATATCCGACGCGCAGCACGATACTTCGCGACCTCTTCGAACAGGTTGTTGTGCGCGTTGAAGAAGAACGAGAGGCGTGGCGCGAACGCGTCGACGTCCAGACCCGCCGCGATACCCGCCTCGACATACGTAAACCCGTCAGCGAGCGTGAACGCCAGCTCCTGCACCGCCGTCGAACCCGCTTCGCGGATGTGGTACCCGCTGATGCTGATAGTGTTCCATTGCGGGACCTTGTCCGTGCAGAATGCCAGTATATCCGTGATGATCCTGAGGGATGGTTCGGGTGGGAAGAGCCACGATTTCTGCGCGATGTACTCTTTCAGTATATCGTTCTGAATCGTCCCGCGCACCGACTTCCAGCCGGCCCCCTGCCGTTCCGCTGCAACAATGTAGAACGCAAGCAGTATTCCCGCAGGACCGTTTATGGTCATCGACGTGCTGACCTCGGCGAGCGGTATCCCGTCGAAGAGCTGTTCCATATCCGCAACGGAGTCGATCGCCACGCCGCATCTGCCGACCTCGCCCTGCGCCAACGGATCGTCCGAATCGCGACCCATAATGGTCGGCATATCGAACGCGACGCTCAGACCGGTCTGCCCTCGGTCCAACAGGAAATGGTACCGTTCGTTCGTATCCTTAGCGCTGCCGAACCCGCTAAACTGGCGCATCGTCCACAACCGACCTCGGTACATGTCCTCATGGATACCACGTGTGAACGGGAACCGGCCCGGGTCGCCAAGGTCGGTCCCGTAGTCGAGTCCGCGAATATCCTCAGGTCCGTAGGAAAG
>Ga0180434_10002841_pt1 | contig 22511 bp, 20 predicted proteins | sample SS_ome_7_FD_132453 | JGI IMG/M metagenome (GOLD analysis project Ga0180434, IMG submission 132453) | Hypersaline lake sediment archaeal communities from the Salton Sea, California, USA - SS_1_D_2 metaG | ecosystem: Environmental > Aquatic > Non-marine Saline and Alkaline > Hypersaline >...
GCATTGTACTCTTCGAGAAAGTTCCTATTACACAAGTACTTACGAAAAATATATCGCAAAACGAAATTGCTCCTTTTCATAACCAATTGCTATTATTCAACTTATAATGGGACAGTAGTGATAAATTATCATTACGATTTTTCTCTTAGGCCGCGGGCGGTTTTTCTCGAAGATACAAGAATCGAAGTCAATTCGCGACCTTCCTGTAATAGCGGAAGAACTTTTTCCTTGTGTAATAGTTGCTCATCGATCACAAAGTCCATCCAAAAGCAAGTTTCATCAGCTTCCTCTATCGTTATGCTCAACTTCGACACAAAGGCTGGTTTCGATTGGGCAATGCAAATAGATCTATAATTTGCCGCCACTGATGTTGAGCATCTTATAAGTTGGCCCTTGATATGACTACCCAGGGCTGTCTTAAGTAAAGCCATGGCTAATTTAACACAACGATGCGCAAAGTCTTTCGTTCTGTCTTTAAGATCATCTGCGTCCATTTGCTAATATTCAATAGTAAATAGAAAATAGTCAATAAAAAAAGCGGCCGGGTTTACCCACAGCACGACCAAGCTGCACGTTTATGGCTGCTCGGTTCCCCGCCTGACCAGGTTCACGGGCTCGGTCTGCATGGGACCCGGCCGTAAATAATTACTTACGGTTGATTTGCCGCCATTATAGCAGCAAAAAAACAATTTTCCACAAAAACATTTTCGATTTGACAAATATTGTCTTAGCGGCTATTTTCTTCGCGGTTGAATCGCTACTGTAGAAAAAGTGTCAAGAAAAATCGAGACAATTGCGACTCACTTGTGATTTCGGGCCTCTTGAAGGCGGGCGAAGAATCGCAGGTGCAAGGAAGGAGAGTTACTATGAGAGTTAGAGTTGAAGATACGTGCACGGCATGCGGGCTTTGCGTCGATACGTGCCCCGAGGTTTTCGAGATGGGCGACGACATGGCAGAGGTTATGACGGATGAAGTTCCTGCCGAGCACGAAGACGATGTCCAGCAGGCCGCCGACGAGTGCCCCGTCGAGGCGATTGTAGTCGAATAAATCAGCCTGATAATTCCCTGCTTCTGTCACAAGCTGCTGTCAGGGCATCGTTTATCAGCCGGCTGTAATCGTTTTCTGTAAGTGTTTTCAGCGCCGCTTCGGTGGTTCCGCCGGGCGAGGTTACCTTCCGGCGAAGCTCGGCCGGGCTTTCGTTATTTTTGTCCGCTTCGACCGCCAGCAGCCCGGCGCCCTTGGCGGTTTGCAGAACCAGGTCTTTCGCGACATCCTCGGGCAGGCCCAGTTTCACGCCGGCCTTGACCATCTCTTCCATTAGCAGGAAATAATAAGCAGGCCCGCTGCCGCTGACGGCTGTTACGGCGTCGATTAAATCCTCATTATCCACGACAACGGCCTTGCCCACCGACGAGAAAATCGAGACGGCTTTATCCAGCAGCGATTTTGCCCGCTCGTTGGCATAAAGCGCGCTGGCTCCTTCCCCGATCAGGGCAGGCGTATTCGGCATAACCCGAACGATGGCCATCTCACCCAGCACGGCGGCGATCTTTGCGACCTTAATTCCCGCCGCTATGGATATGACCAGAGTCTCGCCGCCGATGGCGTCTTTTATACTGCCCAGTGCTTCGGCCATATTCTGCGGCTTGATGCTCAAAACTACGGTTTGAGCCTTTGCGGCCAGCTCGGCATTACTCTCTACGGGGACAACGCCGTACTTTTCCGCGAGCAATTCGAGCCGTTCGACTCGAATATCGCTTACGAAAACATTTTCAGGTGCGTAAATTTTTGCCGCGACGATTCCCTTTATCAGGGCTTCGGCCATATTCCCGCTGCCGACAAAACCTATCGTATCCACTTATTTCTCCTTGTTAGATTCAGTTTGAAAATTTATAATTTCAACGTTAAATTATTCTACGGTCAATATAGAACGAGTCATGGAGAAAAGCAATGCAAAAACGAGTCGAATATTCAGACGCCGTCAAAACCAAGTATCCCGAGCAGGTCGTCATAGCAATCGCCAAAGACAGGCAAGGCCGAGCCAATCCCGTAACCTTAGGCTGGACGATGATCGTATCCGGCAATCCTCCCATGATGGCGATTGCCGTTGCGAAGAAGCATTATTCAATCGAAGCTATCACGCACTCGGAATGTTTTACGATTGCGTTTCCATCGGCGGATATGGCCGATGCGGCGTTGTTCTTCGGCTCGAAGTCCGGCCGGGAAATCGATAAATTCGCCGAGTTCGAATGCGAAACAGAGCCGGCCAAAGAAATTGACTCGGTATTGTTGGCCGGCGCCGTGGCGAATTTCGAATGCATGCTCGAATCGCAGGTCCCCGCCGGAGACCATATTGTTTTCATCGGCCAGATCGTCTGCTCCCACATGAGCACCGAGCCGAAAAAACGACTCTACACGGTAGGCCCCGGCCATAAACTCGGCCCTGCATCTTGAACCGGTTATCGACGGACAATAGTCAATAGAAAATAGTCAGTAGTAAATTCTCTTACCGCCTTACCCGTGCGTTGCCCTGCCAGATGCTCCAGACTTGCTCTTCGTCGGCGGGCTGGGCGTAGTCGGTCAGCAGCGTTGTGGCCAGTACTCCCGTGGCCCATCCGAACTGGACCCACTTCTCCGGCTCCCAGCCCTTGAGGATGCCGTAGAGCATACCCCCGACGAAGCCGTCGCCGCCCCCAATCCGGTCGAGCACCGTAATCTCGCGCGGTTCGACCACGTGCCATTCGTCACCGGAGGCCATAATTGCGCCCCAGAGGTGGCAGTTGGTGCTGACGACCTGGCGGAGTGTTGTGGCAAATACCGAGGCGTTGGGGAAGGCCTTCTTCGCATTATTTATCATGACCTTGAAGCTGTCGATTTTGTTCGCCAGATTCTCGCCGCCGGCCTCCGGGCCTTCGATCCCCAGGCAGAGCTGGAAGTCCTCTTCATTGCCGACGAGGATGTCCGAAATAGAGGCGATTTCCGCGAAGATTTCGTGCAGCTCGGCCTCCCGTCCTTTCCAGAACGAAGCTCGATGGTTCAGGTCGAATGATATTCGCGTTTTGTGCTTTTTGGCCGCCCTGGCTAATTCGAGGCAGAAAGTGCCCGTCTCGGGCGAAAGAGCACCGATAAGACCTGACAGGTGAATGATTTGTACACCTTCGGAGCCGAAGATGCGGTCCATGTCGAAATCTTTGACGTTCAGGGTCCGTCCGACCTCGCCGGCCCGGTCGTTATGAACCCGCGGCCCGCGCGAGCCGTAGCCGGAATCGGCGATATTGAACTGGTGGCGATAGCCCCACGGCCCGCCCTGATCCACCTCTTTGGCCTCGACGTCCATGTGCCGGCCGGCAAGATTGTCCTTAATGAACCGGGCGATCGGACTGCCTTTGACAAACGTCGTCATAACCTTAACAGGTAGGCCCAAAAAGCTTGATATACTGGCCACATTGGACTCAGCGCTGGTGGCCTGCATAATGAGCATGTTGCCGGAGTAAACCGGCTGGCCGTTGACCGGCGTGATGCGAACGCCCATACTTGTGGGCACGAGAAGGGAGTATGTATAGTCCTTGCGAAATTCGATAGTCATAACAAATATCCTTTCATAAAGAATCCTACTGGTGTGTTACATATCCAGAAATGGAATATTCGCAAATAAACGGGCCGCTGTCAAGGCTGTCATGGACAGAAAAGGAATTACGGGTTTTTAAACCTGTAATTATCAGGCACCACCTGTCGAAAACTTCGCCCCCCTATGGGGCAGGCGTACTTCTTTAATGCTTTAGAATTTTTTCATTAATATACTCGAAGCATTTCAAGCGTAACGATGCTTCGAACCCAGCCTTACAGCGCTCCATATCGTTAGAAACAGCAGCACAAAAAAGACAACAGCAGCGATAATCATCGATAGGGCGACCTTCGCAGGGGTAATGCCGGCCAGAAAAGATACAGGACTGTTGAGCTGGCCCATCATCTTGAGGGGCTCTTCCAGCCGGGAAACGTCCGACATAGGCTTCTCGAGTCTGGCGACCTGATCCAGTGAGGCTCTCAGCGAAGCGAGCTGCACCATCGAATCCTGCAGGCCGGACAGGTTCTTCATGGGGACTTCGAGTCCGGCAACTTCCTCGAGGGCCTGTCTTAATACGGCGACGTTATCAAGAGGCTCCCCGAGCTGCGCCACCGCTTTCAGGTCTGTTTGAAGACCGGCAACCCGCCGCAGTGGTTCATTCAAGTCTGCAACCTGTTCCATCGGACCTCGCAGCCCGGCCAATTCCTTCATAGGGCCTTTGAGACCGGCAACCTGTCGCAGCGGTTCATCCAAATCAGCAACCTGTTCCAATGGGTCACGCAGATTCGCCAGTTCTTCCATGGGGGGCTTGAGGCCAGCGACCTCATCGAACGTCGTACCCAGGGCGGCCAGGTCCTGAATCGGCTCTTTCAGTGAATTTACCTGCTGCAAAGTCGTTTCAAGGCTTTCCATAGTCTGAGTTGTGGCGGCTATTGCCGCCGTATTTTTCTCAATGGCCTGGCTGGTGGTCTTGATGCCTTCGGTATTCTCTTCAATCACCTTGTCCATCTGGCATCCTGTTGCCAAAACAATTACCAGCAACGATGTGCTGTAGCATAAAACTTTCTGTTTCATGGTTTTACCTCCGTGATACTGTGAGTATTGTAGGTTGACATACGACCATCATAATTGTCTGTTCCCTTTAAGCAAAACCTATTTTTCACAGACCGATGAACTAAAGCACTATCTGAAGTATTCAATTCGCCGGATAGGTATATTGTAATAACATCGACCAATCCCGGCGGTATAGTTGAGCAGGTTTCAACGGGATAGAGATCAACGGGATTGGGATCGGGTCTATTTTATTGCTGTTAATGATGGTTTTTTTGTGTTATAATCGTAACAGGTAAGCATACCAACAAAACTCGCTGTCTATCTTTGAAAAGAAGGGCGAAGACCATGCACAAAAGAAAAGGCTTTACGCTTATAGAACTTTTGGTGGTTATTGCCATTATTGCTATTCTCATGGCGATCCTGATGCCGGCCCTGCACAGGGTCAGAGAACAGGGCAAACGGGCGGTGTGTCTGAGCAACCTAAAGCAGCTCGGGCTGGCGTGGATTCTGTATGCGGATGATAACGATGGCAATATTGTCAACGGCGCCGCAGGTCATGCCGGAACCCCCACTGATGCGAGGCATCCGAACGAAGATCCCTGGGTCGGCGTATGCTGGTCCCCGAATTTCGGCGCCGGCGAACAACTGCCGCAGGCCGAGCAAATAAGAGAGATTATGTCCGGAGCTTTATGGCCGTATTGCAAGATCCTGAAACTATATAGTTGCCCGACCGGATATCGCGGCGAGATGCTCTCCTACGCAATTGTACATTCGATGAACGGCAATCCTCCTGCGGGAACATACCGCGAAGCAGGCGGCAGACGACTGCCAAAGAAGGAGGATGGTATATGGCTGTGGGTTAAAAACAGGATGCAAATTCACAAGCCGGCGCCGGCCGAGAGAATCGTCTTTGTTGATGAAGGTTGGGCGACTTCGTACAGTTATGCCGTCCATTACGTTCAAGAGAATTGGTGGGACGATCCGACCGTTCGGCACGGGGACGGAACGACCTTCACTTATGCAGACGGCCACAGCGAATACTGGAAGTGGAAAGGCCTCGACACGGTGAAGGCCGGCAGGAACAGAGACCGGAATCATCCCGGCAACTTAATCCCCGAAACCGCCGAAGGCTTCCAGGATCTATACCGATTGCAGAAGGCGACCTTCGGAAGGCTGGGTTATCAGCCGAGTCATTAGCAGCCGCAGCCCGTCGAAAAATGTACTGGGGACCTTTCATACCCCCGTTTAATTCTTTCCCGAATTGAAAAAGGGGTGCCTCTCTCAAGGGCACCCCTTCGGTTGATAGTCAGGTTTATTATTCACCATGAATGTGATTTGGATCCGTGCAGCCCAGGGCGTTGCACCTTAGCCAGTTCTCCATCATAATGGCCTGGTCCAACTCATCCACGACGCAGTCTTCATTGATGTCGCCGGGAATCGGCTCGTAATCGGGCAGGGACTTGGCCGCTTCACAACCATCGGCGTAGACATTGATCGTTACGGTGTCCTCATCCTGGTATTCACCATCATCGGCTTGAAGGTTTAAGACATACTCGCCCAGGGCGGACAGGGTGACGGTGGTGCTCAAAGCCGCGGGATCGGCAATGACAGCTTCCGGGCTGTTGGGATCGTCGGGCTGGGAAACCACGCTCCAAACCGTTGTCGTGGGATCGGCATCGGTCACTGTCCCTGTAAGCGCCACATCGACACTGCCGTTATCCAGCCAGGTTGTTACATCGTCAGCGACGTCGACAACGGGTGGCTGGTTGTCTGCGGTGAAATCAAAAACGATACCTATTTCAGGATTGGCCTCGCCGGGGAGATAGGTATCCACGGCCCAGAAGTACCGTTGCTTGGCAACGGTCGTCACTGTTGTAGAAGTCACGGCTTGCTTGTCGACAATCTTCGTGAAATCACTCAAGTCCGCTTTAGTCCCAAACCACACATCCACGGGCGTGCCGGCATCCACGGTCCACTCCAGCGTGACAGTGCCGGGGACAGTGTTGCCATTGTCTTCGGGCACTGGGTTAAAAGGGTGCTGCCCCTTGACGATCAAAGTATCTTCTACTGTTTCCACGAGCACGGTTCCCATACCATAAGAGGCGGTAATTGTGCCGTAAGCAGTAATGGTGCCATCGGCAATGCGATCGTTGATATAAGCGAGACGGTCATCAGAGTACGCCTGTGTCAGCACACCACCGGAGAAATCCATACTGGCGACAGAATTGGCACCATTATTGAAACGCAGGTAATTGTCATACAGATTTATTTCACCTCCGCGGACTTCCACGCGGCCATTGCCATTCTCCGACTCGCCGACACCCAATCCTTGGGCGTTGACATTTAAAACACCTTCGTAGTCAACCACCAACTTGCCGTATCCCTGAAATCCAACATACACACGGGCATTGGCATTCAGCACACCACCCAGGATTTCTAACAGATGAGGATTATCTTCATCACCGCCGGCATAACCGACGATGGTCCAGTCGCTAATGGCCGCTTCCGCGCCATCCAGCAACGTGAGATGAGCAGTACCGCCTTCTATGGCGATATGCTTGCCAATCTGGCCGCCAATGTCAAGAACACAATCTGCACCATCAACGATTCTGATCTTATCGTTGTTATCCGGGAAACCGTCGCTCCAGTTATCGACATTACTCCACATCTTGTCGATAGCGTTAGTAAAGGTGGTATCAGCGGACAACGAGCCCGCCAATAACAAGCTGATGCAAAGACCCAAAGCAAATTGCAGTTTCATAACAAAACCTCCTACATAAATAAAATAAGTTTCATTGGTCTGAGATTTCTCATAAACATTCCACAGAAATGCTCCTCAGAACTTCTAAACCTCATAATAACGTAATTTCATCTCATTTTCAATGAGCATTCTGGCCGGAATAAGCGGATTGCTCAAAAATGCCAATAAATGATTGTAAATTTGTTGAAAAAGCCACTTTTTCTTACATTCTTGGCACTCGTAGAATGAACGATCTCCGTTTGATAGGGTATAGAAGCTCCCTGTTGAAGTACCTTCCCCATATCAAAACCTGTCATTTTCAAGCACAACATAACGGAAATTGTACCCCCTATGGGGCAGGCGTACCCCTTTGAAAAGACCTCAATGAGAGGGAGAAATAAGTAAGATGTCTCACGATTTATTCTGAAATCTGTCTATTCATCAATCAAATCGGATCCGGGTTTCCATTGCTTGCCGCCATATTCGTAGGCGCCGATGTCCGGGGCCTTGCCATTGTAGTTGTCCGTAAAACCCGGGATTACCCGGCCGGCGTCGATTAGCGGCGAATTCTTGCGCGGCCGAAAGTCCATCTTTTTCGCATCGGCAAGCCAGGATTCCGGTAGTTTCTCACCAAACTCGAGATTATTGGCAATCATGTCAGCGACGGGGGGGCTATCTCCCCCTCCCCAGTTGAATACAATATGCCCCACGGCATTGTTGTAGAAGAGACTGTTAGTGTTCTGCACTTTTAGCGGCGGGTATTGGTCTAGCCACGGCCTGTTTGGCTCGGCTATCGTGTAAATCTGCAGGTCCCAACCCATATGAAGAATCCAAAACGGTTGTTTCTTTTGTGCCGCATCAAGTGTCGCCCAATTCCAGGGGCCGATATCAAAGATGGTGTTGTTGAACACGCGGTTGTGATCGCCTTTTACGGTCATGCCGGTCCCGCCGCAGTCCCACACAACATTATGGTGAACAGTGAGTTCTCGGTTCTGGCCGTCGCCGCGGATACCCCTCCCGTCCGACCCGGTTCGTCCACTGAAAGGCTCGGTGTGGCAACCGTGCACCCAGTTATATCGAATAACACTTCCGGCGGAGCTCCAATTTGCATTTTCTGCTGTGCCCAGCAGCGCCACGTCCTTGCAGAGCAGCCCGCCGTTGTAAATGTGGTTGTATTCGATTGTGTGAGAACCGTTACGTAAAAACAGAATCGCGTTACCCGCGTTGTACAGAGTGCTCTGACGTACAACGCTACCACCCGGCCCGGGGCCTCGGCCGAATACCCAAAGAGCACTTTCTTTCAGAGATCCGTACCAGCTCACATCGTGGATGATGCAGTTTTCGACTATGTTCGAGTTGCCCATGGTGAGTAGGCCGACGCCACTGGCGTAGGCGATAACGGTGCGCCTCACGGCATTGTGTTCGCCCGCGACCGCGGCGCAACAATAGGTCTCTAGTAAATCGTCTTCACTGCTCCCGTCGAAAGGTTCCTTGGAATAGCTGGGAAACATCAGTCGGCAGTCTTCGATCACACAATGGCTGCAATTATTGAAACGAAATGTTGTCGCAAAGAAATGGAAACCCCGCACTTCGATGAAATGACACCGGCTGATGTCGAACGCATAGCCGCGTTTCTTGTAAACCACCTTCCTCGCCACCGGGTTCTTCCCATCCTCGGCCCACAGATACAGTTGGCCATTGGCCTCGTCGAGGAACCATTCCGTCGGCGCATCCAGCGCCTCCAGCTTGCCCGACAGGTAGTAGTAATCGTCTTCCCATTGCGTGGTCCTTAAACCGTCCGTAATCCAATCAAGGTTTTTGGGATAAGTAAAGGTGTTGCTGCCCGCGTTGTGTTGGTCTACGATACGGCTATAGGTAAAAAACTGGAGAGCGACATTCAGAGTGGCCCGCGCCCCGGTCCAGTCGATACCGGTCTTCGCCAGTTCCGGATCGATCATTCTGCCGTATCTGCTGCCTTCTCCTGCCTTTGCCCAGGCGGAGCGGTCAAAGAGCTGCTCAAACCGCATGTTTGGCCATCGCGCCTCGATCATCATCGCGCGATCCACGAAAAGCTGCTCAAAGGTTTCGGCGACCTTAGTCTTATAGATATTGCCGCTGTGTTTCGCCCACGTCCCGGTAATCGGCTCGGTGCCGTCCAATATCACCTTCTCTCCCTCGGCAGCCACAAAGCGGATGGGTTTGTCCGGCCGGCCGGAGCGCGGGGGTCGCACGGTCTCGCGGTAGGTGCCCCCGCGGATGATGCATGTATCGCCCGGGTTCATGACATCCGCGGCCTTTTGGATGGTGCGAAACGGTGCCTCTTCTGTTCCGGCATTTATGTCATTGCCGTCAATGCTGACGAAATATGTTGCAGCAAATAGGGGAGCCGTTGAAACAAGATAGCAATATAATATTAGAAACCACTTCTTCATGACATTAATCCTTTACGGAGAATTAAAGGGCACCGGTACATTTTTCTGTCGGCCGCCCTAAAAATTCGTTTATTAACACCCGCCTTTCGTTGCCCGTTCAATGTTGCTGTTTCATGATTATTATACATGTTATTCCGAACCAGAACAAACACAATTGGCCCTTATATTTCATTTCATGGGGTAAATGTCACCTGTAATTTTGGAGAAAATGAGAAATGGTTAAATATGTTCTTGACTTGAATCTTACAAGGCTGAAATCCGTCGTTAAAGTCACGGATTATAGTCTGATTTTGACATATGTACCCGGTTAGAAATACGCCTCTTCTTTTCTGGACAAAAGGCAAATCCCGACGAATAACAGCCCCAGACCTGCAATCTGCATGGCCGTCACCCGTTCGGCCAGGATGAAAAAACCCAGCAATGTCGCAAAAAAGGGCGTGGAAAGCTCCAGGGCGCAAACCTGTGCCGCCTTGATTCGCTTCAGGCCTTCGTAATAAAGTATCGTTCCAGCCCCCACTGCGACGCCGACCAGGATTTGGTAGATGTTCGACAGTACCAGCGACGAGCGAAGCGACAAATACGCAACAAAAACCGCCGAGGCTACTAAATATCGGTAAAAAGTCACTACGCCCGCGTCAAGATTCCGCAGGTATTTTCTCATCACGATAGTAGTAGTCGCCCATGCGACGGTCGCTAACAGCACATAAACATCTCCCGCGGTGCCGAGTCTCGCCTCAGAGAGGTTTTGCGGCGTCCTGGTCGTAACGAGAAGTCCCGCGACGATCATGGTGCCTATGCCCGCGTAATCGAACTTTGTCAGCTTGTCTTCTTTCAAAAGAAAGAATCCTATCAGCACAACGAGTATGGGCTGCATGTGGCCTATCAGTACGGCGTTAAGCACGGGTATTCTCGTTAAGGCGTAGAAGTATAATAAATCTCCGAATATCGTTCCGGCCAGCGCCAGATAAGCCAATTGCGAGAACTGCCTTCCTGTGACTTTGAGATTTCGCCGGCCTCTTAACAGGACATATAGAATCGCAACCAATGCGACACATATCGCCCTGACGGCCGACGTCTGAAGAAAATCAGAGTCTGCATAGGCCAGTTTCGCAAGGATCGGCTCGACCGCCCACATTGAGCTGGCGCCGAGTATCGCCAAAACTCCTGTTTTCTTTATATTCATAATTGCCTGCCACAGTCGAGACAAAAGACGAATTCTGATAGCATATTTACGGCTTTGACGCAAGATAATCGGAGAATTCAGCCAACGTTTCCCGGTCCGCCTCTTTTTACGCTCTTTAAATCAGTCACTGTCTAAATCACGAAATTAACACAAAAAATCGAAAGAATACTTCAAAAGAAAAGTTGCCGTAACTACTTCTATCAAAAGCTGTTGCGCTTATGTTAGTGTCATTCGCTCCGGATGCCTTTAATTCTCCCCTGTCTTGATAGAACCACTGCTACCCGGCGAAAAGTTAGACATTGATTGATAAATACATTTGGTTTAGTATATTGAAAGAACAGTAGTTAAATTAATTTTATGGAGGTTTCAAATGCTAAATAGTCTTTTTGCCTGCGAGTCTTTCAAGCACCCTAAACAGGTTGGTACATTTGTCAGCAGTTCAAGACATGTCGGCAAAAGAATGGCTCAGCAGCTAAATGGCGAAATGCACGTATTGGAATTTGGAGCAGGGACCGGTTCTATTACCACCGAAATCTTAAAGCACCTGCCGACAAACGGACGGTTGACCTGTTTTGAAATTAATCCAAGGTTTTGTGATCAGCTTCGCAAAATTGAAGACCGGCGATTGAAGGTTATCAATGACGATGCAAAAAACGCCAAAAACTATCTCGACTATGCGGGATGTATTGTATCGGCTTTGCCGCTGACTATAGCTGACAAAAACAGCAGAGAACAAATCCTCGAAATAGCCAGTAAGGCCTCTACGTTTATACAACTGCAATACACCCCATTTCTGGCAAAAAGGCTCAAAGCCCTCTTTCCAGAGGTCAGGACAAAGTTTGTACTTTTTAATATCCCTCCGGTATTTATTTATATATGTAATGGTGCTGCAAAGTAGCTCCGGCAAGGTAAACATGTTGCTAACCGCTGAAAATTTACGATTTTTGTTTATCCTCCCCATCTTTCTCGTTTCATTGACTATTCACGAATACGCACATGGCTGGATGGCATATAAATTCGGTGATGATACGGCTGCGCGGATGGGAAGGCTAACCTTAAATCCTTTAGCGCACATCAGTCTATTTGGCACGATTATTTTACCCTTTCTGGTTCATTTCGGCTGGGCAAAGCCGGTACCGGTCAACTTCTCGGTACTGAGCAGGAAACAGATTTTTATGGTCGCCGCTGCAGGGCCTGCGTCCAATTTAATCCTGGCCGCTGTCTTAGCCGCTGTGTTTCACATCTTTGGCTTGCAGCCGGCCAATCCGGTTGGCAGTTTTCTGCTGCTGTCTGTTCTTTTTAATATCATCCTGGCGGTATTTAATCTGCTGCCTGTGCCGCCGCTGGACGGCTCTCGAATAGTATTCGCCTGCTTAAAATCGCCGCAAGCGGTCAATATCTACCGTAAATTTGCTCGCTCCGGGATGTTTATTCTTATAGCTTTTTTGCTGCTCGGAGGTTTCCGAATAGTTGTATTACCTGTGGTAGGATTGTTTTATACTTTACTTGGCCTGCCCTTACCCGCATTATTTATTATCGACGATAGCGCAAAACGCCACAGTAATTCACAGCATCATCTGTCCTATATCAAAACCTGTAATGGCCAACCACAACTCATCGAAAAATGTACCGTACACCAATGGCACTGAAATAAGAATAAGTGCTTTCAATACAATGAGTTGTATCGCTTCACAAGTGTTTGTCGATAAAGAGTTTTTCAATCTGAATTCTCCGGAAAGACCTTTTAATCAGCAAACGGACGACCTTACGAAATTGGCATAAGAAAATGAGCAAATCAACTAAGAACGGAAGTTCTCGTAACTACTTTCAAAAAAAGACGTTGCGCTTGTGTCAGTGCTATTCGTACCGGACACCTTTAATTCTCCGTACCGGACACCTTTAATTCTCCCTACAGCTTTAATCCACCCAGTGGAGAGAAATAAGTAAGGCGAGCTTCGAGCAATATTAAGGTTCCGGAGATGTCAGACCTTCCTGAATCGCGTACTTGGTGAGCTGAGCGACGTTGTCGATTTCGAGCTTGTTCATTATCCGGAGACGATGGGCCTCAACGGTCTTGGGGCTGATAAAAAGACGTCTGCCGATTTGCTTGGTTGAATTTCCCTCGGCCATGAGCTGGAGAACCTCTCTCTCCCGAGGTGTCAAAACCGAGAACGCTGAGGATTTCTTTTCCGCCGCACTCCGAATGTAAGTCTCTACCATCACACCTGTGATTGACGGGCTCAGAAACATATTGCCGTTTATCACCGTTTCGATTGCATCGACCAGTTCGTCGAATTCACAATCTTTGGGCAAATAGCCCTTGGCCCCGGCCTTGAACATCTCGGTGACGAACTTCTTTCCTGAGTGCATGGAAAGACCGATGATTTTAATATTAGGTGACTCTCGCAGGATCTGCCGCGTCGCATCAATGCCGTTGAGATCGGGCATACCTATATCCATAATAACCAGATCAGGGGATAACTCTCTAACCAATTCAACCGTCATCAGACCATTTTTGGCCTGTCCGATTACTTCCAAATTTTCCTGCTCCTGTAGAGACTTGCTCAAACCTTCTCGAACGACGGCGTGGTCGTCGGCCATTATTATCCTGATGCTCATTTTGTGCTCTCCTTTTCTTTTATTTTTGAAAGGTCCAGAGGAAATGTCATAACGACCTTCGCTCCCTTACCTGTGCCGGATTGTAAACTAAACTTACCCCCGAGCCGTTTGAGGCGCTCCCGTATGCTCACAAGACCGAATTTTTTCTTATTGGCGGCCGACTCGAGTATAGCGGGATCGAAGCCTAAACCATCGTCGGCGACCGTGATCTCAATATCCGTATTAGTTCTTTTTACGCTAATATGCACCTCGTTGGCTTTGGCGTGCTTGATGATGTTCATAAGAAGCTCTCGGACGCAACGGTATAGCAGGACCGTCAACTGTTCGTCCAGTGGTTTTGAATTATTGTCGGTCTCAAAGTAACAGGCAAAGCCGTGCTCGTCGGAAAACTTCTCGGCCAATTCTTCTATCGCCGCCTCAAGCCCGAAGCTATAGAGAGTCTGCGGGCTTAAATTGAAAGTCAGGTCGCGGGTGTGTTTTATGGCGTTGTTAATTTGTTTTTTTATTTTGATAAGATTTTGTGATAAAGCCGCGGGAGCCGTTTTTTGGGCAATGCCGATTTCTCTTTTTGAAAAGGCAAGTATCTGGCCCACCGAATCATGTAAATCGACGGCGATTCGCCGCCGCTCTCGCTCTTCGGCCATCAACAGCTCCTCCGTCAGCGAGGCGATCCGCTCCTGATCGGCGCCGATGCGCTGCTGCTGAATCTTGAGTTGAGTAATATCCTGAATCGATAGCAGGATGAACTGTGTTTTGCCCTCGCGCCAGTAAAGGCGACGGGCGTTCAGGAGCATCGTTCGGCGCCCTATGTTTTCGAAATTTTGCTCGACTTCGAGATCCTCGAAGCTGGTGTTCTTCGGCAAAATGTCTTCCAGGAGGACACGTAATTCGGGGATATCCCACTGGCGGTTGGCCAGTTCGTAGATGAATTTGCCTTCGGTTTCTTCCGGATTTGTGCAGAAGGTCTCGTAAAAGGTTTTGTTGGCCGAACGCACCTTTAGATCCGGCGATAAGACAAGCAGGTCGACCTGGACCGTCTCGATAATGCTCTCGGCATATCGGCGGGCCTCCTGCATCCTGAACTCGGCCTTCATTCTTTGGGTGATATCCCTGTCGATTTCAAGGATACCGATGGGCTTTCCTTGTTCGGTTTGCTGCAGAGCCCAACGTGTTTCAACCGTGATCTTCTTGCCTTGTTTTGTCGTATGTGTCAGCTCGCCGTCCCAGCGGCCCGCACTGACCAGTTTGCCGACAATCTTGACAAGTGATTCGGGGAACCTGGTTTTTAGAAGCTCGTGACTGATTTTGCCGATAACCTCATCTCTCGAAAAACCGTAGGCGTTTTCGGCACCGCGATTCCAGTAGATGATTTTTCCGTCCAAATCGTGTACGAAAATGGCATCATGGGCCAGTTCGAGCAGTTGGGCCTGCTCCTCGAGGTCCGTAGCTAAATCCCGCATTTCCTGCTGTTGTCGCACCTGCTCTGTAATATCCTGGGTGGTGCCTACCATTCGGACGGGCTTGCCTGCCTCGTAAATGACTTTGCCGCGACCGTGTAAAATGCGTTCGGTTTTATCCGGCAGAACGGCAAGATAGGTTAACTCGTAATCATTGCCTGTCTGCAAGGTTTTATCGATTGCCTTCTCGATAAGGCTCCGGTCTTCGGGGTGTACGAACGAAAGAAAACTCTCATAGGTCGGCTCGAAATTATCGAGGTTGACTGCGAAAATGTCGTACATCACATCAGACCAGTGAATCTTGTTGCTAATGAGATCCCAATCCCAACTGCCTAATTGGGCTATTTTTTGCGCTTCTAAAAGATAGTCCCGTGTTTGACCGAGCATCTCGTTGATTGCCTTCAGTTGCTCGGTGGTTTGTTTGAGCGTGATTTGCTGTCGGCGAGCCAGGACGGCCGAACGAGCCATGGACAAGAAGACCGGCATCTTCAGCGGGCGCTGCAATACCACGACGTTCCATCTTTCAGTCAGCTCTTCGAGACAGTTGGTCGGGCGATGGGAGCCCCGTAGAATAACAAGAGGTATATCCGACCATTCGGGCTGAGATTCGAGTATCGTCAGCAGTTCTTTGCCTTGTTCGTTCCCGGCCAGGGCCTCTTCTGCGATAACCGCCGGGCCTTTGCCGTCGGCAATCAGACCGTTGAGCTCTTCAAGCGTATTGCACCGAACGAAAGCTATGCCGGCTGTTTCCAAAAGCCGGCACGCCAGTTGAGCGTCCCGACCGGTCGGGGTCAGCACAAGTACGGCCGGATCTTGATTCCGCCGTTTTTGGATTGTCGGATTAACTACCTTCGGTTTGTTCATTTTGGCTGCTCATAAGCTTTTCTCGAGCGCCTTCATATCTTGGAGTTCCTGTTAATATTCCTGTAAATTCGGTCAGCGGCAGACCTATCTGGACGCCGCCGGAGCCGATTTCGATCTCGCGAATAGTCGTCTCGTGCTGTCCGTGACGTTTCTTTACCGCTGAGATGCACCGGCGCATCTTTCCCATGGCTTCAAAGTGCCGCATCAGCACCACAGTATCGGCGAGATAACTGGCATCTATCGCCGTCTCCGGAGAACCGATTACTCCGTGGGTAGCGACGATCATCAGGGTCAGCACGCCGGCGCCATTTAAATAGCTGAGTAATTCATGAAGCTGGGGTACGAGCTGCTGCTGTTCGACCATCGCGGCCAGAAATCCGGTCAGGCTGTCGATAACGATCACTCGTACACCCCCTTTGTCCACGGTTTTTCGGACGGTTTCGATAAACTGGCCCGGCGAGCATTCGCCGACGTTCATTTGTCGCAGATCCACGAGCCCCTCTTCGATATATTGGGGCATTTTCATCCCCAGGCCTTTGCATCGGTTCAAAAACGTCCGATTGTGCTCGTCGAAGCAGAAAATAACGGATTTATCTTTTCGTTTAGCCGACGCCTCGACATACAGGGTCGCGAGTGTGCTTTTTCCCGCTCCGGTTGTGCCAATTATCAGACAGGAGGTACCTTCTTCCAGGCCACCACCTAATAGTTTGTCGATTTCGTGGTTACCGCTGGCGACCTTTCGAGTTTTCTTTTTGGGCGGCTCAGTTTGCATTCGGATGCGGGGATAAACGTCAAGCCCACCGGTATGAATGCGAAAGTCGTGATAGCCGCCGACATACATCATACCTCTCATCTTAGTGACTATCAATCGTCGGCGGGGCGGGCCGTAAACAGGTGCGTGCTGCTGAAGCGAAATGACGCCGTGAACGATGGTCTGGATGGAAGTGATGTCCTCCTCTTTTGTTTCTCCGGCAGTAAAAATCGTCGTACACTTGTGTCGAGACAAGGCGCGCTTGAGCTTAAGCAGTTGCCGGCGAAGTTGATAGGAGCTGTCCACCAACACTGCAAGCTCGCTGACCGAATCCAGCGCCAACCGCTGCGGCTTGTATTCGTCCACGGCGCGGATAATGCTGTTTTTTACTTCGTCCAGTTCGACGTCTGACTGGCTGAAAAGAGTCTGCTCTGAAGTGGCGCTTTTCTGCACTTTCTCCGGCAATTCCAGCATCTCAATGCCCTCGAGCGACCAGCCGTGAGATTTCAAATTCTCATTGATCTCATCTCTGGTTTGAAGAAGTGAGATGTACAGAACTCGCTCGCCGGCCAGAGCACCGCTACGCAAAAAATGAAAGCTTGTAGTGGTTTTTCCCGTACCAGGGCCGCCGTGGACCAGATAAATGCGCCCTTTGGGTAAACCTCCGTTGAGTATGGAATCCAGACCCTGAATACCGGTGGCTACTCGCTTGCGGTCGATTATCTTCTTTGCCATACCGACTCCTTTCCATCAAAAGTTTTACACGGTTGGGGGTTGTCATTGCCTGTCACGGGCAAACCAAACAAAAAACCGCGCATTGTCTTCTGGAAGCTGTACAAAAGACTGTTTGCACTGTATTGCAACGTTGGTGTTATTGTCAAGACAAAAAGCTTATAAATGCAGGTGATATAAGTAATCAGGCATTCAGACATATTTAAGCGATTTACTGAGGCCAGAAGAAGGAAATCCCCGATTTCGGTTTTTCGAGCAACATGGTAATTTCTACGTAGATTAAAAATGTGGTTTTAATAATGATTTTGTGAAAGGAGTGTAATTATGAGAACAACAAGCAATTCAAAAAAGACAAAAGTAAGACAGTGGGGCTTATTCTGGATTTTCCTTTGGCTCTCGTTGGGTTTGCTGGGCGAGGGGGCGCATGCCCAGAAGCAAAATAATATCGCGGTATTGGAGAGTCTTGGTGAAACGTTCGCCACAATTGCCGAGGATGCCTCGCCCGCAGTAGTTGGAATCAAGGCCGAGGTTCAGCGTCCTCGCCGGCCCAAGATGGAGCAATTTCCTTTCGGCGAGCCTTTTGACCCGTTCGGTGAAGATTTCTTTGATTATTTCTTCCGCCGGCGCCAGCCTCAAAGCTGGCAGCAGCAAAATCAAAGGAGGCAAACCGCCCAGGGATCGGGTTTTATCATCTCAAAAGAAGGTTACATTCTGACTAACAATCACCTGGTCGGTGAAGCCGAAGAAATGAGCGTGGAGTTGCAGGACGGCCGGTCTTTCACCGCTGAGATTGTCGGTACCGATCCTGATTCGGATGTGGCTGTAATCCAGATAGATGGAGAGAACCTGCCCACTCTTGAGCTGGCCGACTCGGACGAAATAGAAGTAGGCAAGTGGGTTTTGGCCATCGGCAATCCCTTGGGTCTTAGCCATACGGTCACCGCCGGCATAATCAGCGCCAAGGGCAGAAGCGGCTTTCAGCTTGCCACCTATGAAGATTTTATCCAGACCGACGCGGCGATTAACTTCGGTAATTCCGGCGGGCCGCTTATTGATCTTCACGGCAAAGCGGTCGGTATGAATACCGCCATTGTTGGTCCCGGCGGCAATATCGGAATCGGTTTTGCCATTCCGGCCAACATGGCCAGGCAGATCTCAGGCCAGCTCATCGAAGACGGCGAAGTTGTCAGAGGATACCTCGGGGTTCTGCCTCAGGATATGACCAAACAGATGGCTGAAGCATTCGGTTTGGACGATGTCAAAGGAGTGCTGATTCCCCAGGTGACAGAAGGTTCGGCCGCGGATAAAGCCGGACTAAAGCATAACGACATCATCCTTGAGGTCGAAGGCGAGACGGTGGACTCGGCGGCAAAATTGCGAAATCTTATCGCCGGGTATAAACCGGGTACCAGAGTCGACATAGTTATATTGAGAGACGGCGACCGCAAAACTTTAACGGCCACCCTGGACAAAAGACCTGAGCCCGAGGAAATGGTCAGCCGGGAACGTGACGAGACAACCACCAGGTTGGGATTCTCGGTTCGGAACCTGACCGAACAGCTCGCCCAGCGTTACGGATTCGAAGGCGAGAGCGGTGTCATTGTCGATCGTGTGGTAAGTCGGTCACAGGCGGCGCAAAAAGGCATCACGCCGGGTACGTTGATCAAAGAGGTCAACAGAGAACCGGTAGAAAAAGTCAGTGAATTCAAAACAGCTATAATAAAGGCTCTGAAAGAAGGTCAGGCACTGTTATTGGTCGACAACGGGCAAGTCAGTCAATACGTACTGTTGGAATTCGAGAATGAAAATGATTAACAGTTTTGAAAATTAATAACTTTTTTTGAAAGGAGCAGAAAATGGTAGTCGCAAAAACAAACAGATTTAACAAGAGAATGTTGGCCGTAGTTGGTTGTATGCTGTTCTTATTGTTTACAGTCGCATCGGAACGGCTGTGGGCGCAGACTAAGGATATAGACGACCCGGAGATAACTTCGGCCATAGAGATAGAATACTGGGAAGATGAGTCTGTCGCTTCCAATCAAATCGACGTCGAGACTAACGAAGGGATTGTGATATTAAGCGGCTCGGTCAGCAATATCTTAGCTAAAGAGCGAGCCGAGAAAATCGCCGAAGCAGTCGTTGGAGTCCGTTCGGTAATTAACCGCATCGAAGTCAAACCAAGAGGTGACCGAACGGATAGAGAGCTGCGCAGCGCAATAATAAGAGCCTTGATTGCCGACCCGGTAACTGAGTCTTACGAGATTCAGACCAAGGTCGGTAACGGCGTTGTAACGCTGACCGGCACTGTGGATTCCTGGCAGGAGAAACAATTGTGTGAAACAGTTATTAAAAGCGTCAAGGGAGTCATCGACATTAAGAATCAGATTAAAGTGGACTATGAAGTTGACAGGTTTGATTCCGAAATCAAGCAGGAGGTCATAAAACGCCTGACTAACGATGTCAGAGTGGACGATGCTTTGATTGATGTCGATGTAAAGAACGGAAAAGTTACCCTCTCTGGCATTGTCGGAAGTGCGCAGGAGAAGTCTCAAGCACGTGTCGATGCCTGGGTTGGTGGCGTATCTTCTATAAATACTGAGGATCTGAAGGTCCAATGGTGGGCACGTGATGAAATGCGCCGCACGAGATTATATACCTCCCGGACCGATGAAGAAATCAAAGAAGCCATTGAGGATGCCTTTGTCTATGATCCTCGCCTCTATTCTTTCAACGTAGATGTCGATGTTACAGGCGGAGTCGCTGTTTTGAGTGGAATTGTTAATAATCTTGAAGCGAAGATGGCCGCCGAACGAGATGCGAATAATACAGTTGGTGTCAGATATGTCCGAAACAATACCAAAGTCCGGCCGAAGGTTATTCCTATGAATAAGGAACTTGAAAATCGTGTGAGTGAGGCCCTGCTCGAAAACCCCTATATCGAGCGATTTGATTTGGACATGTCAGCATCTTATGGCACCGTTTATCTTTCCGGTAAGGTAAACACATCCTGGGAAAAAACTCTCGCCGAGAGAGTGGCCCAGGGTGTCAAAGGCGTTGTCGCCGTGGTCAACAATATCAATTACGAGCACGAGTGGGTATGGAAGACCGATTACCAAATACGCCAGGATGTAAAAGACCAGCTCTGGTGGAGTCCGTTCGTTGACAGCGATGATATCAACGTCGCTGTGAATAATGGTATTGTCACGTTGAGCGGAACTGCTGAGACTTTTGGCGAACGCCAAAGGGCCGAAGATAACGCTTTCGAAGGCGGCGCCAAGGAAGTAGTCAATAACCTTAAGTTCAATCATCCTTATCGCAGCCCGTACGATTACGGGATGTTCGATTCGCCATACTATTACGGCCCGTAGGCATAGAAAACCAAGAGAAAAGTGTTGTGTAAAAGAAGTTTTGTGAATTTGAAGTGTTGAGAATTTTATTTCGAAAGGAGTACTATTATGGCTTTACCGAGTTTAAGAAGACCAAGGTATAGAGACATAAGGCGCCGAGGCGAGTTTCTTTCTCCGTTCGAAAGAGAAATAAATCGTCTATTCGATGACTTCTGGCTTAGCCCTTTCCGCGAGATGGAACGGTGGACGGGTGCCTATCTGCCCCCTGTGAATGTCAGAGAATCTGACGGTGAGGTAGTCGCCGAGGTCGAGCTGCCCGGCATGTCGGAAAAAGAGATTGATATCACCGTGAACCGGGATACCCTGCGAATTTCCGGCGAGAAAAAGCAGAAGGAAGAGACTAAGGAAGAAAATTACTATTGCATGGAGAGCTCTTACGGCGGCTTCGACCGTCTTGTTGATTTGCCGGCTGAGGTAGATGAGGAAAAAGCCGAAGCGGAATTCAAGGACGGCGTTCTGAAAGTGAAGATGCCGAAAAGTCATGAAGCGAAAACCAAAACCAAGAAAATTCCCGTCAAGACTGGATAATAATTCGGCAGCAGGGTCTTGACGTGAATAAGGGCCATGCGCCGCGACCAAATAATTTTTCATGAAAACATTCGCGGCGCATGGTTCTATTACTATATTTATAATTTCGAAACTATGGTATTATAGGAGAGTATCGAATGCCCACGTATGAGTACGAATGCAAAAAATTTGAACATTTTCAGCCGGTTGAAGACTGGGGCCAAATGCAAACGTGCCCCGAGTGTGACAGCAAGGAGACAAAAAAGCTCGTTTCAGCTTTTATACCCAAGACGAGCAACAAGAGCTAAGTAACATAGAAGTTCGATCTTAGGAGATAGAGGAATGTTTTTAGCAGAACTGTTATTTGCGTTATGTATGGCGATACTGTTTACACTGATTTTTGCAATCGGACTTCGTCGTACAGGCCCATGGGCGAATGTATGGATATTCTTCTTGGTAATTTTTCTTGCGTCATGGGCAGGGGGATTGTGGATTAGCCCTGCCGGCCCGGTATTCTTAGGTATATACTGGTTGCCGATTTTGTTCTTTTCGTTCATATTCGCCGTTCTTTTAGCTTCGGCTGTGCCGCCTGAGCGGCCTGAGCCTAAGGTGGAAACAATCTCCCAAGTTAAGAAAAAGGAAACAATGGTAAAGGCTTACGATGCTTTTTTATGGATACTACTGATTAGTCTAATTATGATGATTATTCTGGGATATTCGGCAGTAAGAACCACATAGATATTTTGCAGATTTGTTGAGGATATAGGGCAAGCCAAAAAGCTGGCAGCACAAACCGCAGCAAAGGCAATACAAGCTCACCATGGACAGACTCAAGAAGGATGTCAAAGGCTTTTTTCAGGGCTCAGTGGCCCTCGGCAATATGGTTTTATGCTGCATACTGAAGGGATTGGAGTGGCCAGCGCTGCCGGAGCGTATGTGCCCTCGGATTTCTTTACGAAGTACATGGGAGCAAGTCTGCTGGGAGTGTTCGTCACTTTGGGTTTTGCCGCCGTCATAGAAGTCTGCTCGCAAGGCTCGGCGCCGATGGCCTTTGAGTTGTTCCGGCAAATCGCCGCGCTAGTACTACAACGCTACAAAAGCTCAAGTAAAACTATGCAACCAGTCGATGATACTCCTGTAAAGGATTATTTTTTAGGAGCTTATCGACATGGACGCCAAAACGATTATGAGTATCAAAC